>ERZ773204.2479-NODE-2479-length-12596-cov-4.190415_pt1 | contig 12596 bp, 10 predicted proteins | sample MGYA00581007_ERZ773204 | MGnify/ENA primary metagenome ERZ773204 (study PRJEB29015, sample SAMEA2737757) | human gut metagenome | biome: human gut; feature: human-associated habitat; material: faeces | place: China | collected 2012 ... | reverse complement strand
TTTGGCATTCTCATGCCAAAACACCTCGCGGGATAGTGGCGTGTGAACAGTAACGGTAAATACGACAAAGTTCGCAGAAAATCTAAGTGGACATTTGCTGGAAAAGAAAGTAAAATGAAAAATGTAATCTAAGTATGTATGAAAAGGAGGAGTACCTGATGAAGAAACTAGCAGCTATTATCCTGGCAGGTGTACTGACAGCAGGAGCATTTACTACAGTAAATGCAGCAGAGTTTTCAGATGGAACGGATACAGAAAGAGAAGAATATTTTGATGATAATTATGACTATTCGTGGTCTGCCGGAGAGGATGCGACAAACGATACAGAGGAAACGAAGAGCGTAAGCGCGAACGACAGTATTGTAGAAGGATTTGAGAAACCACTCGTCTTTTACCCAAATACATATTACAAATTTAATGTGATCGGAGCCGGTACACAGAATATGAATCCTGTCAACGGAGATGTCAGATGGACACCACTATACTGGAGTTTGTCCATTAAACCTCAGGAAAGTAATATCAACAGAAAATGGGAAATCGGTTCTGCAAAAGGAATTTATACAAAAGTAGAACGCGCATATAATATGTATGTATTTTTCCAGAGGGAAGAATATATTGAAAACGCATGGGTAAAAAATGACATTATCCAGCCAGTAAGATACCAGTTCAACGCAGCACCATTAACAGATCAGGGAAAAAGCTACAACTATCTGATAGGCGGACTCGGATATAAAATTTTAAATGAAAAAGAAGTAAGCGTGACAGGACTTGGCGCGGCACTTAATGTTGTGCAGATTCCGTCCACCGTTGCGATCAATGATAAGACCTATAAAGTAACGACGATTGATCAGAGTGCATTCAGTGCGGACAAAGAGATTACAGACGTCATTTTCGGAAATAATGTAACTACCATTGAAAAACAGGCTTTCTATCAATGTCCAAATCTCAGGACCATAAGATTTGGTACAAAAGTAACCAAAATCGGAAGTAATGCATTTGCAGAATGTGCAAAACTGAAAAATTTCACACTTCCCGCAAGCGTGAAACGCATTGACACCAAAGCCTTTTATCAGTGCCCGGCTGTTAAAACAGTTAAGATCAACAGCACAGCACTTGAATACGTTGGAAAGAAAGGCCTCGCTGTTAATAAAACAGTCACGATGAAACTTCCAAAGAAGTTATTTACTAAATATCAGAAAATGATCAAGGCAAGCAGCGTATATCCGAAGACAAAATTTATAAAATCTTAAACATTTTATCCGAAGCAGCAGCTATGTACAAAGCTGCAGCTTTTGGCTATAATAGTGTAATAAAAAGCAAATATAAGGACGGGCAGAGACAAATGCTTAACCAAATCAAGTAAGTCCCCTGCGGAGGTTGCTTGAATCCGGTATATTTACAGAAACAAGAGAAAGATATGATTTTACCTATATTGGCATAAAAAAAACTGGATTCTCAGAAATCCAGTTTTTTAACTGCCGGCAGTGGGACTTGAACCCACACGTGGTTGCCCACAACAGATTTTGAGTCTGCCTCGTCTGCCATTCCGACATGCCGGCGTTTGAACGTTTAATATAATAACACGATTTCAATCATATGGCAAGAGAGTTTTTGGATTTTTTGGAAAATTTTTTGGCATTTTGGGGTTGCAAAAATATAGAAAAGGCAAGAAGAGATAAGAATTTACTGATTAAGATAAAAAATTCAAATAGTGAAAGAATAATGATAAAAAAATCAGGATATTTCTAAAATGTTTATGAAATTTAACCGACCTTTCTTGAAAAATGAAGAAATAAGTGATATGGTACATCATAACAATAACGAATGGAGGAAAAGCCGATGAACCTTGATAATAAAAAACCAGGCAGAAAACCGCTTTATGTATATTATATCATTGCGGCAATTATTATCATACTTCTGAATGTGCTGTTACTTCCTGCGATTGAGGGACGAAAGGTACAGACAACAGAGTACAGTGTCTTCCTGACAGGAGTAGAGAAGGGTTATGTCAAGACAGTAGAGATTCAGGATGATTATATTTATTATGTAGCAGATGTCAGCGATAATCAGGAGGGTTATTTCAGAACCGTTAAGGTAAATGATCCTGACCTTGTAGACCGTTTACATGATGCAAATGTGAAATTTGATGCGGCAGCACCTCAGCAGACATCTATCTGGATCAGTCTGCTGGCAGGATATATCTTGCCGATTGCTATCTTTATCCTTCTTGGAAGATGGCTCAGTAAGAAGATGATGAGCTCTATGGGTGGTGGCCCTGGCGGAGCAATGTCATTTGGTAAAAGTAATGCCAAAGTATATGTGAAATCATCTACAGGAATTAAATTTTCAGATGTAGCAGGAGAGGATGAAGCGAAAGATCTTCTGACTGAGATCGTAGACTATCTTCACAATCCTCAGAAATACAGAGAAATCGGTGCATCCATGCCGAAAGGAGCGCTTCTTGTAGGCCCTCCTGGAACAGGTAAGACACTTCTTGCGAAGGCAGTAGCCGGCGAAGCAGAAGTTCCGTTCTTCTCTATTTCCGGTTCTGAATTCGTAGAAATGTTTGTTGGTATGGGTGCTGCCAAAGTGCGTGACCTCTTCAAACAGGCAAATGAGAAAGCTCCATGTATCGTATTTATCGATGAGATTGATACAATTGGTAAGAAACGTGATGGTGCCGGATTTACAGGCGGCAATGATGAACGTGAGCAGACTCTGAACCAGCTGCTTACAGAGATGGATGGTTTTGACGGTTCCAAGGGTGTTGTAATCCTGGCTGCAACGAACAGACCGGATTCCCTTGACCCTGCACTTCTCCGTCCGGGACGTTTTGACAGACGTATTCCTGTTGAGCTTCCTGATTTAAAAGGACGTGAAGAAATCCTTAAAGTTCATGCAAAGAAGATTAAGATCGCGGATTCCGTACGTTTTGACGATATTGCGAAAGCAGCTGCAGGAGCTTCCGGTGCTGAACTTGCAAATATTGTCAATGAGGCTGCTCTTCGCGCCGTACGTGATGGCAGAAAATTTGCCACACAGGCTGACTTTGAAGAGAGCATTGAGGTAGTTATCGCCGGATATCAGAAGAAGAACAGAGTTCTTTCCAATAAGGAAAAACTGATCGTTGCTTACCATGAGATCGGACATGCGCTGGTTGCTGCAAAGCAGACAGAATCTGCGCCGGTTCATAAGATTACGATTATTCCACGTACATCAGGAGCCCTGGGTTATACCATGCAGGTAGATGATGGGGATCATTATCTGATGACGAAGGAAGAGCTTGCAAATAAGATTGCAACTTTTACAGGCGGACGTGCCGCAGAGGAATTGATTTTCCATTCAATTACAACCGGAGCATCCAATGATATTGAGCAGGCAACCAAGCTTGCGAGAGCGATGATCTCCAGATATGGTATGAGTGAAGACTTCGACATGGTAGCCATGGAGAACGTGACCAACCAGTACCTGGGCGGAGACTCCAGCTTAAGCTGTTCTTTTGAGACACAGACACTTCTGGATAAGAAGGTTGTAGAACTTGTAAGAACAGAACATCAGAAAGCATTGAAGATTCTTCAGGACAATATCGGTAAACTTCATGAACTTGCCAAATATCTCTATGAACATGAGACAATCACAGGTGAGGAATTTATGAAGATTCTGAATGCTCCTCTGGAAACTCCGAAAGCAGTTGTTCTGGAAAAATCTCAGACAGAATCAGAAGAGAACAGTGAGAATGCTGAAAACTAAAGATTAAATACAGATGCAGTTTTTACAAAAGAGAGCAGCAGGGGCAATAAAGGCTTCTGTTGCTCTCTTGCGCTTTTCCTTGCCAATTAACGCCGGTTCGGTTATAATTCGTAATAGTGAGCACGAGACGTGCAGTACAGATTTATGCATCGCGAAGCATGCTGACGGGTACAGCACAGATAGTAACACTGCAAGAGAAAGAAGGGAACAGGTATGGATTGCCAGACAGCAGAGGGAATGGTGAGCAGCTATATTGAGCATAAGCTCCCGGTAAATGAGCTGGAGGAATTTCTTGACCATGTACAGAATTGTTCATCCTGCTATGATGAACTGGAAACATATTTTATTGTTCATGAGGTGACGCAGCAGCTTGACGATAACAGCAGTAATTCTGTTCTGGATTTTAAAGGGCTGCTTGAGCAGGACATCCGGAAATCCAGAAGATATATCCGCAAGAAGAAATTAAGCTGGTTTTTGGTCGGGGCGGGGATTTGTCTTCTGATCGCTGCACTTGCGGCAATATTGGTTTATGTAATGATGGAAACAATTCATATCATATGAGATACTGGAGGATTTTATGAGTGAGAAAATATTACTGATTGACGGGCACAGCATTCTGAACAGAGCTTTTTATGGCCTGCCGGATCTTACAAATTCAGAGGGAAAACATACAGGAGCAGTATATGGATTCTTGAATATTCTTTTTCGTACGATTGAGGAGGAGAAGCCCCAGTATCTGACGGTGGCATTTGACCTGAAGGCGCCGACTTTCCGTCACAAGATGTTTGAGGCATATAAGGGAACGCGTAAGCCGATGCCTGAGGAACTGAGAGAACAGGTGCCGTTGATCAAGGAAGTCCTTACGGCAATGGGCGTTAACATTGTGACAAAAGAAGGATATGAGGCAGATGATATTCTGGGAACTCTGGCAAAGAAGAGCGAGGCAGAGGGGATGGACGCGACAATCCTTTCCGGGGACAGGGATTTGCTTCAGCTTGCGACGGATAAGATCATGATCCGCCTGCCCAAGACAGTAAGAGGGAAAACTACGATAGAGGATTATCATGCGCAGCAGGTAATTGAGAAATATCAGGTGACACCTCCACAGATCATAGAGTTAAAAGCACTGATGGGTGACAGCGCTGATAATATCCCGGGAATTCCGGGCGTGGGTGAAAAGACTGCCACGAAGATCATAGTGGAATACGGAAGCATTGAAAATGCTCATGAGCATCTGGAGGAACTGAAACCAAACAGAGCCAGAGAATCCATGAGAGAGCACTATGATATGGCACAGATGAGCAAGGCACTGGCAACGATCTGTACAGACAGTCCGATCGATTTCTCCTATGAGAAGGCGAAACTTGGAAATCTTTATACGAAAGAAGCGTTTATTCTGTGCCGACAGCTGGAATTTAAGAATCTGCTGAGCCGTTTTGATTCTGAGGCAGTGCAGGAAGATGCACTGGAACAGGAGTTTTTTACCTGCGCAGACCTGTCGGGATGCGAAGCATTGTTTGAAAAAGCAGAAGCAGGTGCCAGAACCGGTGTCTCTCTTATAAGTGAAAATGGCCATGTGTACGGTGCAGGAATTGCACTGAGCGAAGAAGAGATTTATTATATTCCGGTAGAGGGAATGGTTACAGAGGCGTACCTTTGCGGAAAGCTGGAAACACTTTTTAAGAAAGTATCTGAGTATAATACAAAAAGTAATGTGAAAGACAGTGCGGCGGCAAACAACACTGACGCCGGTACAGAGCGTCATGTAGTCTGCGCGCTGGATATAAAAGCGATATTGAAACATGTGACATTTGATGATCCGTCAGCAGTGTTTGATGCAGGCGTGGCAGCATATCTGTTAAATCCGTTAAAATCATCCTACACGTATGATGATATGGCGAAGGAATACCTGAATGGACGAATTCTGCCGACAAGAGAAGAACTTCTTGGAAAGAAAACGGCAGAGAAAGCATGGGAAGAAAGCGTAGAGGGACTTACCTTCTGGGCCTGCTATATGGCATATACGGCGTTTGCCTGCCAGGTGCCGATGTGTGAGACGTTGAGAGAGACTGGTATGTGGAATGTATATACACAGATTGAGCTTCCTCTGATCTTTACTCTGGATTCCATGGAGAAGTGGGGAATCAGCGTAAAAGGAGAAGAACTCAAAAGCTACGGGGAGAAACTGAATGTCCGCATTGAGGAGCTGGAGAAACTGATCTGGCAGCAGTCAGGGGAAGAGTTTAATATCAATTCACCGAAACAGATGGGAGTGATTCTTTTCGAAAAGCTTGGCCTTAAAGGTGGAAAGAAAACAAAGACGGGCTATTCTACAGCGGCAGATATTCTGGAGAAGCTTGCACCGGAATACCCGATTGTAAAGGATATCCTGGAATACCGTCAGCTTACAAAACTGAAATCAACTTATGCGGATGGTCTGGCAAATGTGATTGCAGAGGATGGCAGGATTCATTCTACCTTTAATCAGACAATCACGGCTACAGGAAGAATCAGCAGTACGGAGCCAAACCTGCAGAATATTCCGATAAGAATGGAACTGGGACGACTGATTCGAAAAGTTTTTGTGCCAGAAGAAGGATACGTATTTCTGGATGCGGATTATTCACAGATCGAGCTTCGTGTTCTGGCACATATGTCCGGGGATGAAAAGCTGATTCAGGCATACCGGGAGGCACAGGATATCCACAGACATACGGCATCAGAAGTATTCCATGTACCGTTTGATGAGGTGACGGATCTGCAGCGAAGAAATGCAAAAGCGGTAAACTTTGGGATTGTTTATGGAATCAGTTCATTCGGACTGAGTCAGGACTTAAGTATTACTAGAAAAGAAGCCGCAGAATATATTGAGAGATATTTTAAATCCTATCCAAAGATTAAGGGATTTCTTGACGGGCTGGTGGAAGAAGGAAAGGAAAAAGGGTATGTGACGACCATGTTTGGCAGGCGCAGGCCGATTCCGGAACTGAAATCCAGCAATTTCATGCAGAGATCTTTTGGCGAGAGAGTTGCAATGAACTCTCCGATTCAGGGAACTGCGGCGGATATCATCAAGATTGCAATGAACCGCGTATACAGACGATTAAAGGAAGAACATCTGAAGTCCCGTCTGGTGCTTCAGGTGCATGATGAGCTTCTGATAGAGACTTATAAAGCGGAAATTCCACAGGTATCTGCGATTCTGGAAGAAGAGATGAAGGGTGCGGCGAAGCTTGCAGTAGAATTGGAAGTAGATATGCATCAGGGAAATAATTGGTACGAGGCGAAGTAAAAACGGTTTGTAAATATCTGTTTGACTTTCAGCAGCAGATGTGAGAATAGATAAGAGGCAGAAATGATTACAATAGGAATTACCGGCGGAGTAGGTGCCGGAAAGAGTACAGTGCTTGATTTTCTCGAAGAAAAATATCAGGCATATGTGATGAAAGCGGATGAGATCGGCCATCTGGTGATGGAGCCGGGGCAGGTCTGCTATGAACCTGTGATTGCATTATTTGGAAAACAAGTAATAAAAAATGATAAAACTATTGACCGCAGGCAGATTTCGGATGTAGTATTTTCACATCCCGAACTGTTGGAGAAGTTAAATCAGATCATTCATCCGGCTGTGAAGCAGTATATCAAAGAGCAGCTGGAGATAAAAAAACAGCAGGGACAGAAGGTATGTGTGGTGGAGGCTGCACTTCTTCTGGAGGATCATTATCAGGAATTTTGTGATACCATATGGTATATCCATACGGATGAAGAAATCCGTATTCAGCGGCTGATGGAGAATCGTGGTTATACCAGAGAGAAATCAGCCAGTATCATTGCGAGTCAGGCTCCGGAGAGCTTTTTTCGGGAAAATGCAGATTATGTTGTTGTAAATAATGGCAATTTTGCACAGACCAGGCAGCAGATTGAGGAAGGAATCAGGAAATATGAGAATTTGTAGCATTGCCAGCGGAAGCAGTGGAAACTGTATTTATGTTGGCTCTGACAATACCCATCTTCTGGTGGATGTAGGCATCAGCGGAAAGCGGGTGGAGCAAGGATTAAATTCTTTGGAATTGACAGGAAAAGATATTGATGGTATTTTGATTACACATGAACATTCCGACCATATCAAAGGTCTGGGCGTGATTGCAAGGAAACATCAGATTCCGATCTATGCGACCGGCGGAACTGTGGATGCTTTATCCCGGATGAATCTTGGAAAAATGCCGGAAGGGATTTTTCATGAAATTTATGAGGATGAACCTTTTGAAATAAAAGATCTGACAGTAAATCCCTTTACGATCCCGCATGATGCGGCACAGCCGGTCGGGTATCGCGTGGAATGTGGAGAACATTCTGTGGGAATTGCTACAGACCTTGGAAAATATAATGAATACATAATCAGTAATCTGCAGAATCTTGACGCGCTTCTTCTGGAGGCAAATCATGATATCCGCATGCTTCAGGTTGGAAAGTATCCTTATTATCTGAAACAGAGAATTCTGGGAGACAGAGGCCATCTTTCCAATGAAAATGCGGGAAGACTTTTGTGCAGGTTATTGCATGACAATATGAAAGCCATATTCCTTGGGCATTTAAGCAGGGAAAACAATTATGAAGAACTGGCATATGAAACCGTCTGTTCAGAGGTAACCTTAGGTGACAACCCTTATAAGTCCCGTGATTTTAAGATTCAGGTGGCGAAAAGGGATTGCATATCAGAAGCAATTACAGTGTAGAAAGGACAAAGAACTTATGAAAAAGACAATCATCACAGTAGTAGGAAACGACACCGTAGGAATTATTGCAAAAGTTTGTACATATCTTGCAGACAACAATGTAAACATTCTTGATATCTCCCAGACCATCGTACAGGGATACTTCAACATGATGATGGTAACTGATGCCAGCAAATGTGAGAAAGATAACGGGGTTCTTGCAAAAGAACTGGAAGCCCTTGGAGATCAGATCGGCGTAGTAATCCGCTGCCAGCATGAAGACATCTTCAATGTAATGCACAGAATCTAATAGAGGAAGGCAAGTAGCGAAGCGGATTGCGAATTTCACTTGATTCAAAACGCTGAAAAAACATACAAGGGAGAAATTAGACATGATCAATATTTTTGAAGTAAATGAAACGAATAAAATGATCGAACAGGAAAACCTGGATGTGCGTACCATTACAATGGGTATCAGTCTTCTTGACTGCATTGACAGTGACCTTGAAACATTAAATAAAAAGATTTACGACAAGATCACAACCTGCGCAAGGGATCTGGTATCTACAGGTGAGGCAATTTCCAGTGAATATGGAATTCCGATCGTGAATAAAAGAATTTCTGTAACTCCGATCTCATTGGTAGGCGGAGCTGCATGTAAGACAAAAGAAGATTTTGTTACGATCGCAGAGACTCTGGATAAAGCTGCCAAGACAGTTGGCGTAAACTTTATCGGTGGATATTCTGCACTTGTCTCAAAGGGGATGACAAAGAGTGACGAGCTTCTTATCCGCTCAATACCCGAGGCACTTAAGGCTACGGACTTCGTGTGCAGTTCAGTAAATGTCGGTTCGACAAAGACAGGATTAAACATGGATGCGGTAAGACTTATGGGTGATATTGTCCGTGAGACTGCTGATATAACAGTTGACTGTGAATGTAACGGCTGTGCAAAGCTTGTTGTATTCTGTAATGCACCTGATGACAATCCGTTTATGGCAGGAGCATTCCATGGTGTTACCGAAGCAGACGAGATAATAAATGTCGGAGTAAGTGGACCGGGTGTTATGAGAAAAGCACTTGAGTCGGCACATGGGCTTGACTTTGGTGCACTCTGTGAAAAGATTAAAAAGACGGCATTCAAGATTACGAGAGTAGGTCAGCTTGTTGCACTTGAGGCATCAAAAAGACTTAATATACCGTTTGGAATAATAGACCTCTCACTTGCACCTACACCGGCAATTGGTGACAGTATAGCAGATATTTTCGAGGAGATGGGACTTGAGAGAGCAGGAGCACCGGGAACAACGGCGGCACTTGCAATGCTTAATGACCAGGTTAAAAAAGGCGGTGTAATGGCATCTTCGTATGTAGGTGGTCTTAGTGGTGCATTTATTCCGGTAAGTGAGGATCAGGGAATGATAAATGCAGTTCAGGATGGAGCACTCACTCTTGAAAAGCTTGAAGCCATGACCTGTGTATGTTCGGTAGGACTTGATATGGTAGCAATACCGGGAGATACAAAGCCTGAGACGATTGCGGGGATAATCGCAGATGAGATGGCTATCGGAATGATAAACCAGAAAACGACAGCGGCAAGACTTATACCTGTTCCGGGAAAGAAAGTCGGAGAGATGGTAGAGTTTGGAGGATTGTTAGGCTATGCACCTGTAATGCCTGTAAATCAGTTTGACTGCAGCGAGTTTGTAAACAGGGGCGGAAGAATACCGGCACCTATCCACAGCTTTAAGAATTAAGAAAATTAAGAAAAAATATTAAAACACATTAATATACCTTGAAATTGTTGAGTTTTTGGTAATTTTTACAATTTTAAGGTATATTTTTTTGATATAATCGTAAACATATATATTGACGCAGGTATATGTAATGTGAGATAATTAAAATCGTATCATGAATAAGATTCATTAAGAGATATATTCTTATTGCCAGTCATATGTGGTATAAACGGCAGTCTTGTTCTGATACAGGCGAAAAAATATTAAATTACTTATGCGATAAAGTCGCAGGAATGAGGTTAGAAATATGTCATTAGAATTATCAAAGAAAGCAGCAGCAGTTAAACCTTCGTCAACTCTTGCAATCACGGCAAAGGCAAAAGAACTTAAGGCACAGGGAAAAGATGTAGTTGGATTTGGAGCGGGCGAACCTGATTTCAATACACCTGAAAATATCTGTGACGCAGCTATCAAAGCTATTAAAGATGGTTTTACAAAGTACACACCTGCTTCAGGAACAAATGAATTAAAGGCAGCTATATCTAAAAAGTTCAAGGAATTTAACGGACTTGATTATGATACGGACCAGATAGTAATAAGCAATGGTGGAAAACATTCACTTACAAATATATTTACGGCACTCATAAATCCGGGAGATGAGGTTATCATCCCTGCACCATTCTGGCTCAGCTATCCTGAGATAGTAAAACTTGCGGGTGGAGTGCCGGTTATCGTTACGACAACAAAAGAGCAGAACTTCAAGCTTACGGCAGAGGATCTTGTGGCAGCAGTAACAGACAAGACAAAAGCACTTGTATTAAACACACCAAATAACCCTACAGGAATGCTTTACACGGAAGAAGAACTTCGTGCAATAGCAAAAGTTGCGGTAGAAAAAGACTTCTATGTGGTAGCAGACGAAATGTATGAAATGCTTGTTTACGGAGAGCAGAAACATATAAGCATTGCATCACTCGGAAAAGATATATATGACAGGACTATAACTTGCAGCGGACTTGCAAAGAGCTATGCGATGACAGGCTGGAGAATAGGCTATACAGGTTCATCAAAAGAGATTGCAAAGATGATGGGAAGCGTGCAGAGCCACCAGACATCAAATCCAAACTCTATTGCACAGAAAGCGGCAGTAGAGGCTCTTACGGGACCACAGGATTCAGTAAAGAAAATGCATGCTGAATTTGATAAACGCCGTAAATATATGTATAAGAGAATCTGCGATATGGATTTACTCGATACACTTGAGCCAATGGGAGCATTTTATGTGTTTGTAGACGGCAGTGCAGTACTCGGGAAATCATATAAGGGAACAAAGATAGAAAGCGTTCCACAGATGGCAGACATACTTATCAATGAGTACAATACGGCAATAGTGCCATGTGCAGACTTTGGATTTCCAGACTGTTTCCGTCTTTCTTATGCTATATCTATTGAACAGATTGAGAAAGGACTCGACAGGATTGAGAAGTTTATAGGGGAATTGGCATAATAAAAAACAGGATTTGAAGTTTAAAATTGCTATAAGGTTACTGAAGTAATCTAAAGTGAAAATATTTTATATGAGCAAGAAGCGATGTGGCTTGCAAAACTGATTACAGGCTGCGTCAATTACAGATTATGATAGTTTCGCAAATGCTTATAATAGAAAAGGATAATGCTTAGTGAGATATTAAATTAGCAATAAGCATTATCCTTTTTTGGTGAAATATTATACATAAAAAGATAGTAATTGAGAAAAGTCAAATAATATGTTATCTTAAAAATGTATTATATTAATGGAGGAAAAATGTATGATAGTATATTATAAATTAGACGAATTATTAAAAAAGCGTCAGATTTCCAAAACTAAACTTACGAAGGATACTGGTATTAGCACCAATGTTATATCTAAAATCAGCAAAAACGAAGGATTTAAAACAGAGACTATAAATAGGCTTTGCGAATATCTTTGTGTTCAACCATCAGAAATTATGGAATGGATACCAGATGAAGAGTATGAGCAACAAAAACAAAATGCCCAGAACGCAGAAATTGCATCAATTGAGGCTCAAATAGCTGAATTACAGGCAAAAAAGGAAAAATTACAAAATCAAAACTAAATTTCAGAAAAATATGAAATTGACGACAACTTCAACTATGTTTATATGAAGAATACGGTTTATACCATTTCGTAAAAGTTTGAGAATGATGTAAAAATGTATGGTACTCAAACTGTTTTTGTATAGTTTGCATAAATCGTCATGTTGTAAAACTGAGTTTGCAAGTTTTACATTTCAGGGCGTTCCCAGAGGGAAACGTAGAAATGGAAGAAGCCCGTTAAAGCACATTATTAAAAAAGTAACGCAAACAATGATAAAATCGCCATTTAAAGCAGTTA
>ERZ773204.2476-NODE-2476-length-12615-cov-3.868073_pt1 | contig 12615 bp, 10 predicted proteins | sample MGYA00581007_ERZ773204 | MGnify/ENA primary metagenome ERZ773204 (study PRJEB29015, sample SAMEA2737757) | human gut metagenome | biome: human gut; feature: human-associated habitat; material: faeces | place: China | collected 2012 ... | reverse complement strand
CCTTCATCTGTTTCAGAAGATGAAAGTGTAATGAAAACAATTTATAAAACTTTATAAAGAAAATAAAACATTATTCAAACAAAAGACAAAAAAAGAATATTTTGCAGAATGTTTTAAAGAATATGTTGGAAATCATCAAGAAAAGGTAAAACCTTTTCAATCTTATATGGAAACAATTACTAAAAAAATACGACAAAATAATAAATGACTCATGCAAAAAGCGTGACTTATGGGTAAAAAAACGATATAATGTGTCTAAAAAAGAAACTAATAAATAGGTTTTGATTAATGATATAAATGCTTTTTAAAATATGATAATATGTTATGGTGAGGTGAAAATGATGGATGATTTTATTAGACCGCCAAAAAAAGAAGTAAAACAAGAAACAAAACAAAGACCAATCAAAGAAGTTTTAATTGTTATTTTGATTATTGTTTGTCTTGCAATTGGGTATTTTGCAGGCTATGTTTCAAAAAAGAATGTTATTGTTAAAAATACAAATGATAGCAGTATTATTAATGAAGTTTATGATACTTTAGATAAGTATTGGGTAAATACGAATGATCAGGATGTAAATTTAAATACCTCTGCTATTGAAGGAATGGTTGCAGGATTAAATGATCCTCATTCAAGTTATCTAACAAGCAAAGAAGCTGTTGAATTTAATCAAACAGTTGCTGGAAATTATCAAGGCATTGGTGTAGGTTTTTCTATGGTAGAACAAGGGGCCATGATTACTAAAGTATATAGTGATTCACCAGCAAGTAAAGCAGGCTTAAAAGTTGGCGATATTATCACGAAAGCAGATGGAAATGAATTAGCACAAGCAAGTACTGATCAAGTAAGAGACTATGTGCGAGGTGAAGATGGAACAGAAGTTACATTAACGATTTTAAATAATCAAAAAACAAGTGATGTGACAGTTACAAGAGGCGCATTAGATACTTCTGCTTTTTATGAAATAAGAAAACAAGGAAATGTATCTTTTGGATATATTGAATTATCAACTTTTGGAACAGATACCGCTAAGCAAGTAGAAATAGCCTTAGAAATGTTTAAAAAGAAAAATATTCAAACATTAGTTATTGATTTAAGAGATAATGGTGGAGGCTATTTAACAGCTGCTACAGATATTTTAGATTTATTCTTTACTTCAGATGAAGTAATTTATCAAATGAAAGAAAAAAATAGTGCAGCAAAAAAATATTATGCAGAATCAGATAAAAAATATGAATTTGAAAATGGTTATATTCTTGTAAATGAAAATACAGCAAGTGCTTCTGAATTAACAGCAGGAGCTTTACAAAGTGAAAAAGGATATCAACTTATTGGTAAAACAACTTATGGAAAAGGAAGTGCACAAACTCAAAAAACGCTTTCTGATGGATCAGTTTTAAAGTATACGTATGCTAAATGGATGATTCCTAATGGAACATGTATTAATGAAAAGGGTCTAACACCTGATGAAGAAGTTGATAATGTTTCATTATCAGGAATTACAACAAAAGATGTAAAAGAAACCTTAAAAGTTGATTGTGTAAATACACGTATTAAATCTATGCAAAAGATGCTCAATATTTTAGGATATTCTGTTGATCGAGAAGATGGTTATTTTTCAGTTAATACACAAGCAGCATTACAACAATTTGAAACAGATAATCATTTAAATGTAGATGGAGAGTATAGTCAAAGTGATAAACAAATGCTGGTTGCAAGAATGATGATTTATATCAATAATCATGAAAATGATAAACAGTATGACCAGTTAATGAAAATCATAAAATAAGGTGGTGAAACTATGTCTCAGTTTAAACTCGTTTCTCCTTTTCAACCAATGGGAGATCAAGTTCAAGCTATTCAAGAACTTGTAGATGGTTTAAAAGCAGGTAAAAAGGAACAAGTCTTACTTGGGGGAACTGGAACAGGAAAAACATTTACTGTTGCTAATGTTATCAAAGAATATAATAAACCAGCGTTGGTTTTAGCACATAATAAAACATTAGCAGGACAATTATATTCAGAGTTAAAAGAATTTTTTCCTGAAAATAGAGTAGAGTACTTTATTTCAAACTTCGATTTTTATCAACCAGAAGCTTATATTCCAGGTAGAGATCTCTATATTGATAAAAATGCAAAAACAAATTATGAAATTGAAATGTTGCGTTCAGCAGCAATGAATTCACTTATTGAAAGAGAAGATGTCATTGTTGTTGCTTCTGTTGCTTCTATTTATGGACTTGGAAATCCTGAACAGTATAAAGAAATGATTTTCTCATTACGTGTTGATCAAGATATTGATCGTAGAGAATTATTGACATTTTTAGTCGATCGTCAATATCAAAGAAATGATATTGAACAAACTAAAGGAACTTTTAGGGTTCGTGGTGATGTTATTGAAATTGTTCCAGGACATAGTGAAAGTTATTTGATTCGTATTGAATTATTTGGAGATACAGTAGAACGTATTTGTGAAGTAGATCCCCTTACAGGACATATTTTAGGTTCTTATAATACGTATACTATTTATCCTGCTTATGGATATGTTACGAAAAAGGAACAAATGTTAAAAGCTTGTGATACGATTTCTAAGGAATTAGAAGAACGATTACAGTATTTTAAAGATGAAACAAAGCTATTAGAGTATGAACGTCTTGATCAAAGAACGAGACATGACGTGGAAATGTTAAGAGAAGTGGGAATGTGTCCAGGAATTGAAAATTATTCACGACATATCGATGGACGAAAACCAGGTCAAAGACCTTATACATTGATTGATTATTTTCCTAAAGATTTTTTACTTGTCGTAGATGAAAGTCATGTTATGCTTCCACAAATTAGAGGAATGTATAATGGGGATCGTTCTCGTAAAGAAACATTAGTAGAATATGGTTTTAGACTTCCAAGTGCTTTGGATAATAGACCACTTGTTTTTGAAGAGTTTGAAGATTTGATTCATCAAGCTATCTTTGTTTCTGCAACGCCAGGTGATTATGAACTAGATAAGGTTCATCATCAAGTTGTTGAACAAATTATTAGACCAACAGGGCTATTAGATCCAATCATAGAAGTAAGACCTATTGATGGTCAAGTAGATGATATTATTGATGAAATTCATCAACGTATTGAAAAAAATGAACGTGTATTGATTACCACACTTACTAAAAGAATGGCAGAAGATCTCAGTGCTTATCTTGTAGAACTTGGGTTAAAAGTTGCTTATTTGCATAGTGATACTAAAACATTAGAAAGAACAGAAATTTTAAGAGATCTACGTCTTGGAAAATATGATGTTTTAGTGGGTATCAACTTGTTAAGAGAAGGGTTAGACTTACCAGAAGTTTCTCTTGTTTGTATTTTAGATGCTGATAAGGAAGGTTTTTTAAGATCGGAAAGATCATTGATTCAAACTATTGGACGTGCTGCTAGAAATAGTCATGGTAAAGTTATTATGTATGGTGATAAAATTACTGATTCTATGCAAAAGGCCATTGATGAAACAGCAAGACGTCGTGAAATACAAGAAAAATATAATAAGGAACATGGTATTATTCCTCAAACAATCAAAAAGGAAATTAGAGAAGCTATCCATGGACAAGAAAATGTGGATGAAGCCATTTCTCTTGTTAAAAAAGGTAAGAAAGCGAAGAAGAAAGATAAAGAAACACTTATTAAAGAACTTGAAAAACAAATGAAAGAAGCAGCTAAAGCACTTGATTTTGAAAGAGCAATGGAACTTAGAGATATGATGTTGGAGTTGCAAGGTGAAGTTTGAGTTTAATCATTTAGAAAAAAGTGTTTTAGATTCTTTATCTAAAAAGGGTCGAGTTTATCTTGTAGGTGGTATTGTTAGAGATATGGTGATGTATCAAAAGGTGGATTACCATGATGTAGATGTAGAAATCTATGATCTAGAAATAGATGAGATTATTGATATTTTATCTCAATATGGAAAAGTAAACGAGGTAGGTAAAAGTTTTGGTATTTTAAAATTGGATTGTTTACCAAATTTTGATTTTGCTTTACCTCGTATTGAAAGAAAGAAAGGACAAACACATCGAGAATTTGAGGTAGAAGTTCATAAAGATTTAGATATGAAAACAGCATGTTGTAGAAGAGATTTTACAATCAATGCAATGATGTATGATTATCAAAATGGAAAGCTGATAGATTATTATCAAGGACGAGAAGATATTAAAAATAAATGTTTAAAAATGGTTGATGAAAAAACATTTTATGAAGATCCTTTAAGAGTATTAAGATTAGCTCAATTTATGGCTCGTTTTGAATTTCAAGTGGATTTAAAAACAAAAGAGATTTGTCAAAAAATGGTCAATGAAGGAGTTTTACAATATTTATCTTTAGAACGAATTCAACAAGAATATAATAAGTTATTGATGTCTTCACATCCATCAACGGGTTTAAAATTCTTATTAGAACTCAATGCTCTTATTCGTCCTTTAGAAACATTAGTAACATGTCCTCAAAGATTAGATTTTCATCCTGAAGGAAATGTGATGAATCATACTTTATTAGTTGTTGACTTAGCTGCTTTATGTAAAGATAAAACAAGTTGGCCACTTGCTTTCATGTGGAGTGCTTTACTTCATGATATAGGAAAACCATTAGTAACAACTCCTGAAGGAAAAGCACCAGGGCATAATGAAAGGTGGGTAAAAGTTTTTAATCAATATTTTAGTCATTTTTTTACAAATAAAAAAATGAAAAAATATATTCGTACAATGATCTATTATCATATGCATTTGATGAATATGGTAAGAAATCAAAGTAAAGATTATAGTTACTATAAATTATTAAAAGGAATAGAAGGAATTTTTCCTTAGTATGTATCTCGAAATGTGATAAGTTAGGACGACTTGCAAATCGTCCAGAAACAATTTCAACATTAGATACTTATGTTGAAGAAAAGGTTTCAAGATGAGGAAATCATGCATTAAAACCTTTTGTGGATGGTAAACTCTTAATAGAATTAGGATTTAAACCTAATCAAGATTTCAAAGAATTACTTGATTGGGCCTATGATTTACAAATGAGAGGGCATGACAAAGAAAGTGTTATCCAATTATTGAAAGGAAGAAAAGATGGAAGATAAATTAATTATTCGAGGAGCAAGAGAAAATAATTTAAAAAACATTAATATCGATATTCCTAAAAATAAACTTGTTATTATGACAGGTCTTTCTGGTTCAGGGAAAACATCTTTAGCTTTTGATACAATTTATGCTGAAGGACAAAGAAGATATGTAGAATCACTAAGTGCTTATGCAAGACAGTTTTTAGGCAATATGGAAAAACCAGATGTTGATGCGATTGAAGGTTTATCACCTGCTATTGCAATTGATCAAAAAACAACTTCTAACAATCCACGTTCAACTGTAGGAACAGTTACAGAAATCTATGATTATTTAAGATTGTTATATGCACGTGTAGGAAAAGCTTATTGTCCTAAACATGATGTTGTTATTGAAAGTCAAACAATTAAACAAATGGCAGATACGATTGACCAATACGCTGATGGCGATCGTTTAATGGTTGTCGCAAGAGTTGTTAAAAGAAAGAAAGGAACTTTTAAAGATTATTTTGCGGACTTATTAAAAGATGGTTATTTACGTGTGGTTGTTGATGGACAAAATTACATGTTGGATGAAGAAATTGAACTTGATAAAAATAAAAAACATGATATTGATGTCGTTATTGATCGTATTATCAAAAAAGAAGGTTATCGTAGTCGTTTAGTAGATTCTTTAGAAGTCGGTTTGAAACTAACGGGTGGAGAAGTCATTGTTCAAAACTTAACAACAAAAACAGAAGAACTTTTTAGTGAACATCTTGCTTGTCCAATTTGTGGTTTTTCTGTTCCTAAATTAGAACCACGTTTATTTTCATTTAATAATCCATTAGGAGCTTGTCCGGATTGTCGTGGATTAGGGATTAAAAATGAAGTGGATGATGATTTATTGATTCCAGATTGGAGTAAATCAATTAATGAAGGTGGACTTCGTTATTTTAAAACAGCAGTAGGAACAAATCGTATTGAATGGCAAAGATTTTTAATTCTTTGTAAGAAATATAAAATAGATTTAGATAAACCATTAAAAGATTTTACAAAACAAGAATTAAGTTATATTCTTGATGGTTCGAGAGAACCTATTAGTTATGAAATCGTATCAGATAGTGGAAATGTCTCACGTACAACAAAATTTATTGAAGGTGTGAGAACATTAATTGCAAGAAGATATGAAGAAACAACTTCAAAATGGTCAAAAGAATGGTATGCATCCTTTATGTCAGAACATACTTGTCCTACATGTAAGGGAAGAAGACTTAATGATCAAGTTCTTTCTGTAAGAGTCGGTGGTTTAAATATTGCTGAATTTACAGAACAATCGATTGGGGATGCTTTACATTTTATTCAAAATATAAAATTAACAGACTATGAAATGAATATTGCTCGATTAGTTGTTAAAGAAATCAATGATCGTCTTATATTCTTAAATAATGTTGGTCTTGGTTACTTAACACTTGCTAGACGTGCAGGAGGATTATCTGGTGGAGAAGCTCAACGTATCCGTCTAGCAACTCAAATTGGAACACGTCTTACGGGAGTGTTATATGTTTTAGATGAACCATCTATTGGTTTACATCAAAGAGATAATGAAAAGCTTATTAAATCTTTACAAGATATTAGAGATTTAGGAAATAGCGTTCTCGTTGTTGAACATGATGAAGATACAATGAGAGCTTCAGATTTTATTGTTGATATTGGTCCAGGAGCTGGTGTTCATGGTGGACAAGTCATTTGTGCAGGAACACCCGAAGAAGTTATGAATTGTAAAGATTCTATTACAGGACAATATTTATCTGGAAATAGAAAGATTGAAGTTCCTCAAAAACGACGTAAAGGGAATGGCTTATTTATTGAAGTCAAAGGGGCTAAGGAACACAATTTAAAGAATATTAATGTTAAATTTCCTCTTGGTAAATTCAATGTCGTTACAGGAGTATCAGGAAGTGGTAAATCAACATTAGTGAATGATATTTTAGGAAAATCATTAATGAGATATGTTTATCAATCAAAAGAGAGACCAGGTTTACATAAAGAAATCTTAGGAATTGAAAATATTGATAAAGTCATAGAAGTTTCACAAGATCCAATTGGAAGAACACCACGTTCAAATCCAGTAACTTATACAGGTGTCTTCGATGATATTCGTGATTTATTTGCACAAACAAATGAAGCGAAAATGAGAGGTTATGATAAAGGAAGATTCTCATTTAACGTTAAAGGTGGTCGTTGTGAAGCGTGTCAAGGTGATGGACTAAAGAAAATTTCAATGCACTTTTTACCAGATGTCTACGTTCCTTGCGAACAATGTGAAGGTAAACGATATAATGAAGAAACTTTACAAGTGACTTATAAAGATAAAAATATTTATGATGTTTTAGAAATGACAGTAGAAGAAGCGTTAGATTTCTTTGATAATTTACCAAAAATTAGAAATAAGATCCAAACACTTTATGATGTTGGTCTTGGTTATATTAAACTTGGTCAAAGTGCAACAACTCTTTCTGGTGGAGAAGCTCAAAGAGTTAAACTTGCAAGTGAATTACAAAAGAAGTCAACAGGGAAAACTGTTTATATTCTTGATGAACCAACAACTGGATTACACAGTCATGATGTTGCAAGACTTATCGATGTTTTACAACGTATTGTTGATCAAGGAGATACAATTATTGTTATTGAACATAATTTAGATGTTATTAAAGTAGCAGATCATATCATTGATTTAGGACCTGAAGGTGGAGCTGGAGGAGGAACAATTGTTGTTACAGGTACTCCAGAAAAAGTAGCAAAGTGTGAAAAAAGTTATACAGGTCAATTCTTGAAATCAATGCTTTAAGGAGAAAAAAGATGAAATCAATTACAGTAGAAAAATTATTAGGGAATAATAAAAATTATCAACAAGTTACAGGAAATGAAGAATCTTTAAAAAGAGTTATTTTAACTGGTGAAATCAATCGACCAGGTTTTGAATTAGCAGGATTCTTTAAACATAGTGACTTTAGAAGAATTATTGTCTTTGGTGATAAAGAAATGGCTTTTATTGCTGAGATGACAGAAGAAAGACAAAAAGAAATCTTTCCGTGTTTAATTAATGAAGAAGTACCTTGTATTGTAATTTGTAAAGGACATGCTTGTCCTGAAGTATTAAAAAATATTGCTGATGAAAGAAACTTTCCAATTTTTCAAACAGAAATGATTACAGGTGTTGTATCAAGTGAACTTATGAATACCTTAGAAGAAAAACTTGCAAGAGAAACATTAATGCATGGTGTTTTTCTAAATATTCATGGTAAAGGTGTCATTATTAAAGGGGATAGTGGAATCGGTAAATCAGAAATTGCTTTAGAACTTGTTAAAAGAGGCCATTTATTAGTTGCTGATGATGCTGTAGAACTTTATCGTATAGGACAAAAAATCGTTGGTAAAGCACCTGCTGTTCTTGCTAATTTATTAGAAATTAGAGGAATTGGGGTTATTGATGTTTCTAAGATGTTTGGTATTTCTGCTATTTTAGATAGAAATGATGTTGATTTGGTGATTCAGCTAGAACGTTGGGTACCATCACGTGAATATACACGTGTAGGGGTTGAAGAAAATGATATTTCAGAAGATGTTTTAGGAATTAAAATTCCTAAAATAGTTGTTCCTGTATCAAGTGGTCGTAGTATGTCGGTTATTATTGAAGCGGCAGTTATGAATATGCGTTTACGTGACGTAGGTATTGATTCAAGTAAAGAATTTGTTGAACGTATTCTTAAAAATATTGATCATAATAAACAAGAACAATGAGATTCTTCCCAAGTTTTAATACCTTTATAGAAATTGGACCACTTTCTATACAATGGTATGCAGTTTGTATATTGACAGGTGCAGCAATTGCTTATTTTTTAGGACAATATCATTTTAAAAAATTAGGTTATTCAAAAGAAATACTTTCTGATTATGTTTTTGGTTTATTATTTGTAGGAATCATTGGTGCTAGAATTTGGTATGTGATTTTTATGTGGAATGAATTGTATGCCAATAATCCGATGGAAATCATTATGATCAATCATGGAGGACTTGCTATTCAAGGAGGACTTATCACAGGACTTATTTATAGTTATTTCTTCTTTAAAAAAAGAAATATTTCATTTCTTGTTGCAGGGGATGCCATCATGCCAGGTGTCCTTATTGCCCAAGCATGTGGGAGATGGGGAAACTTCTTTAATCAAGAAGCTTATGGAAGTGCAGTTGATTCAAGTTTCTTAAAAGCACTTCATTTACCACAGTTTATCATTGATAAAATGTATATTCATGGTCAATATTATCAACCTACATTTTTATATGAATCCTTAGGATGTGTGATTGGTTTTTTAATTATTTTCTTTATTATTAGAAAGTACCAACAAAAACAAGGAATTCAGTTTTTTACTTATTTTATTTGGTATGGAGTTATTCGTTTTTTCATAGAAGCATTTAGAACAGATAGTTTATATGTTTTTGGATTAAAAACAGCACAACTTGTTTCTATTGTATTTGTTATTGTTGGTTTAATAGGATTTATTTATTGTCATTTTAAAGGACAAGATGTATTGGAGGAAAGATAGTGCATAAGACTATCTTTTTTTTGTAAAATAGATATAATAATTTACATTAAGGAGAAAAGTATGAAAAAAGCAATTATTTTTGATTTAGATGGAACACTCTTAAATACAGATTTATTAATAAAAAAATCATTTATACACACATTTAAAAAATATAAACCAGGTTATACTTTAAGTGAAGAAGAACTGCTTTCATTTCTAGGGCCTTCTTTAAAAAATACCTTTAGTCGATATGTAGAAGAAGATCAAGTGGATGAATTAATTCAATATTATCGAGAATATAATCATGCACATCATGAAGATTATGTCACAATTTATCCATATGTTGAAGAAATGTTAAAATATTTAAAAGCACAAGATTTTCCTCTAGCTGTAGTTACAACAAAATATAAAGAAGCAGCTATATTAGGATTGGATTTATTTAATATAACACTATATTTTGATGTCATCATTGGAGAAAATGATGTGAAACATTCAAAACCTGATCCTGAAGGAATATTATGTGCATTAAAAAAATTAAATTGTCAAGAAGGTTATTACGTAGGTGATAATGTAACTGATATTCAAGCGGGTAAAAATGCGGGAATTAAAACAGTAGGAGTGAAATGGTCACCTAAAGGATATGTTCTTATAGAAAAAGAACATCCAGATTTGTTAATTAATGATTATCAAGAATTTATAAATTATATAAAGGAGAAAGAAAAATGTTAGATTTAATAATTATTGGTGCTGGACCTGCGGGGTTAAGTGCTTGTTTATATGCGAGTCGTGCGGGATTAGATGTTTTAATATTTGATAGTGCAGCTCCAGGTGGTAAATTAAATGTTACTGCCCAAATTGAAAACTATCCTGGACTTAAACCAACACCAGGCCCAGAAATTGCTTTTACAATGTATGAAAGTGCCTTGAGTTTTGGAGCAAAAATGGAATATGGTGAAGTTTTAGATATTAAAGATTACGGAGATTACAAAGAAGTTATCACTGCTAAACAAACATATCAAACAAAATATGTTTTAATTGCGACAGGTACAAAAGAAAGACAAATGAATCTTGAAAAAGAAAATGAACTTGTTGGACGTGGAATTTCTTATTGTGCTGTCTGTGATGGTCCTTTCTTTAAAAATCAAGAAGTTGCTGTCATCGGTGGTGGAAATTCAGCGCTTGAAGAAGCAATGTATCTTGCAACATTATGTAAAAAAGTACATTTAATTGTAAGACGAGATGTTTTTAGAGCTGATAAAATTATTCAAGACCGTTTATTAAAAAGTGAAAATATTGAAGTTCATTTTAAAAGGAAACCAGCTGAGATTTTAGAAGAAGATAACAAAGTAAAAGGTCTTGTTTTAGAAAATAGTGAGACAGGTGAAAAAGAAGAATTAATGATCAATGGTATTTTCCCATTTATTGGTTTAGATCCTATGACACAATGTGCAAAATCATTAGGAATTGTTAATGCAGAGGGGTATATTGACGCTAATGAAAATATGGAAACAGCAGTTAAAGGAGTTTTTGTTGCAGGAGATGTAAGAAGTAAGCAATTAAGACAAGTTGTTACGGCTACAAATGATGGTGCTATTGCTGGACAATACATTGCTTCATTAAAATAAAAGCTCAGATGTTCACATCTGGCTTTTATTTAGAGATGAATTTTGATAGAATAGATACGAAAATAGAAAGGGGAGGTATTATGGATAAAATTGAGATTGTCATTGTTACAGGTATGTCAGGTGCTGGAAAAACAACTGCAATGGCTGCTTTTGAAAATATGGCTTATTGTTGTATTGATAATTATCCTATTGCCTTGTTAGGGGTTTTTTCAGAATTTTTAAAAGATAATACGAATTATCAAAGAATAGCCATGGCAGTAAGTTTAGCTGATGCACCAAAAGCTATTCGTTTTTTAAACAATGTAGATTGGTTAAATGTATCAGTTGTTTTCTTAGATTGTGATGATAATATTATTTTAAAAAGATATAAAGAAACAAGAAGAACACATCCTATCTTGATTTCTAATAAAGCTTCTACATTAGTTGAAGCTATTGAATATGAAAGAAAATTAGCAAGACCTATTTCTAAAGAAGCAAATATGGTTATTGATACAACTCATTTAAAAGGAAATAAATTCCAACAACTATTAGAAAATCAATTTAATCATCAATCTATAGATCCATTTAGAATAAGTTTTGTATCCTTTGGATATAAACATGGAATTCCTAAAGATGCAGATTTACTTTTTGATGTGCGTTTTTTACCAAATCCTTTCTATATAGAGGAACTTAGAAATCTTACAGGAAACGATAAAGAAGTTTATGATTATGTAATAGATAAACCTGAAACACAAGTCTTTATTCAAAAAATGACAAACTTACTAGATTATTTATTAGAAGAATATGATAAAGAAGGAAAGACACATGTTGTTATTGGTATTGGATGTACTGGTGGACAACATCGTTCAGTGAGCTTAACAAATTATTTTGCAGATCACTATAGTCAAAAGTATCATGTTCATCGTCTACATAGGGATGCTGTTCATTAATGAAAGTATCATTTGCTAGACAAGTTAAAGAGGAAGTTGTTTTTAATGATTTTGATATTTGTTGTCAAAAAGCTATTTTATCAGCAATTATTAAAGTCAATGGAACGCTTTCTTTATCAAATCAAGGTTTATTACTTACAATAAGAACAGAAAATGCAAAAATAGCATCTAAAGTTCATAAAATGTTAAAAGAAGTGTATCATCCTCATATAGAGTTTCTTGTTTCTAGAAAAATGAAATTACAAAAAAATAATGTCTATATTCTTAAAGTCTCAAAAGCAAGAGAAATCTTAGATGATTTAGGTTTAATGAATGGATTAGGTTTCCATACACTTCCTGATAAAAAAATAATTCAAAAAGAATGTTGTAAAAGAGCATTTTTAGCTGGAATCTTTTTATCAGGAGGTTC
>ERZ773204.2464-NODE-2464-length-12645-cov-4.473392_pt1 | contig 12645 bp, 10 predicted proteins | sample MGYA00581007_ERZ773204 | MGnify/ENA primary metagenome ERZ773204 (study PRJEB29015, sample SAMEA2737757) | human gut metagenome | biome: human gut; feature: human-associated habitat; material: faeces | place: China | collected 2012 ... | reverse complement strand
TTTATGAAATTCGCAGTGTAGTTTTGTGCAATTTTTCAAATTTGCTCATTTATAGCTTAGTAATAATTCCGATATTCACTCGGCGTCATATGCATGGATTTTTCAAATGCTCTTAAAAATGTAAGTGTATTTCTAAATCCTACCTGAGTAGCAATCGAATTGATAGAAAGCTTCGAGTAAGAAAGTAATTCTTTGGATTTAGAAATACGATATTCGTTTACGTATTGATGCACGGTAATCCCCATTTGTTTTTTAAACAGTTTGCAAAAATAATGTTTTGAAAAACTGATTTCACTACAGATCGTATCGATATCTAAAGTAGTGCTGTAGTTTTCCTGAATAAATTTTAAAGCAGTAGAAACGACATTTTGTTGAACAGGAGTCAATCCTTTAATTGTGTTGATTTCAGAAGTCTGTTCATAAAGTGCTGTAAAAATGTGATGGATCAGGAGCGATGAATTGATTGACTGGTAAGTAAAATCATTTGTATCGTGCTCGGAAATACAGTTTTCATAAAGTTCCATAAACAGATCCAGAATATTGGTGAAAGGATTATTCAGAATAATATTGTTTTGTGTGCGGACCAGATTGTAAAAAAGTCTGGCGTGGCTGCCGCTGACAATAAAATAGTAGGCAGTCCAGTCTTTGGAATTTCGCGAAAACGTACTTGTGGTATTGCAGGCAGTAACGACAATAGAGTGAGGCTGTATCAACTGTGTGTATTGATTTTTGGTATAGGAAGCTACACCATCTAATGTATAAACAAGAAGATAGTCGTTGAAGTTATTTTTTTTACCAAAGATCAGTTTTCGTTCTCTGATATATCCGCACTCTTTAATATGAAACGGAAGGGATTCTGCAAATGGAGTAGACGAAAACTCTTTCTTGTTGAATGTTTCGGGAAAGATTCTTTTTGGAAGTATCATAAATTCTCCTTAAAGTATATTAAAAAATGGAAATAATCGAAAAAATGCTAAAAATATTCTATCATAAGAGTAAAAAAATGGCAAATATATGAAAAAGACGAAAAAGTATACTAAAAAAACTTTTTTTGATATTGCTTAAACAGGAAAAAAAGATATGATTGTGGCATGGACAAGGAGGACACGAAAAAAATATTACAAGATGGGAAAGGAGAAAAGGTCGATGAGCGAATTTATTCTGGAACTGAAAGATGTAGTAAAAACATTTGGTGGAGTGACAGCTTTAGACGGTGTACAGTTTCAGTTAAAACGGGGAGAAATACATGCACTCATGGGAGAAAATGGCGCAGGAAAGTCAACTTTTATTAAAGTGATAACAGGGGTTCATCAACCCGACAGTGGTCTGATGCTTCTGGAAGGGGAGAAAATAACACTTCGATCTACAGAAGATTCCGCCAAACTTGGAATCGCAGCAATTTATCAGCACGTTACGGCATTTCCGGATCTTTCTGTTACGGAAAACATTTTCATGGGACAGGAGATTAAAACAAAACTGGGGATTTATAACTGGAAATTGATGACCAAAAGAGCAAAAGAGTTAATCGAACCGCTGAGTAAAAACATTGATGTATCGAAACCTATGAGTATGTTATCAGTGGCACAACAACAGCTTGTGGAAATTGCGAAGGCATTGTCCAGAGATGCACGAATTCTGATCATGGATGAACCTACAGCTTCTCTTTCAAAACGAGAATGCGAAGAGTTATATCAAATCACAGAGCATCTTAGAGATGAAGGCGTTTCAATTATTTTTATTACACACAAATTTGAGGATATGTACAGGTTGGCAACTAGGGTAACGGTATTTCGGGATTCCAAATATATCGGATGTTGGGATGTAGATAAAATTTCGAATCAAAAACTCATCGGAGCAATGGTGGGAAGAGAGCTGACGCAGATGTACCCTTCTAAGAAAGCCCGAATAGGAGACACAGTTCTTCGTATTAACAATATTTCGAAGGAAGGATATTTTAAACAGGTTTCGTTTGATGTAAAAAAAGGTGAGATTTTAGGTCTTACAGGCTTGGTGGGGGCTGGGCGTACAGAGGTATGCCAGAGTATCTTCGGAATTATGACTCCGGATAGTGGAACCATTGAGCTGGAAGGAAAACAAGTTTCGATCAAAAATCCAATAGATGCTTTACAATTGGGAATTGGACTTTTGCCGGAAGACAGGCAGACACAGGGACTGATCAATGAACTGCCAATCTACCAGAATGTATCATCAGCAAATATGAACTCGTTCATAAAAGCTGGGAAATTGGATGTAAATGCAGAAGAACAAAAAGCGATTGAATTATGTCAGAAGATTCAGTTGAAAGCAAAAGATATCAGTGCACCTCCATCCTCTTTATCTGGAGGGAATCAGCAAAAGGTTGTGTTTGCCAAGCTTTTAAACTGTGATCTGAAGGTGCTGATTTTGGATGAACCGACGAAAGGAATTGACGTAGGTGCAAAATATTCCATTTATGAGATTATGAATGAACTGACAGCAAATGGTTATGCGATCATTATGGTATCTTCGGAAATGCCGGAAGTATTGGGAATGGCAGACCGGATCGTAGTGATGAGAAGTGGAAGAGTAGTTGGACAGTTTGATACACAAGGAACGACTCAGGAGATGATCCTAGAGGCATCGTTGAAGCATGAAAGCGACAGGAGGGAAGGATAATGCAGGGAAAACGGAATAAAACAATCATTTCCAGAATTACAGAAAACAGAAATTTTGGTCTGCTCCTTGGCTTAGCTGTATTATTAATCATAGCAGCTATCGTGACACCGTCTATGTATTCTTTGAATTCCATTCTCAGTATGCTGCAGAATAATGCAGTGTTTGGACTTCTGGCATTGGGGGAAATGGTCGTGATCATTACAGCCGGAATTGATATTTCCATTGGAGCAAGTTTGTCTCTTGCCGGAGTCGTGTGCTGCAGATTTATGGCTGAAAATCCGGAGATTCCAGCAGTTGTATGGGTAGTTGTCGCAATGCTTGTCGGTGCATTGTGCGGAGCAATCAATGGAATTTTGGTTGGATATCTGAAAATGGTGCCAATGATCGCAACACTGGGAACGATGTATATTTTCAGGGGTCTTTCGTTCCTTTTGAGTGATGGAGAATGGTGGTTTCCACATCAGTTTACAGAAGGATATCAGGCGTTTGCGATTAAAAAAATTGCAGGAGTTCCGAGTATTTTGTGGATTTTGGTGCTTGCCTTTATTCTTGCAGTTTTGTTTTTGGGGTATACATCAAGGGGGAGAAGAATTTATGCGATCGGAACGAATCGAGAGTCTGCGCAGATTGCAGGAATTAAAGAGCAGAGAGTGATATTTCTAGCAATGACGATTTGTGGGATGTTTGCCGGATTATCAGGTATGCTGTATACAGCAAATTATGCGACGTGCAGTTACATGATTGGAGATTCTTATGAGATGACGGCAATTGCAATTTGTATCCTCGGTGGTGTCAGTATTACTGGAGGAAAAGGAAAGGTTGATGGTGTGATCATTGGATTTTTGATGATGTCAGTAATCACATATTTCATTAGTTTGTTGCCGGGACTGAGTGTATGGTCGGATGCAATTCAGGGTGCGATTATTATTGCAGCAGTAGCTTTAAATATCTTTACAGAGCATTCTGCCAAGAAAAGAGCACTGAAAGAAAGGGGGGCATTAATCTGATGAGTGAAAAAAATACAAAGAAAGCAGCCCCTGTCAGGGATTTGTCAGTAAAACAGGGATTTAAAATATCCAGATTCTTAGTAAGCTGGGAAATGGTACTGGTATATATTTTGATTCTGATCAATCTGGTCTTAATGATTAGCAGAACGAATCTGTACTTTTCTCAGGGCACAATACAGTCGATCATTCAGTCAGGTATGGATGTATGCCCACTGGTACTTGGGATGATCTTTATCCTGATGTTAGGAGACATTGATGTATCGGTAGCGTCAATCATGATTTTTTCTTCGATGGCTACAGGACTGTGTTGTTCGGCAGGGCTTCCGGCATTTGCAGGAGTGATTGCAGGGATTGCAGCAGGTGCATTGTGCGGAGCATTCAATGGATTTCTGATAGCATATGTAGGAATGCCGGCAGTAATTGTAACGATAGCGTCGTCTATGTTGTTCCGGGGAATTGTAAAAATCATTCTGGATGTAAATGTATTGAAAGAGTTTCCAAGCTTTTACACGTCTGTGGCGTGGACAAATATTCTGGGAATTCCAATTGCACTGTTATTGTTTTTCGCAATGGCATCAGTATTTGTATTTGTTCTTCATAAATCAAAATTCGGAAGGAAATTGTATATTATCGGAAATAATCCCACATGTGCACAGTATTCCGGAATTGATGTAAAGAAAACAAAAATGACAGTCTTTATTTTGATGGGAGTCATGTGCGGAATTGCATCCATTTTCTTTGTAGGGCGTATGGGCGGCAGTGTTTCTTCCACTATGGGAACGGGATATGAGATGACGGCAATTGCGATCTGTGTGCTTGGTGGAGTTTCTACCAATGGTGGAAAAGGAAAAGTATACGGACCTGTGATTGCGACATTGATTATGGCATTTTTGACATATACGCTTGGGCTTTTGGATGTAGATGCCAATACAAGGAAAATTGTAACAGGTTTGATTTTGATTATTGCGGTATTGATTCCGAACTTGAATCGGGAGTTGCTTGCAAGTTTAAAATTAAAATTTATTTATAAAGGAAATAAGAATGTAGAGGCATTGAATATCCGAACTGCAGAAGAAATCAAAGTATTGAAACGAAATTTGGAAAGTCTGAAACAAGATACTTCTCTGGAGCAGGCAGAGAAAGCAGCGAAAATGGAAAAAATCGAGAAGAATATTACGAATCTGCAAAAGAAATGCAAAGAGCAAACGGATATATGGATCAAAGAGCAACAGGAAGATGAAAAGCGGGCAAAGGCACGATTTGCAGCAAAATAGACAGAATATAAGCATAGGAGAAGTGCTTATACATAAAGAAGGAGGAAGAACATATGAAGAATTGGAAACGACTGACAGCATTGGGGTTAAGCGCAATGATGCTTGCATCACTGGCAGGGTGCAGTACCACAACATCAAAAACAGATCCGGAAAGCGGGAAAAATCAGGCAGCAGAAAATACCGGAGGATCAGGAAAAGAATCACTGGAAGGTGCACATGTATTTATGTTCAAATCTACAGGAAATTCATTTGGAGATCTAATGTATGAAGGATTTGAAGAATATCTGTCAGGTAAGGGGCAGAAGACAGTTTATAAGAGTCCGGCAGAAACAACAGTTGCTGCACAGGTACAGATGTTGGATGAATTGATTACACAAAAGGTTGCTTCTATTACGATTTCCACAAATGGGGACGCCGGGTATGACGAAGTGTTTAAGAAAGCAAAAGAGGCCGGAATACCGATTGTATCCGTGGACTCAGAAGCAAGCCCGGATTATCGAGTATGCCATGTGAATCAGGCAGAAACAGCAGATATCGGGTCGTATCTGGTACAGGCAGCAGTATTGATCACTTTGGGAGTTGACTATCCGGGAGATGGAAAAATGGAAGAGACTGTACAAAGTGAACTTAAGAGCTATAAGGGCGATGAGATTAAATTAGGTGTATTGTCTGCTTCAATTGATACACCGGTACAAAATTCATGGATTGCAGCAATGGAAGATGAATTATCCAAAGATTTTTATGCAGGAAAAGTAAGTAAGGAGCTGGATAAAAAATATGGAAATGACGATTTGACAGAATCTACGACACAGGCACAGGCATTTATTGCGGAAAATTCTGTAGACTGCATTATTTCACCAACAACAGTCGGTATTGCAGCGGCAGGACAGGCTCTGAAATCTTTCAACAGTGAAATTAAGCTGACAGGTCTTGGAATTCCATCAGAAATGCAGTCTTTTATGCCAAAATCAGCGGATGAAGATGCGTTTGATTATGTGTGTCCTTATATGATGCTCTGGGATGTGATTCATTTGGGTGCTGTATCAGGTGCAGCCACATATGCAGCAGTAGAGGGGACATTTGACGGGACAGAAGGTTCCTCTTTTGAAATGGATGCTTTTAGAGATTATGAAGCCACTACATATGAAGCATATAGGAGCGGAGATGGAACAGCAGTTCTGGCAGGAGATCCGTTTGTATTTGATAAGTCCAATATGGCAGAATGGATTAAGCAGTTATAGTGAATTAAAAACAGGAGAGGAACAGGGATTGTGCATGTGTACAATCCCTGTTCCTGCCAGATATTCAAAATGAACGGAGGGGATAAGATGAGATATTTTATGGGGATTGATAATGGTGGAACATTTTCCAAGGCTGCGTTGTTTGATGAAAATGGAAATCAGATAGCGGTAGCCAGCATCTTTGTGCCTGTAATTACTCCAAAGTCCGGATATACAGAAAGAGATATGGAAACACTTTGGCAGGCTAATGTGCAGGTTATCAGAGAGGTAGTAATAAGAAGCAAAGTGTCCGCAGATAAAATTGCAGGTGTTTCTTTTTCCGGGCACGGAAAAGGTCTTTATATGGTAGATAAAGCAGGAAAGCCTGTATACAATGGTATTTTATCTACAGATACAAGAGCATGGAAGTTTGTAAAGAAATGGGAAAAGGATGGAACAAAAGAAAAAGTTTATGAGAAAACTTTTCAGGACATTCTTGTCTGTCAGCCGGTCAGTATTTTGGCGTGGTTTCAGCAGGAGAAGCCGGAAATACTTTCCAAAGTGCAGTATATTTTTTCAGTAAAAGATTATATTCGATTCCGATTAACACAAGAGGCCTGTGCAGAGTATACAGATTTTTCAGGAGGCAATCTGATTAATTTGAATACAAAAAGCTATGATAAAGAGTTGTTAGAGTGTTTTGGAATCGGCACGCTTTATGACAAGTTTCCTCCATTGAAAGAGTCTGCTGATATTTGCGGATACATCACCAAGGGGGCAGCTGATCTTACAGGACTTATAGAAGGAACGCCTGTTGCAGCAGGGATGTTTGATGTGAATGCGTGTGGAATTGCATCCGGACTGGATCGGGAAGAAAAGTTATGTATGATTGCGGGAACGTGGAGTATCAATGAATTTATCTGCAAACATCCGATTATCAATGGAACAGTCAGCTTAAATTCTATGTTCTGTATTCCGGGGTATTACCTGGTGGAAGAAAGCAGTCCTACCTCTGCAGGAAATATGGAGTGGTTTATTCGGAATTTAATGTCTTATGAAAAAACAGATGCGCAGCAGTCGGGAAGATCAATTTATGATATTACAAATAAATGGGTGGAACAGATTGAACCGGAAAATAATCAATTGATTTTTCTGCCCTTTTTAAATGGATCGAATGTGGCACCGCTGGCAAAGGGATCATTTGTAGGACTGACTGCATATCATGGGAAAGAGCATATGCTTCGTGCGGTATATGAAGGCGTTGTCTTTTCTCATTATACACATGTTAGAAAACTGTTGTTAAATAGAGAAAAACCGAAAGCAGTACAGCTTTCAGGAGGAGCAGCCAATTCTGATGTGTGGGTGCAGATTTTTGCAGATGTTTTGCAAATACCGGTAGAAGTAATGGAAGATAAAGAACTGGGGGCGATGGGGGCTGCAATTACAGCTGGAATTGCGGCTGGAGTATACCAAGATTATGGAGAGGCGATCAAAAGAACAGTACGAATAAAGAAAACGGTATATCCAAGAAGTGAGTATGCGGAGATTTATGAGCAAAAATACAGGCAGTATCAGAAGGTAATAGAGGCTTTGGATTCTGTATGGGATGAATTTCGGAATTGATGTAATACAACACCGCAAGAACCATCCGAAATCCCATAAAAACCGCAATTTTACTCAACTTTTTCAAATATAATTGTGCTATAGTAAACACAATCATATGAATACAGGAGGAGCACAGCATGGTAAGAAAAGGATTTAAGATGAAGTTATATCCGGATATGGCAGAGGAGTATGAAAAACGTCATAATGAACTCTGGCCGGAAATGAAAGAGATGATCCACGAGTACGGCGGACGCAATTATACGATTTTTCTGGATCGTGAAACCAATGTTCTGTATGGATATATTGAAGTTGAGGATTTGAAAAAATGGGACGAGAGCGCAGATACAGCAATCAATCGCAAATGGTGGGATTTTATGGCTGATATCATGGAGACGAACCCGGACAACAGCCCGGTGTGTACAGATCTCCATGAAGTCTTCCATTTAGACTGATCACACGAGCAGATCTTTTTGCATGTCTCGGAAATCTTTGGGAGAAATCCCGTATTCTTTTTTGAATGCCCGGTAAAAACTGGAGTAGTCACCGAAGCCGAAGGTCTGATAGGCTTCGGTGATACTCATTTGTCCGAGAATGGCTTCCCTGCAAAGGGCAAGCCGTTTTTTTGTAATGTACTGGTGAATCGACAATCCCAGATTATCCTTGAATACATGGGCAATGTGGTATTTGCTGACAAAAAATTCTCCGGCAAGCTTTTCAAGGGAGAGATCTTCGTCAAGATGTTCCTCAATGTATGCAGCAACATTCTGATACAGGGATTCCTCGGTCCGGCTTTTTTGTGGATGAAGCCGTTCGTAGACGAGACGGTTCAGATATAAAAGCAGATCATTGACGTAAAGCGGAATCTGGGCATCCCGTCCAAAACGGTCAGAACGCACTTCTTCGATCAGACGCAGCAGCTTTGACTGGATAGCATTGAATGTGATCCTGTCTGTTGGAAAAAAGTAATTCTGACTGACCTGCACATGCTGCATTAAATAAGCGTAATCTTTGGAAATCTGCAGCAGATGGTTGCAGTATTCCTGACTGATCCAGAACACAAAACGCCGGTAGGGAGAGGCCGTGCTGTGAATGATCGGGCGATGTGGGATATGTGGTGGGACCAGCATGATATCTCCGAAATGGATCGGGTAAACTTCGGTTCCGATCTGAATGCTGACATCACCTTCCATAAAAAAATAAAATTCATAATAATTGTGGGAATGCAGGTCTACTTTGGACAGATTGTGGTCATTATAATAGTAAAGTTCGAAATCTCGTGACAGCATATGCTGTCTTGTAATAAATGCTGTCTGCAGATTTTTTTTCATAAAAACTCCTTTAAAAGTATGTGCTGATTTTTGCAGCACATGAATTTCTTTTTTTAGAGTAGCATGAAACAACAAGATTTGCAATGTATACAACAACTAAGTCAATGGTATTTTAGACAGTATTTTTTATAATGAATGTAACAATACGATTTCAGAAAAGGAAGGTATGATAACTATGGAAATGACACTCAGATGGTATGGAGCTAAATTTGACACAGTGACTCTGAAGCAGATTCGCCAGATTCCGGGAGTAACAGGAGTGATCACAACACTGTATGATACAGCACCGGGAGAAGTGTGGAGCCGCGAACGTATTCGTGCAATGAAAGAAGAAGTAGAGGCAGCAGGGCTTCATGTAGCGGGAATTGAAAGTGTAAATGTGCACGATGCAATCAAAACAGGCGCACCTGAGAGAGATCAGTATATCGATAACTACATCGAGACACTGGAAAACCTGGGAAAAGAAGACATTCACCTGGTGTGCTACAATTTCATGCCTGTATTTGACTGGACAAGAACAGAGCTGGCAAGAATGCGTCCGGATGGATCGACAGTACTTGCTTATACACAGGAAGCAGTAGATGCACTGGATCCGGAAAAAATGTTTGATTCTATCGCAGGTGACATGAACGGAACGGTGATGCCGGGATGGGAGCCGGAAAGAATGGAGCATGTCAAAGAACTGTTTGAGATGTACAAAGAGATCGATGATGAGAAACTGTTTGAAAACCTGAAATATTTCCTGGAGAGAATTATGCCGGTTTGTGACAAATATGACATTAACATGGCAATTCATCCGGATGATCCGGCATGGAGCGTATTCGGACTGCCTCGTATCATCATCAACAAGAAGAACATTCTCCGTATGATGGAAATGGTAGACAACCCGCACAATGGTGTGACATTCTGTTCTGGTTCTTACGGAACAAATCTGGAGAACGATCTTCCGGATATGATTCGTTCCCTGAAAGGAAGAATCCATTTTGCACACGTGCGTAACCTGAAATTCAACTCTCCGACAGACTTCGAAGAGGCAGCACATCTGTCTTCCGACGGAACATTTGATATGTATGAGATCATGAAGGCTCTTTACGAAATCGGATTTGACGGACCGATCCGCCCGGATCACGGACGTATGATCTGGGATGAAGTGGCAATGCCGGGATATGGACTTTATGACCGTGCACTGGGGGCAACTTACTTAAATGGTCTGTGGGAAGCAATTGAGAAAGGAGCCAGATAATCATGAGATTAAGTGCAGAAGGACTGAAAGACAGAGCAAAATGGGAAGAGGCGGGATACGCCCTTCCAAAATTTGACAGAGAAAAAGTGACAGAAGCGACAAAAGAAAATCCGTTCTGGATCCATTTCGGTGCGGGAAATATTTTCCGTGCATTTCAGGCAAATGTAGTACAGAACCTGTTGAATGACGGCATTCTGGATCGCGGTCTGATCGTTGCAGAGGGATTTGACTATGAGATCGTGGAAAAAATGAACCATCCTCATGATGATTACACAATTCTTGTGACACTCAAAGCAGATGGAAACATTGAGAAAACAGTAGTCGGAAGTGTGGTAGAGTCTTTGACTGTCAACACAGAAAATGCATCTGATTTTGCACGTCTGAAAGAGATCTTTGCAAAAGATTCTCTGCAGATGGTGACATTTACGATTACAGAAAAGGGATACAGCCTTGTAAACGGAAAAGGAGAACTGCTTCCGGATGTAGAGGCAGACTTTGTAAGCGGACCGGAAGCTCCGAAGAGTTACATCGGAAAAGTGGCAGCGCTCCTTTATGCGAGATATCAGGCAGGAGAAAAGCCGGTGGCAATGGTCAGCATGGACAACTGTTCCCACAACGGAGATAAACTGTATGCAGCGATCCATACATTTGCAGAGAAATGGGAAGAGAACAAACTTACAGATGCAGGATTCAGAGCATATGTAAACTGTAAAGAAAAAGTGACATTCCCATGGACCATGATCGACAAGATCACACCACGTCCGGATGCTTCAGTAGAAGAACTTCTGAAAAAGGATGGAATTGAAGAGCTGGATCCGGTGATCACATCCAAGAATACGTATGTGGCGCCATTTGTAAATGCAGAAGAGTGCGAATATCTTGTCATCGAAGATGCATTTCCGAACGGAAGACCAGAACTGGAAAAAGGCGGCCTGATGTTTACAGAGCGTGAGACAGTAGACAAAGTGGAGAAGATGAAAGTCTGCACCTGCTTAAATCCTCTGCATACAGCGCTGGCAGTATTCGGATGTCTGCTTGGATATGAAAAAATCTCGGACGAAATGAAAGATGAGGAACTCAAAAAATTAGTAGAGACGATCGGATACAAAGAAGGTCTTCCGGTTGTAGTCAATCCGGGAGTACTGGATCCGAAAGAGTTTATCGATACGGTACTTCAGGTTCGTGTACCGAACCCATTTATGCCGGATACCCCACAGCGTATTGCAACAGACACTTCCCAGAAACTGGCGATCCGTTTTGGAGAGACGATCAAAGCATATGCAGCATCCGATGAACTGGATGTCAAAGACCTGAAGTTGATTCCGCTTGTATTTGCAGGATGGCTGCGTTATCTGATGGGTGTGGATGACAGTGGAAAGGCGTTTGATTTAAGTCCGGATCCGCTGCTTACAACTGTCTGCCCATATGTTGCAGACCTGAAGTTGGAAGAAGGACAGGACGTAGAGAGCGCAGTATCAGAAGTGTTGAAGATGAAACAGATTTTCGGTGTGGATTTATATGAAGCAGGACTTGCAGAACTTGTATGTGGATACTTGAAAGAAATGACAAAAGCACCGGGAGCTGTTCGTGAAACACTCAAAAAATACGTGTAGGAGGAAGCAGTATGAAAGCATTTATGGATCAGGATTTCCTTCTGGAGACGGAAACTGCTAAGATGCTGTATCATGATTATGCAGCAAAGATGCCGGTTTTAGATTACCATTGTCATATCAGTCCGCAGGAAATCGCAGAGGACAGACAGTTTGAAAATATTACCCAGGTATGGCTGGGAGGTGACCATTACAAATGGCGTCAGATGCGTTCGAATGGAATCGAAGAGCGCTATATTACCGGAGATGCGTCCGATCGGGAGAAATTCCAGAAATGGGCAGAGACACTGGAGCGCGCGATCGGAAACCCGCTGTATCACTGGAGTCATCTGGAGCTTCAGCGCTATTTTGGATATCATGGCGCATTAAATGCGAAGACAGCAGAAGAAGTATGGAATCTTTGCAATGAAAAACTGCAAAGCCCGCAGATGAGTGCAAGAAATCTGATCCGCCAGTCCAATGTGACATTGATCTGTACAACAGATGATCCGGTGGATGACTTAAGATGGCACAAACAGTTAAAAGAGGATGATTCTTTTGAAGTGCAGGTACTCCCTGCATGGAGACCGGATCTGGCGATGAAGATTGAAAAGCCGGGATTTGCCGCATACCTGAAAAAACTGGGAGAGGCAGCCGGTATGGAAATTCATTCCTTTGCAGAGATGAAGAATGCCCTGACAAAGCGCATGGAATTCTTTGATGA
>ERZ773204.2447-NODE-2447-length-12710-cov-4.930146_pt1 | contig 12710 bp, 6 predicted proteins | sample MGYA00581007_ERZ773204 | MGnify/ENA primary metagenome ERZ773204 (study PRJEB29015, sample SAMEA2737757) | human gut metagenome | biome: human gut; feature: human-associated habitat; material: faeces | place: China | collected 2012 ... | reverse complement strand
GAAGTAGGAATGGAACATAGAAGTTTATAACTTTTTATAAGTTTTCAGTAACGGAACACAAAACAAATGCACCTTGAGTTAGCCAAAACATTGCGAAATTACGACAGAAAAAATTTATCAAAGGACATCCTCACCGGGCTGATTATTATGGCTGTCTCGATCCCGATTTCCATGGGCTATGCCCAGATTGCAGGGCTTCCGGCGGTTTATGGACTGTACGGCTCTGTATTCCCGATCATATTGTTTGGGCTGTTTTCCACATCACCTCAGTTCATCTTCGGGGTGGATGCAGCACCTGCGGCGTTAGTTGGGGCGGCACTGGTGGAAATGGGAATCCAGAGTGGTTCGAAACAGGCCGTGGCGGTTGTGCCGGTACTCACATTTTTTGTGGCAGTCTGGCTGTTTATATTTGCATTTTTTAAAGCTGGAAAACTGGTAAACTATATTTCCGCACCTGTAATGGGAGGCTTTATCACAGGTATCTGTACCACAATTATTCTCATGCAGGTGCCCAAATTAATGGGTGGAACTGCAGGAACCGGAGAGTTGCCGGAGCTGGCAGAGCATATCTGGGCTACATTGGGACAGATCAATCTGCCTTCACTGATCTTAGGTCTGGTTTCTCTGGTCATCCTTCTGGTAATGAAAAAAATCATGCCTAAGTTTCCTATGGTAGTAGTTCTGATGGCTGCAGGTGTATTATTATCCTATTTCGTTCCGATTTCCAACTGGGGAATCCGCACACTGGATGCAGTAGAACCGGGGCTGCCTGTATGGAGTATTCCTGACTTCTCTGCCATCGGTCTGAAGGAAGCTGTTATCTACAGTCTGTCCATTGCTGTAGTGATCATGGCGGAAACCTTACTTGGTGAGAACAGCTTTGCACAGAAAAATGGTTACAGGGTAAATGCCAATCAGGAGCTGGTAGCCTTTTCCATGGGAAATCTGGCGGCAGCTTTGACCGGATGCTGTCCGATCAATGGTTCGGTGTCACGTACCGCTATCAGTGAACAGTACCAGGGAAAAACACAGCTGACAGGAATTCTTGCAGGAATTTCCATGATTTTTGTGCTTCTGGGAGCAACCGGGCTGATCGCTTATCTGCCGGTTCCCATGCTGACTGCAATTGTGATATCCTCACTTCTGGGGGCAACGGAATTTGATCTGGCTGTACGTTTGAGGAAAATCAGCAAAAAGGAATGCCTGATCTACTGGGGCGCATTCTGGGGAGTGCTGATGCTTGGCACCATCAATGGAGTATTGATCGGTATTATTCTCTCCTTTGCAGAGATGATCATCCGTACTGCGAAACCGGCACGCTGTTTTCTGGGAGTGCAGCCGGGACACAGGCATTTCGAGGATCTTACGGAAAGCCTGCATAACTGCGAGATTGAGGGCGTGGTGATCTACCGATTCAGCAGCAGCCTGTTTTTTGCAAATATAGATATTTTACAGCAGGATATTGAGAATGTCATTGGACCGGATACCAAAGCAGTAATTCTGGATGCCAGCGGGATTGGCAGTATTGATGTTACGGCTGCGGACAGGCTTGCAATTCTGTACCGTTCTCTGAAGGCAAGAGGAATTCGTTTCTACATAACAGAGCATATCGCTGAGCTGAATGAACAGATGCGTGGACTGGGGCTTGGATTTATGATCGAAGAGGGACGTGTGCGCCGGACCATACATGTTGCATTAAAGGATATGGGAATCCATTATCCTTATCCTTTGAAGGGCAATGTAGATAATGCAGAACGTTCTCCGTTCAGGAAGCGGGTGGACAACAGTGTACAGGAATTTGTCTGGGCTTTTGGTTCTGATTCTGAGGCAGAGATAGAGAAGCAGATTCATCTGCAGATTGAACATTTAAAAGAGAACGGAGATATGCAGGAGCTGCTCCATGGCCAGTGGAATCATATGGACGAACTTGATGCAGATGCATGGATTGAGCATCTGGAAGAGCATATGAAAGAAATTGTAAAGATTTCCGGACAGGATGAACAGGAACTGACTGTACGTTTTGAGAAGCATCGAAAGAAACTCCGGGAACAGATGCTGAAAGAGCATCCGGAGTTGGTGGCGATGTTCGAGGAGCGCAGGCGACTTTTGGATGAGCAGTTAGAGAAAAAATGGCCGGATGTGTATGCACTGGTTTTAAAGCAGCGTGAGAAGGATAACAGGTAAATGAAAAAGTTCAAAATAAATGTACAAGGGCATGGTTGCATTTTATTATGTCTTATTTTATGTGTGATATTACTTCCTGTTTCTGTATCAGCACAGGAGGACAGATCTAAGGTTGTCAGAGTAGGCTGGTATGAAGGAATCTATAATACCACAGGATCAGACGGTCAGAGGAGAGGCTACAGCTACGAATACCAACAGGCAGTAGCTGCGCATACCGGTTGGAAATATGAATATGTGTATGGAAGCTGGGCAGAACTGATGAGCATGCTGAAAAAAGGACAGATCGATCTGCTGGGAGGTATCTCCTATGCAGAGGAACGCTCCACTTCCATGCTTTTTTCAGCGTTGCCTATGGGAGAGGATAGATATTATCTGTATGTGAATCCATCCAATACAGACATCTCTGTTTCAAATCTGACTACATTAAATGAGAAGAGGATCGGGATGATGCCGGATACACTTTCTGCCGAAATGTTTCATGAGTGGGAAAAAAGCCATGGAGTAAACATGCAGCAGGTTGATATTATCGATGTAGACGATGTCCGTCAGAAATTGAAAAATCATGAAATTGATGGGTTTGTTTTGAATGAATCTCCACAGTGGGAAAGAGATAACATTTCACCAGCTCTTCTGATCGGCGGCTCCTATAACTATTTTGCAGTCAGCAAAAAACGCCCGGATCTGAAAGAGGAGCTGGATCAGGCAATGCAGAAGATTGAGAGGGAGAATCCTTTTTATACAGACGATCTTTATAAGAGGTATCTCTCCGCAAATTCCCTTGAAACTCTTACGGATGAGGAGCAGAACTGGCTGGAACAGCACGGGGCGGTCAGAATTGGATATCTGAAAAATGATGTGGGTGTCAGCCTTGTGGGTACGAAGTCAGAGAAACCGGTAGGAATTATTAACGATTATATTAGTCTGGCTTCTGGCTGTCTGGGAGAAAAAAACATAGAATTTCAGTTGACAGGCTTTGATTCCCAGGAGGAAGAGCTACAGGCATTAAAGGATAGCAGGATTGATATGATTTTTCATATGAATCAGAATCCATATGAAGCTGAGCAAAACGATGTTATATTGTCAAATACTGTTTTTGAAGTCAATGTTGCAGTACTCACAGGTGTTAAAAAGTTTGATGAAAATAAAGAGAATACAGTAGCAGTGAGAAGGAATAACCTGCTGGGAAAGTGGTATATTTCTTTTAACTATCCTTTCTGGAAAATAAAGGAATATGACTCATCCGATGAGGTTGAGAAGGCAGTTCACAGCGGTGAGGCAGACTGTTTTGTTGTGAAGGCAGGACAGTCATTAAAGACAATGGCAGACAGCAAAATGCGCAGTATTTTTCTTACGAAATCCGGGGATTCCTGCTTTGCAGTCACCAGGGACAATACAACATTAATGAATATCCTGAACAAAACCATTCAGACTCTGCCTGCTTCCAGACTTTCCAGTCAGTTTTGCGTATATGAAAACGAACCGGGAAAGGTCACTCTGGCAGAATACATAAAGGATAATTTGCGGGGAGTTTCCATGAGTTTTGTAAGTGTGACCCTGGTTATTATACTGATTATATTTTACCTGATGATGAAAGCAAGAAAAGCCCAGATTCAGGCAGAAAAGGCTAATGCCGCCAAATCAGATTTCCTTTTCAATATGTCTCATGATATCCGGACACCCATGAATGCCCTGCTGGGATACAGTGAGCTGATAAAAAGGGAACTGACAGATCCCAAGCTTCTGGACTATCAGGAGAAGATGGAACAGTCCGGAAATCTGCTGCTGTCTATTATCAACAATGTGCTGGACATGGCACAGATTGAAAGCGGTAAGGTGGAACTGGATGAGGATTATGTGAAGATCAGAGATATTTATCAGGGAATTTACAAAATTTTCCAGGCAGAAGCGGAGAAAAAAGGTATTCACCTTGAGATGGAATACGATGTGCAGCATGAGCACGTAATCTGCGATGAGACAAAGAACAGGGAAATTTTTCTTAATCTGATCAGCAATGCGGTAAAATATACAGCTTCAGGGGGAAGGGTTACCATAAAGATCACAGAACTTGACTGTGACAGGAAAGACTATATGCGGATACGGACTCAGGTAATTGATACAGGTATCGGAATGAGCGAAGAATTCCTTCCATCTCTCTTTGAGGCTTTTGCCAGGGAACGAAATACAACGGCCGGAAAGGTTGCGGGGACAGGTCTGGGAATGCCGATCATAAAGAAATATATTGATATGATGTACGGAACTATTGAAGCAGAAAGTAAGCTGGGGGAAGGAAGTAAATTTACAGTTACTCTGGAATACAGGATTGCTGATAAGAGTTATTATGAACAGGATACGGAAAAATCTATAGATATGGATGAAACAGATAGAATAAGCGGAAAACATATTTTGCTTGCAGAGGATAATGATCTGAATGCGGAAATCGCAGAGTTTATCCTGGAGGATATGGGACTTATGGTTGACCGTGTTGAGGATGGAGTTCAATGCGTGTCAAGGATAGAACAGAAACCGGCAGGAACCTATGATCTGATCCTTATGGACATCCAGATGCCGAACATGGATGGGTATAAAGCAACAGAGGTAATCCGAGGTCTGTCAGATAAGAGCAAAGCAAATATTCCAATCATTGCCATGACAGCCAATGCCTTTGAGGAAGACAGAAAGAAAGCACTGGCAAAAGGAATGAACGGACATATTGCGAAACCTGTGGATATTGAAAAGGTGAGAAAGATTCTGCAGAATACTTTTAAGCAATAATGTTCATTATCTCAGAGCGTGTCTGAAAAATCATTTCTTGAGGAAAGCATTTTTGAAACATATTCTGATACATCGACAGACTGGGAAGGGAATATAGAAATTAAATGAAAGAAAAAGAATCAATGACCAGAACAGGAAAAAAGATTGTATGCATATGCATGATACTAAGCCTGATTCTGACCTGCATCCTGTGTGTGACACCCGTCACAGCAAAAGCTGCGGAGGAAGAAACCCCGGAAAGAGTTGTCCGCGTAGGTTCCTTCGAGGACACTTTTAATTATGTCAATGAGAAAGGTGCAAGGAAGGGCTATGGATATGAGCTTCTGGAAACTCTGTCCGGCTATACAGGATGGAAGTTTGAGTATGTCACCTGTGATTGGTCCAACTGTTTTGAAAAGCTTATAAACGGTGAATTTGATATTATGGGTGATATTTCCTACACAGAGGAACGTGCAAAGCAGATGCTGTTTTCCGATGAACCTATGGGCGAGGAGAAATATTATCTGTATGCAGATCTTTCGGATACGGATATTTCAGTTTACAATTTCCAGACGCTGAATGGAAAACGGATTGGTGTGCTGAGAGGAACCCAGCCGGAGGTTATGCTCACAGAATGGGAGCAGAAATATGATCTGAAAACAACGCATGTGAATATAGCCAATAATGATGATGTGAACAGAAAGCTGGCAGATCATGAAATCGATGCCTTTGTTTCCCTGGAGGAGTCTTTGTGGGCTGCGCAGGGGATTTCCACAGTTGTAAATGTGGGAAAATCTGGTATCTATTATGCGATCAACAAGGATCATCCGGAGATCAAAGAAGAACTGGATAATGCCATGCGCAGACTGGAGGATGATAATCCATTTTATCTGGCAGATTTATATAAGCAGTATTTTTTCCTGGATTATACACCGATTCTTTCCGGTGAGGAGAAAAAATGGCTGAAAGAGCATGGGGCGATCCGCATCGGATTTCTGAAAGACGATGCAGGAATCAGTACCATAGAGATGCCGGAGGGCAGATTCAGCGGTGCAATGACTGATTATATTCAATATGCAACAGGCTGTCTGGGAAACCAGAAGCTGGACTTTGAACTGACAGAATATAACAGCTACGAGGAGGAGACGAAAGCCCTGCAATCGGATGAAATTGATATGATCTTTCATTTCAGTCAGAATCTGGACACAGCAGAGGAATACCATTTCGCTTTTACCAATACAGCCTGGACCTATAACCTGATGGCTGTCGCCAATAAGACATCTTTTAATGAGAATGAATCAAACCGTATTGCAGTTCCAAAGGATGATCTGCCGTTGGAAAAGCATATTGAATATTACTATCCTCAGTGGGAAATCGTAGAGTGCGATTCTGTGGATGATGCGGCAAATCTTGTGATAAAGAAGCATGCAGACGGATTTGTCACAGGAGTTGCTTCTGCATCGGATTACAGTGAAAAATACAATTTATACAGTCTGCCTCTTTCAAACCCTGAGAAGTCTGCTTTTGCAGTAAAAAGCGGCAACCATTACCTGCTGTCCATACTGAATAAGACGATTAAAGTCATGCCCTCCAACATGCTTACAAGTGCCATCGCCATGTATGAGAGTACACCGGGGAAGGTTACTCTGGCAAAATTTGTAAAGGATAATCTGGCTGTAGTTTTACTGTGCAGTGCAGTGGTTATTATGCTGATTCTGATATCAATCCTGGGCTTGCTGCAAAAGGCGCGTCAGGCTGAGACTGTTGCAAAACAGGCGGCAGATGAAACACAACAACTGAACAAAAAGCTGCAGATTGCTGTGGAAAAGGCAGAGAGTGCGAACCTGGCAAAGACCAATTTCCTGAATAATATGTCTCATGATATCCGTACACCTATGAATGTGATCCTGGGATATAACCAGATGCTTGGAAAGAGACTGACAGATCCCAAACTTCTGGATTATCAGGAAAAGATAGAGCAGTCAGGAAATCTGCTTTTGTCGATCATTAACAATGTGCTTGATATGGCGCGGATCGAGAGCGGAAAGGTAGAGCTGAGCGAGGATTATGTAAAAATAAGCAGTATGCTGAGAGAATTTTATGATGTTTTCGGAGAGGAAGCACAGCAGAAGGGGATTACTTTTTTGCATGAGGATAATGTGGTACACCAGTATATTATCTGTGATGGCACCAAGATAAGAGAAATTATGATTAATCTTGTCAGCAATGCGATTAAATATACACCGGATGGTGGTACAGTATCTCTGACAACCACAGAACTTCCGTGCAGCGAAGAAGGATATGTAAGGATTAAAACAGAAGTTACGGATACCGGCATTGGCATGAGCAAAGAATATCTCCCAATTATCTTCGAGTCCTTCAGCCGGGAACGGAATACAACAGCCGGAAAAATAGGCGGAACCGGACTGGGAATGTCTATCGTGAAAAATCTGGTTGATATGATGGGCGGAACCATCGAAGTAGAAAGTGAATCCGGAAAAGGAAGTCGGTTTACTGTTATACTTCAGCACAGGATTGCAGATGCAGGGTGTTATGAGAAAAAATCAGAGAAAACAACAGATGCTTCAAGAGAAATCCTTAAAGGAAAACATGTGCTGCTTGCAGAGGATAATGACCTGAATGCAGAGATTGCAATGGAAATTCTGATGACAGAGGGACTGGTAATTGACAGAGTGGAAGATGGCATTCAGTGTGTCCACAGAATCGAGCAGTCTCCGGCAGGCACCTATGACCTGATTCTTATGGATATCCAGATGCCGAACATGGATGGCTACAGGGCAACTGAGATGATCCGTGGACTGTCAGATAAGAACAAAGCAAATATTCCAATCATTGCCATGACAGCCAATGCCTTCGAAGAAGACAGAAAAAAGGCACTGGCAAAAGGAATGAACGGACATATTGCAAAACCTGTTGATGCAGAAAAAGTTGAGAAGACTATTTGTTCGGTTTTAGGCAGCCAGAGTGAACAATAGCATAAAGTATACTTCAGACACGTTGTTACTGTTCACTCCGTGCCCAGTAACATGCTTCGCGATGCACAGAATTTATGCTATTCGCATAAACTCGCGCGGCATGTCTCGGTTTTTCTGTGACCTTCGCTCACAAAAAACACCTCGCGGAATAGTAGCGTGTGAACAGTAGCGACACGTTCTAAAGTGCAGAACAGGTATTCGTTTGTTCTGTACTTTTTTTATATGGGATGATATACTGAAAACATAACCATACTAAAACATATCTCAATTTTTGATAAGCGAAATTTGATTAAAACAGGAGAATATTATGGATCATTTTAAATTACACTCCGAATACAAACCAACCGGTGACCAGCCTCAGGCAATCGAGAAACTGGTCGAAGGTTTTAAAGAAGGCAACCAGTTCGAGACTTTACTGGGTGTCACAGGCTCCGGTAAGACCTTCACGATGGCGAACGTCATCGCCCAGCTTAATAAACCAACCCTCATTCTCGCCCACAACAAAACTCTCGCGGCACAGCTTTACGGAGAGATGAAGGAATTTTTCCCGGAGAATGCGGTGGAATATTTTGTTTCCTATTATGATTACTATCAGCCGGAGGCCTATGTCCCGTCTTCAGACACCTATATCGCTAAAGACTCCTCCATCAATGACGAAATTGACAAACTCCGTCTCTCTGCCACAGCCGCAATGTCAGAACGGAAAGATGTAGTGGTCATTTCCTCCGTTTCCTGTATCTACGGACTGGGATCCCCTCAGGAATTCTTTGACATGATGATCTCCCTGCGTCCAGGTATGACCAAAGACCGGGATGAGGTAATCCGGGAGCTGATCGACATTCAGTATACCAGAAATGAGATGGACTTCCACCGAAGCACCTTCCGTGTCCGCGGAGATACTCTGGAAATTTTTCCTGCCAACAGCTCCGACACAGCCGTGAGAGTAGAATTTTTCGGAGATGAGATCGACCGTATTTCAGAAATTGATGTACTGACAGGAGAAATCAAATGCCAGCGTTCTCATATCAGCATCTTCCCTGCATCCCACTATGTAGTGCCTGCAGAACAGATCCAGAGAGCAGCGGTAGCAATAGAAGAAGAATTAAAAGAACGCGTAGAGTATTTCAAAAGCGAAGACAAACTTCTGGAAGCTCAGCGAATCTCAGAACGCACCAATTTTGACATTGAAATGATGAAAGAAACAGGATTCTGTTCAGGAATTGAAAATTATTCCAGACATCTGTCAGGATTAAAGCCCGGACAGCCGCCATACACGCTGCTGGACTATTTTGGAGATGACTTCTTACTTATTATAGATGAATCTCATATCACAGTACCTCAGGTAGGAGGAATGTACGCCGGTGACCAGAGCCGTAAGCAGACGCTGGTAGACTACGGCTTTCGACTTCCTTCAGCCAAGGATAACCGTCCCTTAAGCTTCGAAGAATTCGAATCAAAACTGGATCAGGTCATGTTTGTATCTGCCACCCCGGGACAATATGAGTATGATCATGAACTCCTCCGTGCAGAACAGATCATCCGTCCAACCGGACTTCTGGATCCGAAAGTAGAAGTCCGCCCCATTGAAGGACAGATTGACGACCTGATCGGGGAAGTAAACAAAGAAGTGTCAAAGAAACACAAAATCCTGATCACCACCCTCACCAAACGAATGGCAGAAGACCTGACAGAATATATGAAAGAAGTAGGAATCCGGGTCCGCTATCTTCATTCCGATATCGATACCTTAGAGCGTGCCCGCATCATCCGCGATATGCGTCTGGATGTCTTTGATGTACTGGTAGGAATCAACCTCCTCAGGGAAGGCCTGGACATCCCGGAAATCACCCTGGTAGCAATCCTGGATGCAGACAAAGAAGGCTTTCTCCGTTCCGAAACCTCCCTCATCCAGACCATCGGACGAGCTGCCCGAAACAGCGAAGGCCATGTAATCATGTACGCAGACAACATGACCGATTCCATGCACAAAGCCATCACCGAAACCAACCGCCGCCGAACTATTCAGGAAGCCTACAACAAAGAACACGGAATTACTCCGACTACTATCAAAAAAGCAGTCCGCGACCTCATCGCCGTATCCAAAGCAGTAGCCGAAACCGAAGTCCGACTCCAGAAAGACCCAGAGTCCATGACCCGCAAAGAACTTACCAAACTCATCACCCAGGTAGAAAAACAAATGCGCGCCGCAGCCGCAGACCTCAACTTCGAACAGGCCGCCGAACTCCGCGACAAAATGATCGACCTGAAAAAGAATCTGGATACTTTAGACAAATAATTCTACACCGAGTTTTAGAAGAGGCGATTCGCCTCCCAGGAGAGAGCCCCGCCTATATGATCGTCCTGAACAGCCAGCGGGGAGAAAGTATTGATATTGTGTGCATTTGCAGGATGCTTAGAGATACTTAGTCCGCAGAAATCTGCAGACTTAGTATCTCTTAGCGTCCGAAACCGCACACAATATCAATACTTTCTCCCCGCGTCCCTTTCTATAACATAATCTTAATAATCCCCATTGTTCATAAAATAACAAAAAATTCACAAAATAATATTGACAAACCAAATCAAGAGTGCTATCTTATGAGCATAAGGTGTTAGCACTCCTAAAACATGAGTGCTAACAAACCAAAAACAAAGGCAGTAAAGGAGTGGAACTTCATGGATCAGGAATTAGATGATCGTAAAAAGAAAATACTAAAAGCCATCATCAAAACCTACATGGAAACAGGCGAACCGGTGGGTTCCCGGACCATTTCCAAGTTTGCAGATTTAAATGTAAGCTCTGCCACCATCCGGAATGAGATGTCAGACCTGACAGATATGGGATATATCGTACAGCCCCACACCTCAGCCGGAAGAATTCCTTCTGATAAAGGTTATCGCCTCTACGTAGACGAGCTGATGAAAGAAAAGGAATCAGAGGTTCAGGAAATCAAAGATCTCATGATAGAGAAAACCGATAAACTGGATAAAATGCTGAAACAGGTGGCAAAGGTACTTGCCTCCAATACCAACTATGCAACAATGATCTCTGTTCCACAGTACAGCGGAAGCAAGATTAAATTCATCCAGCTTTCCCGAGTGACACCACTTCAGCTTGTGGCAGTAGTAGTGAGTGATAACAATGTCATCCGAAACCAGATCATCAATCTGGATGAGGAGATGGACGATCAGACAATCCTGAAATTAAATCTTCTTCTTAACACCAACTTAAATGGTGTGCCTATTCAGGACATCAACCTGGGAATGATCGCCCGCCTGAAAGAACAGGCAGGTGTACATGGCTCTGTGGTTGGCACAGTCCTTGATGCAGTGGCAGACACCATCCAGGTAGACGAAGATGATATGCAGATATATACTTCAGGAGCAACCAACATTTTCAAGTATCCGGAGCTTGCAGACACAAGCAAAGCGAGCGAGCTGATTTCAGCATTTGAAGAGAAGCAGGATCTGGTAGACCTGGTGAAAGAGAGAATGTCTGATACCGAGAACACAGGAATTCAGGTGTACATTGGTGATGAGATGCCGGTGCAGACCATGAAAGACTGCAGTGTGGTCACAGCCACTTACGAACTTGGAGAAGGAATGCATGGTACCATCGGTATCATCGGTCCCAAGCGTATGGATTATGCAAATGTAGTTGACAGCCTGAAGGCTTTGAAAGTCCAGCTGGACGAACTGATTAAGAAAGAGAGTTAGAAAGGCGGTAATAGAGAGTGTCAGAAGAAACAAAGAACACAGCTCAGGAAGAAGAGACAACAGAGACTCCGGTAACAGAAGAAACTGTTGAGAATGAACCTGAGGTTGTAGAGAACGGTGAAGCAGAAACAGAGGAAATCCCGGTAGAGGACGGAGACGAGGAAGCTTCCCAGGATGACAAGAAAGACAGCAAATCAAAAACTTCTTTCTTCGGCAAGAAGAAAAAAGAAAAAGATAAATTTGAACAGCAGATTGAAGAACTTACAGACAGACTGAAACGAAACATGGCTGAATTCGATAACTTCCGTAAGAGAACGGAGAAAGAGAAATCCAGTATGTATATCATCGGAGCCAAGGATATTGTTGAGAAGATGCTTCCGGTTGTGGATAACTTCGAGAGAGGTCTTGCACAGGCACCTGAAGGAGATTCTTTTGCAGATGGCATGAAGATGATCTACAAACAGCTGATTACAACATTAGATGAGCTGGGCGTGAAACCGATTGAAGCAGTTGGTAAGGAATTTGATCCGAACTTCCACAACGCAGTGATGCATGTGGAGGACGAAGAAGCTGGTGAGAATATTGTGGTAGAAGAATTCCAGAAGGGTTACACCTACAAGGATTTTGTAGTCCGCCACAGTATGGTAAAAGTAGCCAACTAATTTACATGAAAATATAGAATATATCAAATCTAGTTGAAAATAAACAGGAGGAACAAGATTATGGGAAAAATCATTGGTATTGACTTAGGTACAACAAACAGCTGTGTAGCCGTAATGGAAGGTGGACAGCCAACAGTTATCGCTAATACAGAAGGCGCAAGAACAACACCATCAGTTGTCGCTTTCACAAAAACAGGAGAACGTCTTGTAGGTGAACCTGCAAAACGTCAGGCAGTAACAAACGCAGAGAGAACAATCTCTTCTATTAAGAGAGAGATGGGATCTGATTACAGAGTAACAATCGATGATAAGAAATATTCTCCACAGGAGATTTCAGCTATGATCCTTCAGAAACTGAAAGCTGATGCAGAAGGATACCTTGGTGAGAAAGTAACAGAAG
>ERZ773204.2446-NODE-2446-length-12716-cov-5.961377_pt1 | contig 12716 bp, 8 predicted proteins | sample MGYA00581007_ERZ773204 | MGnify/ENA primary metagenome ERZ773204 (study PRJEB29015, sample SAMEA2737757) | human gut metagenome | biome: human gut; feature: human-associated habitat; material: faeces | place: China | collected 2012 ... | reverse complement strand
GTATCGTACCCAAACCAGACATAAAGGATGTGACCCCCATGGACGCACTGGAACACGCCCGTGCCGAGATCGACGAAGTGGACGCCCAGCTGGCTGCCCTGTTTGAGCGGCGCATGGCCGCTGTGCTGCAGGTGGCCGAGTACAAGCGTGCCCACGGCCTGCCGATCTTTGATGCCGCGCGGGAAGCCGCCGTGCTGGAAAAGGCCGCCGCCCGCATCCACGCCCCGGCGCTGCGCCCTTATTATAAAGACCATGTCCAGAACATGATGGACGTAGCCAAGCAGTACGAAGCCCTCATTCTGGGCCAGAACCGCGCCGCCTATCAGGGCGTGGAGGGGGCCTTTGCGCACATCGCGCTGCGGGCATTGTTCCCCCACGCCGAGGCCGTGAGCTGCCCCACCTGGGACGAGGTGTTCGCCGCCGTGGAGCGGGGTGACGCTGCCCACGGCGTGGTGCCCTTTGAGAACAGCCACGCGGGCGATGTTTCTGCCGTGCTGGACCTGTGCTACAATCACCCCGACCTGTGGGTGGTGGACGTGTACGACCTGCCCATCTCCCAGAACCTGCTGGTGCTGCCCGGCACCCAGCTTGCCGAGATCCGCAGCGTGTACAGTCATCAGCAGGCCATCGCCCAGAGCGAGACCTTCTTAAAGCAGTTCCATCTGCCGGCCACCGCCATGCTCAACACCGCCATGGCCGCCAAGTTCGTGGCCGAAAGCGGCGACAAGACCAAAGCCGCCATTGCCAGCGCCGAGACCGCTGCTCTGTACGGGCTGGAGGTGCTGGTGCCCCGCATCAACACCGACGGCGACAACACCACCCGCTTTATCGTGATCAGCCGCGAAAAGTCCACGGCGGGCAACCGCTTCTCGCTGCTGTTCACCGTGGACAACAAGCCCGGCAAACTCGCCGAGGTGATCCAGGTCATCGGTGCCAGCGGCTTCAATATGGAATCCATCAAGAGCCGGCCCATGCCTCATGTGCCGTTTGAATATTATTTTTATGTCGAGCTGGTGGGCGACCCCACCGCCGACGAGACCGGTGCCCTGCTGCAGCAGCTGGACCGCACCTGCCGCACCGTGCGTTTGTTAGGAGTGTATACAAAATGAGCGAATTTATCGGAACCAAACTCACCATGAATCTGGGCGAGCGCAGCTATGACATCATCATCAAGAGCGGCTCGCTGGAAAACCTGTACCAGTTTGCCCGGCTGGACCGCCGGGTGGCCGTGGTCACCGACAGCGGCGTGCCCGCCCAGTACGCCCAGATGGTGGCCGACCAGTGCAAGGACGCCCGCATCATCACGGTGCCCCAGGGTGAAGCCAGCAAGAGCTTTAAAATTCTGGAAAGCGTGCTGCGCCAGATGCTGGACTTCGGCATGGGCCGGGGTGACCTGGTCGTGGCCGTGGGCGGCGGCGTGGTGGGCGACCTGGCCGGTTTTGCCGCTTCCATTTATATGCGCGGCATCGACTTCATCAACTGCCCCACCACCACCCTTTCCATGATTGACTCCTCCATCGGCGGCAAGACCGCCGTGGACCTGGGCGACACCAAGAACATCGTGGGTGCTTTCTGGCAGCCGAAGCTCGTCATCGTGGACCCGGACACCCTGTCCACCCTGCCCCGCCGCCACTACATCAACGGCCTGGCCGAAGCCGTCAAGGCCAGCCTGCTGGCCGACCCGGAGCTGTTCGCCATCTTTGAGAAGGGCGACATCGACGCCCAGATCGGCGAGATCATCTGCCGCAGCCTGCGGTTCAAGAAGGGTATCGTGGAGCAGGACGAGACCGAGCAGGGTATGCGCAAGGCGCTGAACTTCGGCCACACCATCGGCCACGGCATCGAGGCCGTCAAGGGCATCAAGGGCCGCCGCACCGTGGGCCTGTTCCACGGCGAATGCGTGGCGCTGGGCATGCTGCCCATGATCGAATCCAAGGCGCTGCAGAAGCGGGTGCGTGCGGTCTACCGCCGCATTGGCCTGCCCACCCGCACCACCTATAACAAGGAAAAGGTGCTGGCCGAGATGCTGCACGATAAAAAGGCTCAGGGCGGCCAGATCACGGTCATCAAGGTGCCGGGTCTGGGCTGCTGGCGGGCCGAGACCATCCCCGTGGAGGGCCTGCGCCCCCTGCTGGGTGTGGAGGAGTAAGCCATGAAAAACACCTTTGGCAGCGACCTTTCGCTGACCATTTTTGGCGAGAGCCACGGCAGGGCTGTCGGCGCGGTGTTGGACGGCATGGCGGCGGGCGTGCCCGTGGAGGAAGCCTTTCTTGCTGCCTGCATGGACAAGCGCCGTGCCCGGGGCGACGGCCTTTCCACCCCCCGTGTGGAGGGGGATGCGGTGCAGTTCTTGTCCGGCGTGGTCAACGGCCGCACCACCGGCACTGCCATTGCCCTGATGATCGAAAACCAGAACACCCGCAGCGGCGACTATGCCAGAACAGCTGACCTGCTGCGGCCCGGCCACGCGGATTACACTGCTTACGCCAAGTACCACGGCTATCAGGATGCCCGGGGCGGCGGCCACTTTTCGGGCCGCGTCACCGCCGCGCTGGTGGCGGGCGGCGCTTTGGTGCTGGGAGCCCTGAACCGGGCCGGGATCGAGATCGTGACGCACATCGGGCGGTGTGCCGGGATCAGCGATGCCCCCTTTGTGCTGGATGATCCCGCCGCGCTGGCGGCGCAGGCCGAGGCACTGCTGAACAAGTCCGAGGGCTTTGCCCTGCTGGACGGCAGTGTGGAGGAACCCATGAAAGCCGCCATCCGTGCCGCCGGTGCCGAGGGCGACAGTGTGGGCGGCGTGCTGGAGACCGCCATTCTGGGCCTGCCCGCAGGCGTGGGCGAACCCTATTTCGACAGCGTGGAGAGCAAGCTCGCTCACCTGGCCTTCTCCATCCCGGCGGTCAAGGGCATCGAGTTCGGCTCCGGCTTCGGCTTTGCGGACCAGAAGGGCTCGGAGGCCAACGATGCCTTCCGGATGCAGGGGGAGCGCATCGTCACCGCCACCAACCACAATGCGGGCCTGAACGGCGGCATTTCCAACGGGATGCCCGTGGTGTTCCGCACGGCGGTCAAGCCCACCCCCAGCATCTACAAAACGCAGGACACGGTGGACTATATCGCAAAGAAGGACGCGGAGCTGTCCATTCAGGGCCGCCACGACCCCTGCATCGTGCCCCGGGCCGCCATTGTGCAGACCTGTGCCGCCGCGCTGGCCGTGGGCGACCTGCTCACCGCAAAATACGGCATGGCCTGGATGGAGGACCCCACCGGCTACCGCAAGGAGGTGCTGTAAATGGAATACGGACTCATCGGCGGGCGGCTGGGCCACTCCTACTCCAAGGTCATCCACGAGATGCTTTGCGGCTACCGGTACGACCTGTGCCCCCTGCCCACGGAAGAGGAAGTCCGGGCCTTTATGACCCGGCGGCAGTTCAGGGCCATCAATGTCACCATCCCCTATAAGCTGGTGGTCATGGAGTACTGCTCCTACATCGACCCCCACGCCAGGGCCATCAACGCCGTGAACACCATCGTCAACAGGAACGGCCTGCTCTACGGCTACAACACCGATTACCCCGGCTTCTCCTACCTGTGCGATGCACACGGGGTGGAGTTCAAGGACAGGACCGTGCTCATTCTGGGCACCGGCGGCACCCACAACACCACCTGGGCCGTGGCCCATGACCGGGGCGCGAAACAGATCTATACCGTCAGCCGCCATCCCGACCCCGAAAAGGGAGAGCTGACTTATGCTCAGGCCCTGACCACCGGGGCGCAGATCATCATCAACACCACGCCGGTGGGCATGTACCCCAATGTGGGCGTGAGCGCCCTGGATATCACCTCCATGCCCGGGCTGGAAGCCGTGATCGATGTTATCTATAATCCCGATAAGACCGAGCTCATCCTCCGGGCCGAGGAGCTGGGGGTGCCCGTTGCCGTCGGCGGTCTGGAAATGCTGGTGGCGCAGGCAGTGTACGCGGCAGAATTTTTCCTCGACCGTAAGTTTGAGGATGCCGGTGCCGAGATCGCCCGTGTGACCAGCGAACTGCGGCGGGAGCAGCTGAACATTGCCCTCATCGGGATGCCCTCCTCGGGCAAATCCACCCTGGGCCGCGCTCTGGCGGAACGGCTGGGCAAGCGGTTCGTGGATCTGGACGAGGAGATCGTCAAAGCCGACGGCCGGAGCATCCCGGACATCTTTGCCGCTGAGGGGGAGGCAGGCTTCCGGAAGCTGGAGGCCGCGCAGACCGCCCGCTTTGCCAGGGAGAACCGGCAGGTCATCTCCTGCGGCGGCGGCGTGGTCAAGGGCCCGGCAAACCTCCGGGCGCTCCACGCCAACGGCATCGTGCTCTTTATCGACCGGCCGCTGGAAGATCTGCTGGTGGGCGGCGGAAGGCCCCTTTCCACCAGCCCCGAGGCCCTGAAAACCATGGAAGCCCAGCGCCGCCCGCTCTATCTGGCGGCAGCGGATGCCGTGATCCCCAACAAGACCACCCCTGCGGATGCCGTGACGGCGGCAATGGAGGCGCTGGATGAAATTTTTAGTCATTAACGGTCCCAACCTCAACCTGACCCAGTTCACGGAGCCGGGCATGGAGGGGCAGATCGATTTCAATACACTGCTGGATTATATCGAGGCGGGCTGTGCCCAGATGGATGTTCAGGTGGACTTTTTTCAGTCCAACCACGAGGGCGACCTCATCGATGAGATCCAGTCGGCGGCAGGCCGGGCCGATGGCATCATCCTCAACCCGGGCGGCTACGCCTATTACAGCGTGGCCATTCTGGAGGCGCTGCAGGTGTGCGGCGTGCCCGCCGTGGAAGTGATGCTGGCCGACCCCAGCGGCAAGGAGCCCTTCCGCAGCGTGGATGTGGTCTCCTTTGGCTGTCAGGGCCGCTTTGCAGGCGAGGGGGTCAGCGGATATCTCCATGCCTGCGCCTACCTTGTGCAGCTGCTCCGGCTGGATGGCGGTGCGCAGACGCACCTGGTGCAGTAACAACCCTCTCAGTCTCGCATTCGCTCGCCAGCTCCCCCGAAGGGGGAGCCCTTGGCAAGTAGGGCAGGCTGTGCAGCAAAACGGAAAGCATAGAGACAAAACAGAAGGGAAAAGAAACAAGATGATCATTTCGACCAAAAAAGGCACCCCCAAGGAAGAGCTGGAAAAGATCGTAGACAAATTCGAGAAGCAGGGCCTGGATGTGACCCTGATCACCGGCAAGGATTACAATGTGTTCGGTCTGGTGGGCGATACCACCAAGATCGATGAGCGCGACGTGCTGGCCAACCCCTGGATCGACAACGTCACCCGCGTGTCCGCCCCCTATAAGCGGGCCAACCGACTGTTCCACCCTGCCGATTCCATCATCGACTGCGGCGGCGTGAAGATCGGCAGGGGCGAGAAGATCGCCGTGATGGCAGGCCCCTGCAGCATCGAGGGGGAAGAGCAGGCACTGCGCATTGCCAACGGCGTAAAGGCGGGCGGTGCAAGCCTGTTCCGCGGCGGCGCTTACAAGCCCCGCACCTCTCCCTACTCCTTCCAGGGTCTGGAGACTGAGGGCATCCTCGATATGGTCAAGGCACGGGAGGCCACCGGAATGCCCATCGTGTCCGAGCTGATGAGCGAGGACCGGATCCCGGAGTTTGAGGAATATGTGGACGTGGTACAGATCGGTGCCCGCAACATGCAGAATTTCCAGCTGCTCAAGGCCGTGGGCAAGATGCACAAGCCTGTGCTGCTCAAGCGCGGCCTGTGCAACACCATCGAGGAGTGGATCATGAGCGCCGAGTACATCATGGCAGGCGGCAACGAGCAGGTCATCCTGTGCGAGCGCGGCATCCGCACCTTTGAAAAGTACACCCGCAACACCCTTGACCTGTCCGCCGTGCCCATCATCCACGAAAAGACCCATCTGCCCATCATCGTGGACCCCAGCCACGCCACCGGCAAGGCCAATCTGGTTGAGCCGATGATGATCGCCGCTGTGGCCGCCGGTGCCGACGGTCTGGAGGTGGAAGTCCACTATGATCCCCGCCACGCCTGGAGCGATGGCGCACAGTGCCTGACCCCGGATGCCTTTGCACAGGCCATGGCAAAGTGCCGTCAGGTCGCATGGGCCATTGGCCGGGATATGTAACACGATGAACGGCCTCACCCTCTCAGTCAAAGCCTGACGGCTTTGCCAGCTCTCCCAAAGGGAGAGCCTCTGGCGAAACCACAGACCTTGCGGTGGACTGCCAAGGCCTCGCCCTTTGGGAGAGGTGGCAGCGCAAAGCGCTGACGGAGAGGGCGAGCCAGGTAAAGTAACACGATGAACATTACGATAAAATCAAGCCGGACGGTGGGCGGCAACATCGCCGCGCCGCCCAGCAAAAGCATGGCCCACCGGGCGGTGCTCTGCGCGGCGCTGGCAAAGGGGACTTCCCATCTCCATCCTCTTGCTTTCAGCAAGGATATCTCCGCCACGCTGGGCGCGGCGGGCCGACTGTGCGCCCGTGTCACCACCGGTGAAAACGACGCGGTGGTGGAGGGGCTGGGACGCTTTCTGCCGGTTGATGCCCCCGTGGACTGCTGTGAGAGCGGCAGCACCCTGCGCTTCCTCATCCCACTGGCCAGCCTGACCGGGCAGGAAGTGACTTTTACAGGCCGTGGGCGGCTGATGGAGCGGCCCCAGTCGGTCTACAAAACGCTGTATCAGCAGCAGGGCCTGCGCTTTGAGCAGGGCGCGGACCGCCTGACTGTGGAAGGTGCCCTGACCCCGGGCGAATACGAGCTGGCGGGCAACGTGTCCAGCCAGTTCATCAGCGGGCTGCTGTTTGCCCTGCCCCTGCTGGGCGGCACCAGCACCCTGCACCTCATCCCGCCTGTGGAGAGCCGGAGCTACATCGATATGACCCGCGCGGTGCAGCACGCCTTTGGCGTGGAGAGCCGCTGGCTGGATGAAAACACGCTGGAAATTCCCGGCGGGCAGCACTATCTTCCCGGTGATTACACCGTGGAGGGCGATTACAGCCAGGCGGCTTTTCCTGCCGTGCTGGGCGCTGTGACCGGCGGGGTGGCCATCACCGGCCTGTCTGAGGAGACCTTGCAGGGCGATGCGGCCATTCTGGAGATCCTCCGGCGGTGCGGTGCAAGATTTACCCGCACCGGGCAGGGCGTGGTGTTTGAAAAGGCCCCGCTCCACGGAACGGACATCGACCTTGCCGACTGCCCCGACCTTGGCCCTGTACTGATGGTGCTGGGCCTGCTGTGTGAGGGCACCACAGTCATCCGCAACGCCGAACGTCTCCGCATCAAGGAGAGTGACCGCATCGAGGCCATGGAGACCGAGCTGCGGGCCTGCGGCGGGCAGCTGGAGAGCGAGGGCGGCACCATTACCATCCATGGCTGTGCCGACGCGCTCCATGCCCCGGAGCAGCCGCTTTCCGGCCACAACGACCACCGCGTGGTGATGAGCCTTGCGGTGCTGGCGCTGGCCGCCGGGCTGGCCCTGCCCATCAGCGGGGCCGAGGCCATTGCCAAGAGCTGGCCGGATTTTCTGGAAGCCATCAAGCCTTTGGGCGCGGAGGTGGAACATGTTGGATAAATCAAAGCGTTATCTCATTGTGGGCCTGGGCCTGCTGGGCGGCAAGTACGCCTTGGAGCTGAGCAGGGCCGGGTTCCATGTGGACGGCATCAACCGCAGCGAGGGCCATCTGCAGTATGCCCTCGACCACGGCTATATCGCCAGCGGCAAGACCCACGATTTTGAGGATCTGGTGTGTCAGGCCGATCATATCATCTTCGGTTTGTACCCCACGGCCCTGCTCGAGTGGTTCCGGACCTACGGCCACCTGCTGAAGGAGGGCTGCATCTTTACCGATGTGTCGGGCGTAAAGACCGGTCTGGTGGAGCCCATTCAGGCCATGTGCAGGCCGGGCGTGGAGTTCATTGCCAGCCACCCCATGGCGGGCCGTGAGACTTCCAGCGTGGAGCACGCCGCCGAGGTGAATTTTGCCCCGGCCAACTTCATTGTGACCCCAACGGAAAAGAACACCCCGGAGGCCGTTCAGTGGGCCAGGGAGCTGGCCGAGGTGCTGGGCTTCAAGCATATCTGCACCCTGACCGTGCAGGAGCATGACAGGATGATCGGCTATGTCAGCCAGCTCTGCCATGCCATCGCCGTCAGCCTGATGTGCGCCAACGACAATACCTCGCTGTGCGAGTACACCGGAGATTCCTTCCGGGATCTGACCCGCATTGCACGCATCAACGATAAGATGTGGGCGGAGCTGTTCCTCTGGAACAAGGAAAACCTCATCTCCGAGATCGACCAGTTCAGCGGGGCGCTGAACGAGATGCGCAACGCCCTTGTGGCCGATGACCGGGAAAAGCTGGAGGAGATGTTCCGCCTGTCCACCCAGCGCCGCGCGGCGTTTGATAAGAAAGCGCCGTAACCTTTTCAGCACACAGCACTGCTGTTTTTCCCAGCTCCCCTGCTGGGGAGCTGGAAGCGAGACTGAGAGGTTTGGCACAACACGAAAAAATGAGGTGTACCGAATGCCCAAACAGGAAGGCCAGAAATCCAAGCTGCTGGCGCTATTGCGCATTTTTGAGCAGCAGACCGATGAAAACCACCTGCTGAACGTGCCGCAGCTGGTGGAGCTGCTGGAGGCGCAGGGCATCCGCTGTGAGCGCAAGAGCGTGTACAGCGATATTGAGGCACTGGGTGCGCTGGGCTATGACATCAAGCTGCGCCGGGGCCGGGGCGGCGGGTATTTCCTTGCCAGCCGCACCTTTGATCTGGCGGAGCTCAAGCTGCTGGTGGATGCCGTGCAGGCAAGCCGGGTGGTATCCGGCACCACGAGCAGGCGGCTGATCCACAAGCTGGAAAAGCTCTGCTCCAACTACGAGGGCAGCCAGCTGCAGCGTCAGGTCTATGTGGAGGGCCGCCCCAAGACCGACAGCAAGAGCCTGCTGTACAGCATCGATGCCCTGCACGAGGCCATCAACAACGGTAAAATGGTGGAGTTCCTCTACAGAAAAGCCGAGAGCCGCGAGAAAGAGAAAAGAACCATCAGCCCGTGGCAGCTGGCCTGGGAGAACGGGTGCTACTACCTCATTGCCTTTGCCGATGAAAAGGGCATCCGCCATTATCGGGTGGACAAGATGAGCGGGGTCCGGGTGCTGGATGCGCCCCGGCGGGGTCAGGAGCAGTTTGCAGATCTTGACCTGCCTGCCTATCTGCGCAAGCACTTTGGAATGTACGGCGGGCCGGAGCATCGCGTTACCCTGCGGTGCACCGCGGATCTGGAAGGTGCCATGCGGGAGCGCTTCGGCGCAACGCCCATGTTTTTACCCGAGGAGAATGGCTGCTTCCATTTTGATGTCCCCATCTGCGTCAGTGACCAGTTCTATGGCTGGGTCTGCGGCTTTGGCGGCAAGATAGAAGTGGTTGCCCCGCCCGAAGTGCGGCAGGGAATGCGGAAGGTGGCCGCCCGGTTGGCAGAACAGCATCAATAACAAGAAAAGGGACTGCGAAAGCAGTCCCTTTTTATATGTTTACGGTTCTTTCAGTTCCAGATCGCTGGGCAGGAGGAGATCCAGTTCGGCGGCAGGCTCGGCGACAAGGCGGCGGCTCTGGTGGAAGATGGCCTTTTCCAGCGTGTTGCGGGCAAGGCGGCCATTGCCGGCGGTGCGGGCATCGGCAGCCTGCCAGCGGGCATAATAGCCCAGCAGGGGCTCGGTGCAGCTTTCGGCCAGACGGTACCCCTTGTTCTTTGCCTGAACGTGGGTGATCTGCAGCAGCTCCTCGGCGGTGTAGTCCGGGAACTCGATCTTGTTGGGGAAACGGCTGGCAAGGCCGCTGTTGGCGGTGAGGAAGATCTCCATCTCCCGGGTATACCCGGCCAGAATGACCACAAGCTCGTCCCGGTGATCCTCCATCCCCTTCACCAGCGTGTCGATGGCTTCCAGCCCGAAGCTGTCCTGTTCACCCCGGTAGAGGCTGTATGCCTCGTCAATGAAGAGCACACCGCCCAGAGCGCTCTCGATGACGCTGTTGGTCAGGGGGGCGGTGTGGCCGGTGTAGCGGCCCACCAGGTCGGCACGGGTCACCTCCACCAGCTGCCCGCCCTTGAGGGCACCGATGGCTTTCAGGTATTTCGCCACCAGCCGGGCAATGGTGGTCTTGCCGGTGCCGGGGTTTCCGGTGAAGATCATGTGCATGGACAGGCTGGCCGTTTTCAGCCCGGCAGCGGCCCGGCGCTGCTGCACCTGCAGGTTGTCGGCCAGACCGAACACATACTCTTTCACGGGAGCAAGGCCCACCAGTTCGTTGATCTCGGCCCGGATGGCATCCAGTGCGCCGGTATAGGCCGCCGGCAGCAGGTCGAACAGGGGCTGGTCTGCGCCGTCGTTCAGGCGGAACAGCACCCCTTCCGGACGGGCGGTCAGGGCCGCCGTGCCGGACAGGGTCTTGTCCGTGCGCAGGCAGTATTCGCTCAGGGCACGGAAGATGCGGTCGCAGCATTCGGCCAGCCCGGCGGCACCCTTCTGTGCAGTGCACTGGGCTGCGACATAGTCCCGCACGTCGGCCCCGGCGGAAAGGGTCAGCCCCAGCCGGGCACGGATCTTCTGGGCCAGCGCGTTGAGCTGCTGCGCGGCAAGGGCGGCCAGGTCCTCCCGGGTGTAGGAGGCCGTCTCGCAGACATCCCCCAGCGCCGACACCAGCGCCGCACCGAATTTGTCAGCCAGTGCCTCCCGGCCCTTGTGGGAGTAGAAGATGAGGTATTTGCCGCAGGGGTCGATGCGGCTGACGGCTCCCGGGGCAAGCGCCGTGCCGGCATCCACAAGGATGCCCTCCTTGTTTACGAGATACCGGCTGGACAGGGGGGCGCTGCCCTTGACGGCCAGATCAGACAGGGTCTTCAGAAAGCCGGGATAGCAGCTCTCGTAGTGTTCAAAGGCAAGGATCTCCCCGGGTGCGTGCAGGGCAGCGTAGAGGTCCTGCAGGAAGAGCTTTTCGGCTCCGGAATTGGGGTAAAGGGCCAGATCCAGCGTGGCGATCTTGTCGCTCTGCAAAAGACCCCGGGCCGCCATGCAGCGGGCAGTTTCTTCCAGTGCAAAATGCCTGCCTGTGCCTGCCCCGCCTGTGAGCAGGATGACGTTGCGGGCGGCGGGGGCTTCGGTGCCCAGCACAAAGGGGCGGCGCATGGCCCGCACCACGCTGTCTACAAAAGCATCCTGCCCCAGCACCGTCTGCCTGACCTCGGCGGCAAGGCCTTCAAAGCTGCCCAGATGCTCCGGCTTCACGTCGGTGGTGCCCCTGGCCAGCAGGCCTTCGTCCTCCATGTCCCGCAGCATCTGGCGGCTGCTTTCCAGCGCGGCGGCGGTGGCATCGCTCTGGGTTTTGAGCTGGGCGTTCTGCTGCTTCAACAGCTCGTCCAGCCGTTTCTGCTGTTCCAGAAGCGCCGCGTTCAGGTCAGGCAGGGCGGCGCTGCCGCCTGTTTTGGGTGCAGAAGCGCCGGGGGCGGCCTTGAATCTGCCCCCCGGGCCGAACACGCCGTTCATCAGACTTTCCCAATCATCGGTGTATGCCATAAAACTACCCTCCGTGCAGTGTTTTTTCTTTCAGTATAGTGGAGTCTGGTACGTTTTGCAAGGAAAGGGTTGAAATAAAGGACAAAGTTCGTTACACTATTGTCAAATGAAAGGATGAATTGCCATGGAGCCAAGAACACCTGCTGAATGGAAGACGCTGTTTGAGAGCGAAGCCTTTGCCCGCCAGACGGAATACTACGGCCCGCTGGGGGTGGAGTATACCCCCGCCGGGACGCACCTGCGCCTGTGGGCTCCCACGGCAAAACAGGCAGCAGTGAACCTGTACCGCCGGGGCACCGGCGGGGCCTGTGTGGGCACCCTGCCCCTGCAGCAGCAGGACAAGGGTGTGTGGAGCGTCTATCTGCCCGGCGACCAGCACGGGAAATACTACGATTTCACCCTTACCACCCCGTTTGGCACCTGCAATGCAGCTGACCCTTACGCCCACTCGGCAGGGGTGAACGGGGTCCGCAGCATGATCTTTGACCCGGCCCGGGTAGACCCGCAGGGCTGGGAGCGGGATGTGCGGCCGGTGATCCCGCCGGCCCGCCGCAGCGTGTGGGAGGTCGGCGTCCGGGATTTCTCGCAGGATCCGGCCAGCGGCGTGCACACAGCCTGGCGGGGCAAATTCCTGGCCTTTACCCAGCAGGGGACGACCCTGAGCAGCGACGGCATCCATCCCACCTGCCTGAATTACCTCAAGCGGCTGGGGGTGAGCTATGTCCAGCTCATGCCCATCTTCGATTTTGGCAGCGTGGACGAGAGCCGCCCCCTGACCCGGCAGTATAACTGGGGCTACGACCCCACCAACTTCAATGTGCCCGAGGGCAGCTACTCCACCGACCCCACCCGGGGTGAGGTGCGGGTGCGGGAGTGCAAACAGATGATCGCGGCCCTCCATGGGGCGGGCATCGGCGTTGTAATGGACGTGGTGTATAACCACATGTATCGTTCCGACAATGTGCTGAACCGGGCGGTGCCCCTCTACTACTTCCGTCAGAACGACGACGGCTCCCTCTCCAACGGCAGCGGCTGCGGCAACGAGTTTGCCTCCGAGCGGCCCATGGCCCGGCGCTATCTCATTGATTCGGTGCTCTACTGGGCACGGGAATATCACATCGACGGCTTCCT
>ERZ773204.2414-NODE-2414-length-12903-cov-5.665084_pt1 | contig 12903 bp, 9 predicted proteins | sample MGYA00581007_ERZ773204 | MGnify/ENA primary metagenome ERZ773204 (study PRJEB29015, sample SAMEA2737757) | human gut metagenome | biome: human gut; feature: human-associated habitat; material: faeces | place: China | collected 2012 ... | reverse complement strand
GGCGAGGGCGCCGGCAGGCGGCCGAAGCCGGTGCGGATTTGCGCAGCAAATACGCAGACGTCCCACCGCCCCCACCATATGAAGCTGTCGAGCCCGTGTCCCCCGGGGATGCGGGTCCGTTTCTTTTGGAAGCCTCCAACTCAGATTGATACTCCCACATTTTTCGATGGAAAAACGTGGTTGTCTCGCACATTTTCCGATGGAAAAGCGTGGTTGTCTCGCACATTTTCCGATGGAAACGCCCAAATGGTCTTATACTAGCCGAGAGGGTTGGGAGGCAATATGCAACGACAGCTTATGAGTGAACTTATCGCTTGGAAATCAAGGGCGAATCGCAAACCTCTCTTGCTTAAGGGAGCCCGCCAGACAGGAAAGACTTGGCTTCTTAACGAATTCGCAAGCCAGCAGTATCGAAGCGTCATTCGTTTTGACTTTATGCTCGAGCCGAGCACACGCTCGCTGTTCGATGGGGACCTCGACCCCAAGCGCATCATCTCCCAGATAGAGCTCCTACGTGGCCAAACCGTAACGCCGACAGACACGCTCATCATCTTCGACGAGATCCAAGAGGCGCCACGCGGGATCACCTCGCTCAAGTACTTCAACGAGCTTGCACCCGAATACCACATCGTAGCAGCCGGTTCCTATATGGGCCTCGCGCTCCGACGCGAAAACGAGTCATTTCCCGTCGGCAAAATCGACCAGCTCACCATGCGTCCCATGGGGTTTGCCGAGTTCGTTCGCGCCGTCGACGGCAACCCGCTCGCCGACGCCATCCTTGCCGCAGACATGAACCTTCTAGCAAACGTCACCGAAAAGCTCGTGCACTTGCTCAAGGAATACCTTGTTGTCGGTGGTATGCCCGAAGTTGTCTCCGCTTTCGCCGAGACACGCGACTTCATTGAAGCCCGAAGGCTTCAGCAGCAAATCATCGAGGCTTACGAATCCGATTTTGGCAAACATGCACCCGCCCGCATCGTCGAGCGCATGAGGTTGGTTTGGAAATCCCTTCCCGGCCAGCTTGCCAAGGAGAACAAGAAGTTTGTCTATGGCGCCCTTCGCCCTGGAGCGCGCGCACGCGATTTTGAGGAAAGCCTCCAGTGGCTCACGGACTACGGAATCGTTCATAAGGCGCCACGTGTTTCCGCTCTAAAGGCACCGCTCTCGAGCTACGAAGACCTCTCGGGCTTCAAACTGTTCTGCATCGACACCGGCATCCTCGGAGCGCTCTCCGGTCTCTCTCCGGCCATCGTTCTTAACGGATCCGCTGTTTTTACCGAGTTCAAAGGTTCGCTGACCGAACAATACGTCGCGCAGGAGCTTTTGCTCCAAGACAAAACTCCCGTGTATTGGTCCTCTACCTCTGGCAATGCCGAAACCGACTTTGCCATCGACCATGCGGGAACCGTGCTTCCGCTTGAGGTCAAGGCGGCAGAGAACCTTAAAGCGAAGAGTCTGAAAATAGCCTGCGAAAAATTCAAACTCGAGCGTTGCGTGAGGAGCTCTCTGGCGGCATATAGAGACGAGGACACGCTCGTCAATATTCCGCTTTGGGAAATTGGGCAAATCGACAAACTGGCATAAAGGCTGCGGAGGCGCTCAGCAAGGACTGTCCCCAGGTGCCGGCAGAAAAAAACGTCCCTAGGTGCCGGCTGTTGAGTTGCGGTGGAATAGGGACTGGTTGGGGCCCGAAAGGGCGATTTTAGTCCGCATTTCACCGCAACTTATGAGGGGATGGTTAAAGGGCGCTCAGGCTCGGGGTCCAGGCGATGGTGGGAGTCGCGCCGTCGAGAACCTCGTTGATGGCGGCGGCCATGCCGGCGAGGAGGCTGTTCTCGCTTACGGTGAGCGCATCGTAGCCACCGGCGCGCATGAGCTCGCGAATCACCACGGCGCCGGCCAGAATCACGCCCGCGCGCTTGGGCTGCACGCCTGGCAACGCGGCAATGCTCTCCACGTCCAGCGTGGACATGCGCTCGATAGCGGCAGAAATCTGCTCCATCGAAAGCTCGCGCAGGTGCACAAAGCTCGAGTCGTACGGCTCCAGTTCGTGGACCAGCGCCACGAGCGTAGTGACGGTACCGCCCACCGCGACCAGGCGCTCTGCACGCTCATAATTGCTCGGCAGGCCCTTAAAATAGGTGGAGAACTGCTCGCCCGCCCACGCGGCGGCAACCGCAAGCTCGCCGTCCGCGGGCGGCAGCGCCGAGAAAAACCGCTCCGTCACGCGACGGCAACCGATGTCCAGTGAGCGCGTTCCCTCCAGCGCAAAGACCCCGCGCTCAGGCGCATAGACGCCCGTCGCGAGCTCCGTGGAGCCACCGCCCGAATCGGCGACGATGATGCGCTCGCCAGCAAAGTCGTGTGCCACGCCAAAAAACGTCAGGCGCGCCTCGACCTCGCCCGGAATCACCTGCGGTTCGAGCCCCAGATCGCGCAGACCGTCCAGCAGCAGCGCGGCATTGGACGCATCGCGCGCGGCACTCGTGCAGGTGGTGCAGACGCAGGCGGCCCCAAAGGCACGTGCCTCATCCACAAACATGCGACACGCATCGAGCACACGCTCGACAGCCGCCTCGCAAAAGCGACCCGTCGCGTCCACGCCCTCGCCCAGGTCGGTAATCTCGGTATGCTTGGACGATTCCACGATCGCCCCGCCCTCGACCTGGGCCAACACCAGTCGCGACGACACCGTTCCCAGGTCGATCGCGGCCACCTTATATCGTTTGCAATCTGCCATTGCGGGCTCCCCTCCGGGCGCTACTCGCCTACTCGCCGCTGGACGCGACCGTCTGGCCCTCGACGCCGTTAAATCCAAACAGCATATCGAGCGTCTGGATGTACCACGGTGCGTCCTTGCCGACCTCTTCGATCTCTTTGGCCACTTCACTGGCCTTCTTGGCGTTTGAGGACTTTTTGCTCGACGACGAATCCGAATCATCGTCCAGGCCCAGCACTTCAATCCTCTTCTCGCCGGGCATCGCCATGCCCAGTTCCCGTGCCCGATCCTTAATGCCCTCTTCCGAGAACCACTTGTCAGTGTCTTTTTTCATCTCATCTTTGTATTGCTCGCGAATCTCGACCTGCTTGGCCAAGATGTCGTTCGAGCGTTTTGCAACGTACAGGTCGCGCACGGGGAAATACAGGCTCACGAGCGCCAGAGCCACCACGATACCGATAAACAGCGGACGCAGAGAGCCATGCGTAAAGTCATAGATCGCCTTGACCACCGCATTGTCGTTGGCGTAGCGCATAAAGTCCGAGCCCGAAAGACGGCTCGAAGGCCTGCTCGACCTGTCGTGCGTCTGGGCCGAGGGACGCGACGCATGTGTCGAACGTGCCGGGCGCACCGGTCCATCTGCCAAGGTATTTGATTGAGCATTGGGGCGCGAGGTACTTGCCGGGCGCTGCGTGGAGCGGTCGGCGCCGGCATAAGCGGACCCACCGAGCTGCACCGTGCGTGCACGGCGAGGCGACGGCTCGCGTGAACCGGCGGAATAGTACCTGTTGTCGTAAATCTGATCCATGTGCGCCTTGTGCGGTTGAGGTTTGTTTGCGCTAAGTCCTTTAGTTATAGCACGAGCGCCCGCACCGCCTTCGCCAGCCTTTGCTCGACATAAAAAAGGCGCTGAGCCATATGGCCCAGCGCCCACAGCGCTTTGCGGCGTCCAGCCAAGGCGGGGCGGAACCGAGTCAGCCTCCTCCTCGCCAAATTCGCCCGTTTAGCGAATGTTGTAGAACGCGGCCTTGCCGGCGTAGCGCGCGCTGCCCTCGAGCTCGTCCTCGATGCGAATGAGCTGGTTGTACTTGGCGATACGGTCGCTGCGGCACGGGGCGCCCGACTTGATCTGGCCGGCATTGACGCCCACGACCAGGTCGGCGATCGTGGAATCCTCGGTCTCGCCGGAGCGGTGACTCACGATGCAGGCGTAACCGGCCTCCTTGGCGGTCTCGATGGCCTCGAGCGACTCGGTGAGCGTGCCGATCTGATTGACCTTGACCAGGATCGCGTTGGCGGCACCCAGCTCGATGCCCTTCTTGAGGCGCTCGGTGTTGGTGACGAACAGGTCGTCGCCCACCAGCTGCACCTTGTTGCCAATGCGGCGGGTAAGCTCAACCCAACCGTCCCAGTCCTCCTCGGCCATGCCGTCCTCGATGGAGATGATGGGATAGGTGTCGACGAGCTTCTCCCAGTAATCAACCATCTGGGCACTCGTGTACTCCACGCCCTCGCCCTTGAGCTCGTACATGCCGGTCTCGGCGTTGTAGAACTCGGTCGAGGCCGGATCCATGGCGTACATGAAGTCGACGCCGGGCTTAAAGCCAGCCTTCTCGACGGCCTTGGTAATGTACTCGAACGGCTCGGCATTGGTCTTAAGGTTGGGCGCAAAGCCGCCCTCGTCGCCCACGCCGCCGCCCAGGCCCGCCTCGTGCAGCACGCCCTTAAGGGTGTGGTAGACCTCGGCGCACCAACGCAGGCCCTCGGCAAAGCTCGGGGCGCCCACCGGCATGATCATGAACTCCTGGAAGTCAACGTTATTGTCGGCATGGACGCCACCGTTGAGGATATTCATCATAGGCGTGGGCAGCAGGTGGGCGTTGACGCCGCCCAGGTACTGGTACAGCGACAGGCCCGCCGACTCGGCAGCGGCGCGGGCGACGGCCAGCGACACGCCCAAAATGGCGTTGGCGCCGAGCTTGGTCTTGTTGGGCGTGCCGTCCGCGGCGATCAGCGCGGCGTCGACGGCACGCTGATCGAAGGCGTCGAGGCCCACGACGGCGTCGGCGCACTCGTTGTTAACGTGATCGACGGCATTGAGCACGCCTTTGCCCAGGTAGCGACCCTTGTTGCCATCGCGCAGCTCGCAGGCCTCGAAGGCGCCGGTCGAAGCGCCCGAAGGCACCATCGCGCGGCCAAAGCTGCCGTCCTCGAGCACGACCTCGACCTCGACGGTGGGATTGCCGCGGCTGTCGAGTACCTCGCGACCGTAGACATCCAAAATATCGCTCATGTTGTCTCCCTCTCACTTGGAAACGGGTTGAATGCTTGGCGACACGGCTTGCACGCTACAGTGGCGCGCAGGTTCATAAGTTAGCCTTATCGCACTTTTTGCATTATGCCCTAAGTTAGCCAAGGGATACAATCTTTTTGAAAAATAATGGGGGCGATGAGAAAGTCCGTCCCGTCGCCCCCGCAGTCTTACTCCTCTGCCTTTGCGGCATCCCAGAGGTCATTGAGGCCGTGGGTCGAAAGCTCGGCCAGATCCACGTGGGCGTCGGCCGCCATCTGCTCCATCGCGGCCCAGCGGCGGCGGAACTTTGCCGTGCTGGCACGCAGGGCGCTCTCGGCGTCGATTCCCTCCTTGCGCGCAACGTTGACCAGGGCAAAGAGCAGGTCGCCAAACTCCATCTCGCGCTCGGGCGAGCCGGGAGCCTCGGCCTCAAACTCGGCACGCTCCTCAGCGACCTCGTCCCACACGTCCTGGACCGTCTCCCACTCAAAGCCCACGGCAGCCGCCTTGCGCGACACCTTCTGAGCCTGCATCAGCGCCGGCAGATGCGTGGGCACGCCGTCGAGCAGGCCCTCGGGCGCAGCCTCGCCCGCCGCCACGGCCTTGTCCTTGGCGGCCTTCTCGGCAAGCTTGACCTCGTCCCAAATCTTGAGTACCTCGTCGGAGTTATCGGCATCCGCATCGCCAAACACGTGCGGGTGACGACGGATGAGCTTGGCGTCGATATCGCGCGCCACATCGGCCAGCGAAAACTCACCGGCATCCGCCGCAATCTGCGCATGCAGTACGACCTGCATGAGCACGTCGCCCAACTCCTCGCGCAGGTGTGCCGCGTCGTCCGCCTCGATGCAATCGAGCGCCTCGTAGGCCTCCTCGATCATGTTTTTGCCAATGCTTCGGTGCGTCTGCTCGCGGTCCCACGGGCAGCCGTCGGGCTGACGCAAGCGCCAAATGGTCTGCACCAGATGCTGCAGCTCGGCCGACGCGTCTACCAGCGTGGACAGATCGCGCGAACCCTCGGTATTTTGCTGAGCCATGTGCTGCGCCATGGTTATTCCTCCTCCAGGATCACATGGCGGAACGTGCCGCCCTCGTAGATGCCGTAGCTGTGCGTGCCGTCCTTGGGGATGCTCACGCTGCCGGGGTTGAAGAGCCACAGGCCCGGGTGCGCGGCGCTCTCCTCGTTAACTTTGATGTGCGTGTGGCCGTAGACGAGCGCGGAGCCCTCGGGCAGCGCGGGCGCGCGGTCGACGCTGTTGTGCATGCCGGCGCCAAAAACGTGGCCGTGCGTCAGGAACAGCTCGCGGCCGGTCTCGTCGAACAGCGTGGCGTAGTCGGCCATGACGGGGAAGTCGAGCACCATCTGGTCGACCTCGGCGTCGCAGTTGCCGCGCACCGCGATGATGCGGTCGGCCAGGGCGTTGAGCAGCGGAATCACACGCTTGGGGGCGTAGTCGCGCGGCAGGTCGTTACGCGGGCCGTGGTAGAGCAGGTCGCCCAGCAGCACGATGCGGTCGGGCTGCTCGGATTCGATGGCAGCGCAGAGGCGCTCGGCCCAGTATGCCGAGCCGTGAATGTCGGAAGCGATGAGGTATTTCATGGGGAGTCCTTTCGGTGTGGGGTTGATGGGGCTGGGCGCGGGATGTCGCCGGCCGCGCTATTCAAATCGCAGTGCTGGGGCTTGTGCCGCCTGCATCACGCGCTGGAGCGGCACATTATGCTCGCGGGCAAGACGGGCGCAGTCCTCGTACTCGGGCGCCGCACGCTCACTGCCGTCGGGCAGGGTGGCTACTTTGACGGCCACCTCGCCCCAAGGCGTCGCTACCTGCTCAAAACGACGCGGCAGGCAGACGCGTTCCATCACCTGGCGACGAACGGCGTTGGTCGTGGTCTCCAAAAAGATAATCGTCTGTAGGCGCTCGATATCCTCGTGCGAGCAGATCACCTGCAACTGCCATCCGGGGCGGCCCTTTTTGCAGTAGAGGGACAGCCAGTGCACCTCGCGGGCGCCGGCCTCGCGCAGGCGGTCAGCGGCGTAGGCGAGCACCTCGGGCGACGCGTCATCGATGTCGCACTCCAGCTTGACGATAGTTTCGGGCGCATCGGTCTCGCGGGACAGCGGAGATGTACTTCCACGTTGCATACGGTCCGGATCCTTTCCGCACGGGCTCGTTTTATTCACCCAAACGCTAGCACATCGAACGTGGCACAGGCGTGACTTTCGTCCGTCGTCGCCCTTGCCCCTATCCAAACATGTACGTCAGCCTCCAAACATGTCATTTTTTGTCGGTTTTGGAGGCTGACGTACACGTTTTGGAGCGGGCCGCACACGATCAAAATTGCGCCCGCATTCCGTCCACCACAAAGTTCGCCGCACTCAACAATTTTGAACTTTCTACGCAGTTCATCGGCTAAAAATTACCCTCGGCATACTTACCCGCTGCACGATGTTACTCTAGTTGCATTTGGCTAACTAAGCGGCTGCCGAGGACCCAGCCCGGCACCGTTACGGCATAGGAGGTTTCATGTTCGAGAAGCGGCTCTTCTCCCTGGTTCCGCAGGCAACGCCCTACATTATGGCAAGCGTCCTGTTTAAGTGGATCGCGCTCATGGCAAACATCACGGTGATGTGGATGCTTGTGCGCATCTTGGGCGGCATCGTCACGAACGGTCTTTCCGCCGCGCTCGCCGTCGATGCCCTCGCACAGGCGGCCTTGCCGCTCGCCGCCGCCATCATCGTGCGCGCCGCCTCCATCTACCTGGCCCAACGCGCCGGTGACAAGGCCGCGTTCGAGGCCGTCCGCCGCGTGCGCTCGCTCGTCTATGACAAGCTCACCGCACTCGGCCCCTCCTACACCGAAACCGTCCCCACCGCCGAGGCCGTCCAGACCAGCGTCGAGGGCGCCACGCAACTCCAGGTGTACTTTGGCGGTTACCTGCCGCAGCTCTTCTTTGCCGGCTTGGCACCCATCACGCTGTTTGTACTGCTCGTGGGCCAGGCGGGTCTTCCCGCCGCGCTGCTGCTCGCCTGCGTTCCGGTCATCCCCGTCTCCATCATGATGGTCATGCGCAACGCCAAAAAGATCGGTGCCGAGTACTGGGGCAGCTATGTCGATCTGGGCGGCATGTTCCTGGAGGCCGTGCAGGGTCTCACCACCCTTAAGGTCTACCAGGCCGATCGCAGCTGGCACGAGCGCATCAACGCCGAGTCCGAGCGTTTCCGCACAGCGACCATGCGCCTGCTGGTGATGCAGCTGCGCTCCATTTGCGTTATGGACCTGGTCGTCTATATGGGCGCCGCGCTCGGCATTATCGTAGCCACGCTGCAGCTCGCCACGGGCAAGATTGGCTTTGAGGCTGCCTTCCTCATCGTCTTTCTGTCGCAGGAGTTCTTTTTGCCCATGCGCCGCCTGGGATCGCTGTTCCACACGGCCATGAACGGCATGGCCGCCTCGCGCCGCATGTTTGGCATTTTGGATACGCCCGAGCCCGAGCGCGGCGATGTTGAGCTTGACGGTCGCGGCGATATCGAGCTCGCGGGCGTGAGCTATGCATACGGCGACCGCACGGTGCTGGACAGCGCCAGCGCGGCCATTGCGCACGGCTCGCTCGTGGCACTCGTGGGCGAAAGCGGCGGCGGCAAGTCCACGCTCGCGGGGATTATCTCGGGCCGCAAGGGTGCCTACCGCGGCAGCGTGCGCATTGGCGGCGTTGAACTGCGCGATGCCACGGCCACCTCACTCATGCGCGCCGTCACGCTGGTGCCCACCAACGGCTACCTGTTTGCCAGCACCCTGCGCGACAACCTGCTGCTCGCCCAGCCCAACGCCACCGACGCCGAGCTTTTGCGCGCGCTCGGTCGCACGCGCGTGGCGGCCTTTGTGCAGGCCAACGGCGGGCTCGACATGGTGATTAACGAGGGCGGCACCAACCTTTCGGGTGGCCAGCGCCAGCGCGTGTGCATGGCACGCGCCCTGCTGCACGACTCGCCGATCTATGTGTTTGACGAGGCTACGAGCAACGTCGATGCCGCAAGCGAAGCCGCAATCGGCGAGGTCATTGCATCGCTCGCCGGCGGGCACACTGTAATTGTGGTGGCACACCGCCTGTCGACAATCGTGGACGCCGATCAGATTCTGGTGCTGGAGCGCGGTCGCATTGCCGAGCGCGGCACCCATGATGAGCTCCTGTCGGGCGCGGGCGTCTATGCGCGCATGTGGAACAGCCAGGAGCAGCTCTCGGCATATGCGTATGCGGAGGATGATGCCGAGGATGCCGGCGCGGTTGAGGCTGTTGGCGGCAGTACTGCCTGTACCGATGGCCTCAACGGTGCCGGCTCGTCTTCCGCTACCGCGGCGCCTGACTCCGGCCGCGCCCGTCGCTCGGCGCCGTCCATCATGTGGCGCATGATGGGGCTCGTCCGACCGCTTGCCGGCTGGCTTGTGCTAGCCGTCGCGCTGGGCAGCATTGGCATGCTCACCGCCGCGTTCGTGCCGGCCTTTGGCGCCCTCGGCCTTATGGCCGCGCTGGGCCGCAACGCCTTGGGGCTTGGTCTTATCGCAGCATGCGCGGCCTGTGCCGCCTGCGGCATCGCACGCGGGCCGCTCCACTACGGCGAGCAGCTCTGCAACCATTACATCGCATTCCGTCTGCTCGCACACATTCGCGACCTGGTGTTTGGCGCCCTGCGCCAGCTCGCCCCCGCTAAGCTCGAGGGCCGCGGCAAGGGCGAGCTCGTGAGTCTGGTCACCTCGGATATCGAGCTGCTCGAAGTCTTCTACGCGCACACCATCTCGCCCATTGCCATCGCTCTGGTCTGCACCGTTGTGTTTGAGGGCTTTTTGCTGGCTGTGAGCCCCGAGCTCGCGGGCATCGCGCTCGTGGCCTACGCGGTCCTGGGCGTGCTGCTGCCCCTGACCTCGGCCAAGGCATGCGGCACCACCGGCCGCCAGAGCCGCGAGGGCGCCGGTAAGCTGGGTGCCTTTGTGCTCGACAGTCTGCGCGGCGCGGGCGAGACCATCCAGTTTGCCGGTGGCACCGATCGCGGCCGTGCCCTGGGCAAGCTGACCGAGCAAGTCGGCGCCGTGGACGCGCGCCTCAAGCGCCGCCGGGCGGTCAGCGAGGCCGTAGCCGATGCGCTTATTCTTGTGGCTAATCTGGTGATGCTCGGGCGTGCGCTGCAGCTGGTGGCTGCGGGAACGATTGACTTTGCCGCAGCGTTTGTCGCCGTCTTTACCTTTGTGTCGTCGTTTGGCTCGGTGATGGCCGTGAGCCGCCTGGGCGCCTCACTGCAGGAGACGCTCGCCTCGGGCGCACGCGTGCTCGATTTGCTCGACGAGCGGCCCCAGTGCGCCGAGGTCGCCGATGGACAGAACGTTGAGTTTGCCGGCGCCGCAGCCGAGCATGTGAGCTTTAGCTATGTGGGCGGCGTGGACGCGGGCGGTGCGGGCGCCACAGAGCAGGTCGCGAACGACACCGCTGCGAGTCTCATCCTCGACGACGTGACCTGCACCTTTGCGCCCGGTGCCATGACCTGCATCATGGGGCGCTCGGGTTCGGGCAAGTCGACGCTGCTTAAGCTGCTCATGCGTTTTTGGGACCCCGCAGCTGGCACCATCACGGTGAGCGGCGTCGATGCCCGCCACATCAACACGGCGAGCCTGCGCAGCCACGAGGCCTATATGACCCAGGACACACATCTGTTCTGCGGCACCGTACGCGAGAATCTGCTGGTTGCGCACGCCAGCGCCACCGATGCCGAGCTGCTCGACGCTTGCCGCTCCGCTTCGCTTACCGCCCTCATCGACCGCCTGCCGCAGGGTCTCGACACGCCCGTTGCCGAGCTGGGCGACTCGCTTTCGGGCGGCGAGCGCCAGCGCATCGGCCTTGCGCGCATCTTCCTCAACGACGCGCCTTTCATCTTGCTCGACGAGCCCACCAGCGCACTCGACGCCCTCAACGAGGCGTCCGTAATGCAGGCCGTTGACGAGCTCAAGCGCCGCGGCAAGACCATCGTACTCGTAAGCCACCGTGCCAGCACCTGCGCCTTTGCCGATTGCTCGCTTTCGGTCGAGCACGGGAGGCTGAGCTAGATGGCGCGCACCGCCGACACACCGGAGCTGGCACGCAAACGTGAGCGCGAGGCCCAAATGGTGTCGCAGATGATTGCGCTGTGGTGTCGTGGGCATCATGGCGGCGGGCATGCGGTCGAACAGGCTGGCGACGATGAGCCCGTGCGCGTGAAGCTCGGCCTTCGGACCATTACGCTCTGCCCCGAATGCGCCGAGCTGCAGAAATACGCCATCGCGCGCATTGAGCACTGCCCGCACATGGGCACCAAGACATTTTGCTCGGCCTGTCCTTCGCATTGCTACCGGCCTGCCATGCGCGAGAAGATCCGCGAGATCATGCGCTGGTCGGGACCGCGTATGATCCGCTATCGCCCCATCACCGCCGTAAGACACGCGATGGTAACGGTGCAGGCCAAACGCGTGGCGGCACGAAGCAAGTAGTCGCCGGCGCCGGCACGCGCCGCCCCGCCCCTCGTCCTCATCTCAAACGTGTACGTCAGCCTCCAAACATGTCATTTTTTGCAGCTTTTGGAGGCTGATGTACATGTTTTGAGAGCGCAAGCGAGGCCGCACCGCGCACCGCGCAGCCTTTCCGTTCGATTTCGACCCCCGGCATGCTCGGCGTGTTGAGAGCTGCGCCATTACAATGAAGCGGATTCGCTTGACGCAAAGGAGCCGCCATGTCCGCTTGCCCGCTGGTCGATTGTCACACCCACACCTCGTTTTCGGACGGCCATGCCTTGTTTGATGACAACGTCCGTGCCGCTGCTGTGGCAGGCTGCCGCGTCATGGTCTCGACCGACCACCTCGCCCTGCCTGCCAGTATGGATGCTAACTGCGAGGTGCAGGTCGTCGAGGGCGACTTGCCGGCACATCGTCTGGCCTTTGAGGACGCCCGCAGGCTTGCCGCGCAAATCGCGCCGGAGCTCGAGCTTATCTATGGCTTTGAATGCGATTGGTACGAGGGCTGCGAACCCTTGGTTGAGCGCTGGTCCCAGGGCGCCGTGGTGCGCTTGGGCAGCGTGCATTGGATTGGCGACCCGGGCGATATCATGGCCGGCGCCGCGGGCACGGCGGGAACGGAGAGCGTCGCTCGTCCCGATACGCCCGATTCGCTTTGTGGCTGGATCGACGACGATACCAACCTGCATGTTTGGGAAAACTTAGGCGTGCGCGGCGTGTGGGAGCGCTATGTCGATGACTGGTGCCGCGCCTGCGAGAGCTCGCTCAACTTTGACGTGATGGCCCACCCCGACCTGGTCATGCGCTTTTCGAAGGACGGCTTTGCACCCGACTTTGACCCCGCGCCGTTTTGGGAGCAGATGGCCGAATGCGCCCACGATACGGGTCGCCGCGTTGAGGTCTCGACCGCCGCACCGCGCAAGGGGCTCGACGATTACTACCCCGCGACCGGGCTGTTGCGCCGCTTCGCCCATGCCGAGGTGCCCATCACCTTTGGCTCGGACGCGCACCGCGCCTGCGACATCTGCTGGAACATCCGCGAGGCCCAGGCCCACGCCTACGACTGCGGCTACCGGGCCTTCGATATCCCCCACCCCACCGGCGAATGGGAATCCACGCCCCTCGCCTAACTAGTCGTTTAAGAACGTCCATTACAGTCGAAATTGTCAGCCCGGGACCGTCTCGGGCTACGATTGAGGCGCGCCCAGAACGGGCCGCCGACCGGGCGCCCGCGCACGGCCGAACGTCCCTGCCCCCGAGAGGGCCCGTTGGGTGCTGCCGGCGCGGGACGCGCCGCCCCCGACGGCTGATAGGAAAGTGCCGGGCAGGCGCCGCGGCTGGTAATGTGAGTGCCGAGG
>ERZ773204.2399-NODE-2399-length-12960-cov-3.193336_pt1 | contig 12960 bp, 8 predicted proteins | sample MGYA00581007_ERZ773204 | MGnify/ENA primary metagenome ERZ773204 (study PRJEB29015, sample SAMEA2737757) | human gut metagenome | biome: human gut; feature: human-associated habitat; material: faeces | place: China | collected 2012 ... | reverse complement strand
AAAAAAATTGCTAAAACAGTCTGTCATGTATATTTTGTATACCAGATATACAGAAAATACTTTTTACATACACCACTCCCACGTGTATAATAGTCGATGCAAGTAAAAGAGGAGTGGAAAGGTATGCAGTATACGGACCTGACAAGAAAGGAATTGCAGCGGGAGTACAGCCGCCTGACACGGAAGTACACAGACTTTATCCGCCAGCCGGTGGAGCTGGACCTGACAACGGAGGATCCGCTGCCGGGCTGCGCGAACCGCCGTGCGGTGAAGCATTTTGGCACTGTGCTGGGCAAGGAGCTGCGCGATACCGGCGCAGCCCACCCCGCCCAAGCACCGGACGCCGTGGCGGCCCTGGCCACGATGCCCGGCTGTGCCCACCGCACGGTGGAGCTGTGCCGCAAAGCAGGTGTCCGCTTTGACGCCATCGACCACTGCACGGTGCTGGCGCGCACGATCCCGGAAGATATCCGGTCCGACGAGCTGACCCACGTTGCCAGCGTCTTTGCTGTCAGCGCCCGCATGGCTGCATTGGAGAGCCTGCAGGGAACGCTGATGAGAGCGTAAGACCGTCTGCCGCCCCGTAAACCAAAAACCCGCATTGGCATTCAAAACCAATGCGGGTTTTTTATTGGTGCGCCCGGCGGTAGGAAGTGTCAGCCGAAGGCAGCGGAAAACCGATAAGAATGGAAATCCGCGGCTTTCCTTGCAATTTTCCGGCGAACATGCTACATTTAGTATAAAAACAAAAGGGGGCGTGCCGGGTATGATTCGTTTGGCCCTTGTCGAAGACGACGAGCTCTACCGCAGCCAGCTGCGCGAATATATTGACAAATACAGCGCGGTGTCGAGCGAAAAATTTACCGTGACAGAATTTTCCGACGGCGACGAGATCGCACTTGGCTATAAGGCTGTCTATGACATCATCCTGATGGACATCGAGATGAAGTTTATGGATGGCATGATGGCTGCCGAGGAGATCCGCAAGGTCGACACCGAGGTTATCATTATCTTCATCACAAATTCGCCGCAGTATGCCATCAAGGGCTATGCCGTCGATGCGCTGGACTATGTGCTGAAGCCGGTCAGCTACTATGCGTTTTCGCAGAGACTTGGCCGCGCCGTGGAGCGCGTGGCGCGCCGCGCACGGCACTTTTTGCAGATCAACGCCCACGGCACGGCACATAAGCTGGACACCTCGGCCATTTATTGGATCGAGAACTGCGGGCATGACTTGGTCTTTCACACGGCGGAAGGGGAGGTGACCGCCCCGGGCTCCATGACGGAGACCGAGGAAAAATTGGCGCAGGACAGTTATTTCCGCGTAAATAAGGGCTGCCTTGTGAATCTGGAACACGTTGACCGAATGGACGGTGAGGATGCCATCGTCCACGGAGACCGTGTGCCGCTGGCCCGAGCGCGGCGCAAGGCATTTCTGGATGCACTGAACGACTATATCAACGGGGCAGGGTGACGATATGCCGCTGAAAATTCCTTATTATGAGATGGATATTCCGCGCCTTGTCACGGCGCTGGCAGACTGGCTGGCCTGCCTTTTGTACCTGCGGTTTCTGCCTCCGCGCTACGGCGGGGTCAAACGTGCGGCGCTGTACGGCGGTGCATTGGCGGCATTGGCACTCTACCTTGTGGCCACCGACGGCTTTAACGGCTGGCGGTTCAATGTGCTGTACGCGGTCTCTGTCGCACTTATGCTGCTTTTTATGGCGGCGGCCACCCGTGCAGACCGCTGGCAGGTGGGATATTTCTGCACGCGGGCGTTTATTCTGGCGGGTTTTGCCGGGGCGCTGACATGGCAGATGTATGTATATTTTGCGCGTTACATCGCAGCATTGCAAAGCCTGCCTGCGTTGGTGCTCTTTATTGCGGCGGGGTTCGGCATCATCTTCGGCCTGATGTGGCTTCTGGAGGATGGCGGCAGCACGGGCAGCATTCAGTTTGACATTCGGCCGCGCACGACCTGCATCGCGGCGGTCATGGCGGCGGCCATCTACATTTTGTCCAGCATCAGCTATACGCAGCTGAACACGCCGTTTTCGGCCCGCGGCACGATGGAAATTTACACAATGCGCACGGTTGTCTACTTCGGCGGCGTGGCGCTGCTGTTTGCGTATCAATCGCAGCTGCGCGATTTATTGACACAGCGCGAGGCGGATGCCTTGCGGAACATGCTGCACATCCAGTATGAAAACTACAAAATCCGGCAGGAGAGCATTGACCTCATCAACCAAAAATATCATGACTTGAAGCACCAAATCGCGGTGCTTCGCGCCGAGAGCGGCGAGAAACGCAATGCCGTGCTGGACAATATGGAGCAGGAAATCAAAGCCTACGAGGCGCAGAACGACACCGGCAATAAGGTGCTGGACACGGTGCTGACAGGCAAAAGTCTGACCTGCCGCACCAAAAACATTCAATTGACCTGCGTGGCTGACGGCACAGCGCTGGACTTTATGGACGTGATGGACATCAGCAACCTGTTCGGCAATGCGCTGGACAACGCAATCGAGAGCACCGACAAAATCACAGACCCGGAGCGCAGGCTCATCCACCTGAGCGTGGCGAGGCAAAAAGGCTTTGCGGCCATCCGCATTGAAAACTGCTTTGACGGTGAGCTGAAATTTGAGAAGGGCCTGCCCGTCACGACGAAAAAGGATGTCTTGTACCATGGCTTCGGTGTAAAAAGCATACAAAACGCCGCCGCAAAATACGGCGGTACCGCGACAATTACGACCCGCGAGGGTTGGTTTGAGCTGCGCGTGCTGATTCCGCTGGGGCAGCCGCAGCAAGAATAAACAATGAAGTTTTACGCCCCCTGCATCGGCAAATGCCGTGCAGGGGGCGTTGTTTGTTCGGAAAAGTCTATGTTTGAATGCCGCATTGAGCAATATGCACAAAAAGAAAGCGCAAAGCCTTGTGAAACCTGACGAAACCAAAAACCGTTTGTGCGAAAAAGAGCGCATTTCGTGCAAATTATGCGCCGCCGCACGATTCTTGTGGTATGGTAGGCTTACAGAAAAAAGAAGAATCTCCGGACGGGCTGCCCGTCCGACGAAGGAGGAGAACACATGTTTGAAATCACACGCCTGACGGTGGAGCATCTGGCCGCCGGCTGCGTGACCGACTGCTCCACACCCCGCATCGGGTTTTCCCTGAGCAGTGACCGCCGGGGCGCACAGTTGGCCGACGCCGAGTTGACCGTCGGCGACTGGTCCGCCCATGTGACCAGCGGCCAGAGCGCTGCCTACGTCGGCCCTGCGCTGCTGCCGTTCACCACCTACAGCGTGCGCCTGAACGCCACCGACGACGCAGGCGAGACCGCCACCGCCACCACTACCTTTGAGACAGGCCGCATGGAGACGCCCTGGAAGGGCCGGTGGATCAGCGACCCGAGCTACCACTTCACCGAGGCAAAGGTCAGCCCCGTGCCGATGGTTTTCCGCAAGGAAATCACAACGAACAAACCCATTGCCCGCGCACGGCTCTACGCCACAGCCATGGGCATCTACGAGGCCGAGCTGAACGGCCAAAAGCTGGGCGAGCAATACTTCGCCCCCGGCTTCACGAGCTACAAGTCCTATTTGCAGTATCAGACATACGATGTAACGGCACTTTTGACAGGCGACGACACGCTGACCTTCACGGTTGCAGGCGGCTGGGCGGTGGGCAGCTTTGTGTTTACCCGCAAAAACCGCGTGACTGCCGACCGTCAGGCTCTGCTGGCCGAGCTGCGCATCGAGTACACGGACGGCACGACGGAGACCATCGGCACCGACGCTACATGGCAGGTCAGCGAGAGCGGCCCCGTGCGGATGGCGGATCTGTATGACGGCGAGACCTACGATGCCACGCAGGAAATCAGCGATTGGCACAACGCCGCGCCCGAGACGCTGAAAGTCACCCCCGCCATCTCGGCGGACTACGGTGCCCCGGTCAAGGCCCACGAGGTGCGCAAGCCCGTGGCCGTGATGACCGCCCCCGACGGCGAGACGATTTACGACTTCGGCCAGAACCTTGCGGGTGTTGTCCGCATCAAATTCAACGGCAAGGCCGGGCAGGTCGTGACCGTGCGCCACGCCGAGATCCTGAACCCCGACGGCAGCTTAAACACGACCTTCCTGCGCACGGCCAAGGCCACGGCGACCTACACCTGCCGCGACGGCGAGCAGACCTACAGCCCGCGGTTCAGCTACATGGGCTTCCGCTATGCTGGGGTCAAGGGTGTCGATGCGAAGGATCTGGAAATTGAGGCCGTGGCGCTCTACTCCGATGTGGAGCACAGCGGTTCCTTCCGCTGCTCCGATGAGATGCTGAACAAACTGCAGTCCAACATTACATGGGGCGCCAAGTCGAATTTCGTTGATATACCGACGGACTGTCCCCAGCGCGACGAGCGCATGGGCTGGACCGGAGACATTGCCGTGTTCTCGCCCACCGCGCTGTACAACTTTGAACTGAGCCGCTTTTTGGAGAAGTGGCTGCGCGACGTCAAGGCCGAACAGCTGCCCACCGGCGGCATCCCCAACACCGTGCCTGTGCAGGGCTACGGTTTCCCCGCCACAATGCCCGAGATGGCCGTGGACTGGTGGGGCGACGCCTGCGTGCTGGTGCCATGGGCTCTATACGAGGCCACGGGCAGCCTGGACGTGCTGCGTATGATGTACCCCACCATGCAGAAGTACGTCAAGGCGTGCTGCTTCTGGGCCGGGTTCGGCATCGGCAAGCACCGTTACATCTGGCACACGCCGTCGGCGCTGCATTTTGGCGACTGGGTCGCCCCCGATGTGCCGAAGATGAGTCAGTGGCAGGCCCGCAGCAAGTACACCGCTACGGCGTCCCTGTGCAACACCAGCGGCACACTGGCGAAAATTGCACGCATCCTTGGCAAGACCGAGGACGCCGCCAAGTACAAGGAGCTGAGCCGTAAGGTGGCCGATGCCTATTGCAGTGTGCTGACCGACGGCAACGGCAAGACGAAGGAAGAATTCCAGACCGCCTATGTGCTGCCTCTGTACTTGAATATGTTCCCTGAAAACGTCAAGGCGAAGGCTGCCGAGAATCTGGTCAAGCTGGTTGAGAAGAGCGACTACAAGATCGGCACAGGCTTCCCGGGCACGCCGTACATCCTGTTTGCGTTGGCCGACAACGGTCACGCCGACACTGCCTACAAGATGCTGCTGAACACACAGTGTCCCAGCTGGCTGTATGAGGTCCGCGTGGGCGCAACCACGGTTTGGGAGCGTTGGGACGGTCTGAACGAGAACGGCGAGTGCCCAATCGGCGACGACGGGACCGACATGATGATCTCGTACAACCACTACGCCAGCGGCGCGGTGGGCGCGTTCCTCTACCGCCGCGTGCTGGGTGTGGAGCCCACCGAGGCCGGGTACCGCAAGTTCAAGTTTGCGCCGGTGGTCGGCGGCGGCATCACCGAGGCTGAAGGCACGGTGGGCACGCCCTACGGCGTGATCAAGGCTGCATGGAAGATCGCGGACGGCGAGATGACGATGACCGTGGCGGTGCCCGTCGGCACCGAATGCACCGTCGTGCTGCCGAGCGGGGAAGAAAAGGTGCTTGGCAGCGGGGAATATACCGTTACGGCAAAGGCGTAAAGGCATAGCGTAAACAAATTGCTTATATATACAAAGAAGGAGTGACTCTCTATCATGTCAACCTCGAAATCCAACTTCTGGTCCTCGCCGCTGACGAAGTCCCGTATCACCAGCGACGACGTCAAGATGCCGGAAATGCTGCTGGGCTATTTTATCGGCCCCTTCGGCGCACTGCTTTCCTCGGGCATCTTCACCAGCATCCTGCAGAACTACTTCACCGATGTCCTCAAGCTTGATCTTGGCTTTTTGACGACCTTGCAGCTGGTCTCCACGGTGCTCATCGTGGCGTCCAACCTCATCGTCGGTCAGCTGATTGAGCACACCAAGGCTCTGGCCGGCAAGGCACGCCCGTGGATCCTGCTCTCCGCGCTGACCCTTTCCGTCGCCAGTGTGCTGATGTTTATCGTGCCGTTTGAGGGCATGGCCAAGATGGTCTGGATCGCCATCGCGTACAACCTGTACTACGCAGTCGCTTACCCCATCTACAACACCGCCAACTCCACCATGATCCCCGTTTCCACCCGTGACAGCAAGCAGCGCGGTGCGCTGGCTTCCTTCACCAACGTGGCGGGTCTGGGCGTTATGGGCTGCGGCTCGATGGTATTCCCGATGCTCGTTTCCTTCGCGCTGAAGGAGAACCAGCACCTGTGGTTCCTCACCATGCTGGCCGTCGCCATCTTCAGCGCACTGACCATCTACCTGCAGTTCCTCTTCACCCGTGAGCGCGTCACCGAGGAAGGCCGCGCCGACACCGAGACCCCTGCCAAGTCCGCCACGCTGGGCGAGCAGCTCAAGGCCGTTACCGGTGACCGCATGTGGTGGATTGTCATGGCGTTCTATATGCTGTTCCAGTGGAGCGGCGCGATGAAGAACGGCTCCATGAGCTACTTCTGCAAATGGGTTCTGGACAACACTTTCTTCGGCACGGCGGACGCATGGGGTGCCTCCCAGGGCCTGCTCAGCATCATGGGCGCTATCCCGATGGCCGTGGCTGCGGTCTTTGTGGTACCTCTGGCCAACAAGTTCGGTAAGCGTCTGGTCTGCGGCGGCTTCATGCTGCTGGGTGCCGTGGGCGGCATCATCGCAGGTCTGGGCGGCGGCAATATCGTGCCGGTTGCCATCGGCGTGGCCCTCAAGTGTCTGGGTTCTTCCCCGGCCTGCTATCTGATCCTGGCCATGATTGCCGACGTTATCGACCACATTGAGTACCGCACCGGCATCCGCACAGACGGTCTGACCATGAGCATCTACAGCTCCCTTATGGTCGCCGCCACACCGATCTGCAACTCCATTTTCAGCGCCATGCTGAACGGAAGCGGCTATAACCAAGCCGCCGACGTCGCTCTGGGCACCGCCGCCCAGACCGCCGGTGTGCAGACCGCGATCTCTGTCAGCTATATCTGGGTCGAGACCGTCTGCTATATCATCGGCGCCGTCATCCTGATCCTGTTCTGGACGGTTGAGAAAAACCTGCCCGAGGAGCAGAAGGCTATCAAGGAACGCAGCAAGAAGTAACGCGCCCTACACGCGATTACGATATACACAAGGATACACAAGGAGGAAAAACATGAGTAAGAAAAAATCCGGCCGCCGCGTCTGGCGCGGCGTGACCACGGCCACGGCGTCGCTGCTGGCGCTCAGTGTCTGCGCCTCAACCGTCGTGGACGGATTCCGTACCGACATTGACAAGTTCCTGGGCACCAAGAGCACCAAGCTCGTGACCGAGAACTCCGACGGCACTGACCTATATACTTTCAAATCTGACTACACCTCCACTACCGAGCTGCTGCACGGCATTCAGGACGTGGGTGAGCGGATGAGCGAAGAGGGCAGCGTCCTGCTGAAGAACAACGGCGCACTGCCCTTGACCAAGGATGAGACCCAGAAGATCACCCTTCTGGGCTTCTCCAGCTACTATCCCGTACAGGGCGGCGATATGGGTTCCAGCCTTGTGGAGAACACCGGCACGGATGCCGATACAGTCGATATGGTTGGTGCCTTCAAGGCAAAGGGCTTTGGTCTGAACCAGACTGTGGCCGATATGTACGAGGCCCTCAAGCCGACGTACAAATCCGAGGTCCAGAGCTGGGGCGGCACTGTGGAGTACAACCACATCACCGCACCTTCCACCACCGGCGTTTTCTCCAGCAAGGAGCCGAGCTAGGCCGCGATGGACGGCCAGAACGCCACTTGGAAAGACAGCATGAACGACAACAACGTGATGATCGTCACGATTGCCCGCTCCGCCTCTGAAAACGGCAGCTACAACCCCGGCACCGCCGGTGTTGATCCCACCCAGAACCTGAACCAGACCGACCCGCTGGGCCTGTCCGACGACGAGCGCGACCTCATCAATGCAGCCGTCACCGCCAAGGCGGCCAACGGCGGCAAGGTCATCGTCCTATTGAACAATGCCAGCGCCATGGAGGTGCAGGAAATCGAGGACAACGTCGGTGTTGACGCCATCCTGCAGGTCGGCCTGCCGGGCGGCTACGGCTTCTACGGTGTGGCTGACATTCTCTCCGGTGCGGTCAGCCCCTCCGGTCATCTGACCGATACCTATGCCGTCAAGAACGCCAGCGCCCCCAGCGCCCAGAATTTCGGCGATCTGCAGTGGGCTAACGCCAACCCCGACATCAGCATGAACGATGCCATTGTCGAGGCCGAGAACATCTACATCGGCTACAAATACTACGAGACCCGCTACTTTGACACCGTCATGGGGCAGGGCAACGCCGCCTCCACCGTCGGTTCCTCCACCGGCAGCGCATGGAACTACGACGACGAGGTTACTTACCCGTTCGGTTACGGTCTGTCCTACACCACGTTTGAGCAGACCCTCGATAACCTGAATGTCGATCTGGAAAACGAGACCGTCACCGCGAACGTGACCGTCAAGAACACTGGCAGCGTCGCCGGTAAGGATGTTGTGCAGCTCTATGTCAGCCTGCCCTACACCGATTATGACAAGGAGCACGGTGTTGAGAAGGCTGCTATCCAGCTGCTGGACTACGGCAAGACCGCCGAGCTTGCGCCCGGTGCTTCCGAGACCGTGACCATCACCGCTGATATGCAGAATATGGCCAGCTGGGATTCCACCGCTGACAACGCCGCAGGTAGCAAGGGCTGCTACATTCTCGATGCCGGTGACTACTGGTTCACCATCGGCAACGGCGCACACGAGGCCGTGAACAATGTACTGGCCGCAGAGGGTCAGAGTGTGGACGGCAGCGCCGACAAGGCCAAGAGCTGGACGCTCGATTCCTTTGACAGCACGACCTTTGCCACGACCAAAAACGGCACCGCCGTTGAGAACCAACTGGCCGACATGGACATCAACAGCTGGCTGCCCGGCACTGCTACCTATCTGACCCGTGCCGACTGGGAAGGCACTTTCCCCAAGACCTATAAGAATCTGACCGCCTCCGATGAGATGCTCGACATTCTGGACAATGACATCTATGAGATCAACGCAAACGGCGATCCGTCCACCGTCACCTTCGGTGCCGACAACGGCCTGACTCTGGCGGACCTGAAGGGTGTCACTGACCTTGATGATGAGCGCTGGAGTCTGCTGATGGATCAGCTCACCCTGGAGGAGGGCATGATTCGTCTGGGTCTGGGCGGCACCTCCACCAAGGCCATCGAGTCTATCATGAGCCCCGAGACCATCCAGAACGATGGCCCCAACGGCATCTACAGCTATCCTCTCGGCCAGTATGCCAACACCGACAAAGCCAGTACCGACCCCTGCGCCGTGGATGCCAACGACCCCAACCTCGCATACAAGTTCGGCACAATGGTCAACGAGACCGTCATTGCCCAGACCTTCAACAAGGACCTTGCTAACGAGTACGGCAAGATCTGCGGCAACTACAGCCTGTGGAGCAACCTGACCATCTTCTGGGGCTGCGGCACCAACCTGCACCGCTCCCCCTACAACGCCCGCAACCATGAGTATTATTCCGAGGATGCCGTCCTTACCTCCGGTCAGGCCGTTGCCTTCATCAGCGGCGGCAAGGAGTACGGCGTTATCATCGCCCCCAAGCATCTCGCCTTCAACGATACCGAGATCAACCGTACCGGCGTTTCCGTCTTTATGACTGAGCAGCAGGCCCGTGAGAACGAGCTGCGCGGCACCCAGGCATCCATCGAGGATGCCGGCGCTCTGGGCGTCATGACCGCCTTCAACCGTGTCGGCATCACCGCCGCCAACGCCCACACCGGCCTGCTCAAGAACATTCTGCGCGGTGAGTGGGGCTTCAAGGGTCTGGAGAGCCAGGACTTCATCATGAACCCCAACTACGCCGTGCTGAAGGAGTATGCCCTCAACGGCGGCACGATGACCACCTTCACCGGTGAGAACACGATGGCCGCTGTCAGCGAAAAGTTTGCCTACTGGACCACCGAGAATGTAGGTCAGGACACCGAGCTGATGAGCGCCATCAAGCAGGCCATGACATGGCAGGCCTACGCGCTGGCCAACTCCAACGCGCTGGACGGCATGGCCAGCAGCACCCGCCTTGTCAGCGTGCGCACCTGGTATGACAACGCCCTCGTTGCCGTGCAGGTCGTCTTTGCCGCCCTGACCGTACTGGCCGCCGCCATGTATGTGCTGAATGACCGCAAATCCAAGAAGCAGTAAAGGAGTGCAAACCATGAGTTCTACGAATAAAAAGGGCGCAGGTCTGATCCTGTCGCTTCTGACCGCCGTTGCCGGTGCTGTCGGCCTTGGCTTCTGCATTGTCAACGCCGGGACGGATTCCTTCCGCAAGATCGGCACCAGCCCGGTTGTCATCGGCTGCGCCGTCATCGCCATCCTTGCACTGGTGCTGCGCGTCGTGCTGGACAAGAAGCTGGCCGTTGCCGCCGATGCGATGAGCGTAGTTGCCGGTATCACGCTGGTCGTGGCTGCCGTACAGTTCATCAGCCCCCGCGTCAACACCATCGCCTCGCTGATGACCTTTACGAACAACGCCCAGACGATGGCTGACCTGTCCAGCGCCATCTACGGCACGGCCACGTTGCTGATTGCCGTGGTGCTGAACATCATTGCCGCGTTCACCAATGTGAACGAGCAGTAATTTGCGCCATTCCCGCGTCACTTCATCGTGACAGCTTTTTCCTCATCCACACCCCGGGGGGCTTTCTCTCCGGGGTATTTTGTATTATGATGTAAAAAACAGATTTTTTCTGAAAGGATGTGTTCCACCTGCGCCGCCTGATGCTTATTCTTGCCATGCTGGTTCTGCTGGCAGGCTGTGCCGCCGCCCCGTCAGCCCCTGCGGTGCGGTGCCGCATCGTTTTGGAATCCTCGCCTGCGTTTACAGCGCAGACCCAGACCGCAGCCGTTACCCCGGGGCAGAGTGTTACCTTCACCCTGACCCCGGCCGACGGCTATACGCTGACGGGAGCAGACTATCCCGGTGCGTCGCTTACCCGCACCGGCGCGGCGTACATCCTGACGCTGCCCGATGTCCGCTACTCCGTTGCCGTGGCAGTGACCGCGGAAAAAAGCGATACTGTGCTGTATTATAATGACAACTGCGGCGGCGGCTGGGTCACTGTGCCCGTCACCGCGAGCCATCTGCGGCTGAACACTGCCATCGACGGTGCGCTGTTCACCCGCCCCGGGTACACGCTGACGGGGTGGAACACCGCCCCGGACGGCAGAGGTCAGGCCGTTGGACTGGGCAGCCGGACCGAGCCCGGCGCGCGGCTTTACGCGCAGTGGGCTGCTCAAAACGATGCCGCGGAGTTCACCTACACGGTTGAAAACGACGCCGCAGCTATAACGGGCTGGCAGGGCGGGGGAGAAGTGCTTGTCATCCCCGATACGCTGGGCGGCGCACCCGTCGTGGAAATTGCGGCGGGGGCCTTTGCCGATGCGCCCTGTAGAACAGTCATCTTCCCGGATACTTTGCGCCGCGTGCAGCCCGGGGCCTTCAGCGGCAGCGCCGCGGAGAGCGTGACCCTGTTTGACAACCTGCAGCAGATCAGCGATTACGCATTTGAAGATTGCACAAGCCTGCAAACATTGTACATCAATGCCGCGACTGCGCCCGTCTACAGCGGCAGCTACTACGCGACGTTCGCCGATAAGTACGACCGACTGCTCTCATTGGCCGATACGCAGAAGCTTGTGCTGTTCTCCGGTTCCTCGGCGCGGTTCGGGTATGACAGCGCCGCGCTGGATGCTGCCCTGCCCCATTATGAGGTCGTGAACATGGGTGTGTTCGCCTACACCAATGCGCTGCCGCAGCTCGAGCTGATTCGCGCACAGATGCGCCCCGGCGACCTGCTGCTGCTCTCGCCCGAATTTGACGCCGCCAAGCGCCAGTTCTGCACGACAAACGCCTTCGACGACGCCTTCTTCTGTATGGCCGAGGCTGACTACGACATTGTCGCGAGCCTCAATTTACAGCAGTACATCGGCATTTTTTCGGCACTTGGCTCCTATTTGCAGACCCGCGCAGACATGACGGCGCGCAGCTATGCCGTCTCGCCGTCCGATTTGGACGAGGACGGAAATGCCGTTGACACGCCGAGCTACAACGAGTACGGTGACTATGTTCTGTACCGCCCCGATGCCGTCGATGACACGCCGATTTACGGACTGCCTGTGGATTACACAACAGCGTCCTTCCCGTATGACACGTATATAGCCCCCGCCAACGCCGAGTTTGACCGCTTTGCGGCAGACGGCGTGCGGGTGTACCTGACGTACAGCCCGCGCAACAGCCGCGCCGTTTCGGCGGATTCCACGCCGGAGGCTGTGGCCGCGCTGGATGCGTATTTCCGAGAAAATCTCGATGTTGTGTTCTTGACGCCGCTGCAGGATTCCCTGATGCCCGGGCGGTATTTCTACGGCACCGACAACCATCTGTCCACAAACGGGGTGACTATGCGCACGGCACAGGTCATTGATGCACTGACAAAACAACTGCAAGGGGAGGGGATTGCGCCATGATTCTTGTCTGCGCTCTGGCTGCACTGACCACTGTGCTGGCACTGGCGGCCCATCGCCGGACATGGGCCGCAGCGCTCGGCATGGTTTCGGGTGCTGCGGTGGTTTTGGCAGCGCTGGTACTGGATGTGTCCACCCGCACAATGCTGCTCTGTCTGTTGATTCCCTGCGCCGCCGCAATGTGGCCGATAGGAGGGCGCTTATGAATTTCACCGCACCCGCTTTTGTGCTGCTTTTTCCTATCGTACTGGCCCTGCATTGGATGCTGCCGCCGAGCCGGCGCTGGGTATTGCTGCTGACCGCCAGCCTCGGATTTTACGCTGTGGGCAGTCCGCAGGCACTTCCGCTGCTGGCGGGTATCAC
>ERZ773204.2396-NODE-2396-length-12967-cov-4.003717_pt1 | contig 12967 bp, 9 predicted proteins | sample MGYA00581007_ERZ773204 | MGnify/ENA primary metagenome ERZ773204 (study PRJEB29015, sample SAMEA2737757) | human gut metagenome | biome: human gut; feature: human-associated habitat; material: faeces | place: China | collected 2012 ... | reverse complement strand
ATTTCAAAGATTTCTTTTGTTCTCTCTGACATCTTATCGTCCAGCATCTTTCTGCCATATTTCATAACCAGAATCAAACAAAAACACTAAATGAGAATTATTATCTAAACTCATTACGTACACTCACTTATTGCTTATTTCGACCGTCCAAATTCTGTGCATCGCGAAGCGTGTTGCTGGGAACGGAGTGAACAGTAACAAAAAATTCTTTTTTCTGATTTCATTATATCCCTCTGATTGATTTTTTACATCTGCAGATGTTATAATTATAGTATTCTCAGATACAGTAATCTATCAGAATAGTCCTTATTTTTTATAAAAATCGTACGCGAAGTGATTTATGGGATTAATCAGAACAGAGCTTATGCCAGATTCTTCAGAAGTAGTTCCTTATGATCATGCCAGAATTCCTTTGTATATCCGTGCTGCACATCTTGCTTCATATTATAATATGTGTTCTCCCTGTCACTGGCATGATGATATTGAATGGATCTATATTATCACTGGAAAAATGAGATATTATGTGAACGGAAAAAGACTTATCTTAAATGAAGGTGATTCCCTGATGGTCAATGCAAGACAGATGCATTACGGATATGCTTTTGAACAACAGGACTGCTATTTTCTCTGTATTCTGTTTCACCCTTCTTTGTTTGGGAATAACCAGATATTACAGGAAAAATATTTTCTTCCTTTTTTTCGAAAACACCAGCCTGGAATTTCATCATTTTTACTCAAATGATGAAGCAGGGGTGAAAGTCGGCAGATATTTACAGGAAGTTCTCCTGTTGAAAGAAGATTCTGATTCAGGTTATGAATTAGGTGTTATAAGCTGTATGCTGGAACTATGGAGCTTTCTTATCCGCACTGATCTGCTGTCAGCTGCAAAAAATAAATCAGAGTCCGAACAGGAACTGAATATTCAGAAAGATATGGTATCCTTTATTTATCAACACTACCCTGAGAAAATATCGCTTACGGATATTGCAGCAGCCGGTCATGTGGGAAGGAGTAAATGCTGCCAGATATTCAAGCATTATATGCAGCAGTCACCTGTGGATTTTCTCAATACCTACCGATTAAAGATCAGCTGCCGTTTTCTGTGCACTACGCAGAAAAGCATAACAGAGATTGCGATCTTGTGCGGATTTAATCATTTAAGTTATTTTTCCAAATATTTTATGGAATGTTATGGATGTACGCCAAGAGAATATCGTACACTCCATGAACACGAAACACTTTTGACCTGAAAAAAAGAGACTGCTACATCTTAATGTGTAAACAGTCTCTTTTTCGCACTTTAAATATTTAGAACCCGCTGATTTATTACGTAAATCACTATTTTCTCATATTTAGTTCAATTATACTAATGCAGCACCCAGTGCTTTGCATGCTTCTGTAGCTTCATCATCCGGTTCTTCCTGGCAGATCACACTTTCGCATACAAGGTTTGCACCAGCCTCCTTGCAGGAGTCTTCCCAGTTGCGCATCCATTCGCCATCTCCCCATCCGTAAGAACCAAACAGAGCGATATTTTTGCCTTTGAGTGCATCTTTACATCCATCAAACATCGGCTCGAACTCTGTATCTTCCAGAACTTCATCTCCCATTGCCGGGCATCCAAAAGCGATTGCATCATATTCAGCTACTTTAGATCCGTCAAAATCCTCACAAGTATGAAGAACAGCCTCGCCGCCTTTTTCCTTAATTCCATCTGCAACTGCATTTGCCATTGCCTCTGTGTTTCCTGTGCTGCTCCAATAAACAACTGCTACTTTACTCATGATTAAAATCCTCCTTAAAATCTGCTTTAACAGTAATTCTCTTTCTATTTATAATAAAAAGTCATATGACTTTTCTATTATACAACTTCTTAAACAAACGTTATTTATTCCCGTACCTGTTCGATGTTATAGAAACACACCCTTGTCAAACGATGTTCGTAATTCGTTTAATTTACGATATTTACGCCGCTACTGTCAACTGGCGAACACTTCTTCCCTGGTTCCAAAGCCGAACATATACGCTGGTACATTTCTTGAATCTCGCAAAGGCTTTCACCGCTTCACATTCATTACAGTAAACTTTCCAACAGCCCACACATTTACAATTCTGCCCCGCATTTTTAATAAACCCTATCACATCCCCCAACGGATATCCAAGAAACAAACCTATCTCATGAGGGAAATCCTCACGCTGCGCAAGACGGCCTCTCAGTCTTTCCAGAGCATATGCAGGATCCGTACTCTCATAGCCGTATTTCTTCATAAATTTTGCTACACCGGGTTTCTTCAGATCTCTTTCCAGGCTGGAAAAACGGCAGACATAGATCAGTGCCTTACTTTCACTCTTGCGAAGGACTGTGATGGAAACACCTTTTTCCTTTACGCATTCATTAAAATCGTCTACGCTCTTCCATAATTCTTCCTCAGATTCATATTTATATGTAAAAAGATTTCCGGTTTTAATAGATGCCAATGTAGGTGAACAATGTTCGATCACAGATTTCTCCAGCATGTCAGGTTTCCTTTCTTAAATAACATTTTTAGTTAGAATATGCTAACCATGCATTAAAAAATAAAACTTTACAAAAAAATATTTCTTATTCATTCTCTGCAAAGCTTGATTACTGTCATTCATTTCTCAGTCAGCAACTTGTTGGTACAGTGGTGTACTGACCACTTGAATTACTGCAAAATAAAACTCCAATAGTGCTTTAGTTAGTTCTATCTAACCTCGTGTTTTAATATATACTAAAATGATTCTGCTGTCAAGTTAATTTTATATAACTTTTTCTTTTATCTCAAAATCCTTTATTTGAACGCTCATTGTTTATTCGCAATATTTTATAAATATGATCTCAACCAAAAGAAGTGCGGCCAAAAGCCACACCCCCTTCTTAATTTTCTATTGTGATAACACTGCCAATTCCATCTTCTGTTCTTTTTTTATTCACTATGATCTTTTTGTCAATACGCTCTTTCAGTTCTGATACATGAGAAACAATTCCCACTAATCTGCTTCCCTGACTTAAATCTTTTAACGCGCGGATTGCCTGATCCAGTGAATCTTCATCCAGAGATCCGAAACCTTCATCCACAAACATGGTGTCCAGCTGAATTCCACCTGAATTTGACTGAATCTCATCAGAAAGACCAAGCGCCAGAGATAAGGAAGCCTGAAAAGATTCTCCACCTGAAAGAGATTTGACGCTTCGGTTGCTTCCGTTATAATGATCGATAACATCCAGTTCCAGTCCAGTTTTTCCTACTCTGCTTTTATTTTCTTTTCGCCGGATCAATTCATACTGACCACCACTCATTGTCATCAGCCGGATATTTGCTCTCGCAAGAATACGGTCAAAATACTGCATCTGAATGTAAGTTTCCAGCATGATTCTTGCCTTACCTGTTATCGTGCCATTTGCGGTATCTGACAAAGATTTCATCCATTTCCATCGGGTTTCCGTTTTCATAAGTTCGGTCTGCTGCCTGCGGACTTTTTCATACATATCACCGTTGATTTCCAGACGGGCATGAACTTCATCACGTTCTGATGAAAGTATTTTCTTTTGCTCCTGAAAACTTTCCTTCTGAATTTTTAAATCTTCTGATGAAATATTTACAGATTCTTTTAACTGTTCTGTCAAAGATGTGATTACTGAATTCAGCTCTGTCATTCTCTTCTCTAAGGCATCTTTTTTCTCTGTTATTGTCTTATAATGCAGCTCCAGTTCCTGACGTTTCTGTGTCTGGCTCTGGATCTGAGACAGGATTTCCTCTTTCGTGCGCTCTCCAAGCTCTTTTTCCATTGTCTCTTTCTGTTTCAGGAGCTGATCATATCGTGATTTCTCTGCCGCTATCTGCTGCTGATTTTGATTTATCTTATCTGTAAAAACAGTAAGATCCGTCTGTATTTTAGTGATCTGCGTCTCCAGAAGTTTTCTGTATTCCAGAAGTCCCGCCAGTTTTTCCTGCTTCTGATTCAGGAAATTCTGTTGCTCTTTCAGCCATTTTTCTGCATTCTTTCCCCTATTCACAAATAACAGCATATTATCACAATTTTGCTGATGATTTTCTTCCACCTTATCAATCTGTTGTTGCAGCAATACTAAGTTCTCGTCGCTTTTTTGCCTGTCCTCTTTATACATTGACTCAAGCAGCTGATTATCCAGCTGGCTTTGAAGCTGCTCACTGATACTCTCCTGCTGGCTTTTTCTCTTTTCAAGACTGATACGAAGTTTCTGGTATTCTTTCTCGTGCTCCTCTGATTGCAAAGTCATTTCTTCCTTTTGCTTCAAGATAGCCTGCTGAGCTTTTTTCTGCTCTTGGATTTCTTCTATCTGTATCTGAACAACGCTTTCCTGTGTCTCAAGAAGCTGCTGTGTCACTGAAACATCCTCTTTTTCCACATCCAGGTACTGTACTGCATAATTTTTGTAATTTTCCTGTAATTCTTCCTGTGAATGCTGTAACAGTCCGGCAGCTTCTCCTGCCTGCACACTTGCTGCAGAAGCTTCTTTCTCTGCCATTTCCGCAAGTTTTTTCTGCTGTTTCAGCTGTTTTTCTGTCGGTACTTTTTCTGGAATCTGTGTAAGCTTTGGATGATGGACAGAACCGCATACAGGACAAGGAATTCCTTCCTGTAAATTAGCCGCAAGAACCCCTGCCTGCGCATCCAGAAAAGCCTGTTCCATTTTATTTAAAAGATCTTTTGTTTCTGCCAGCTTCGCAGACGCGGCCAGATATGCTGCTCTTTTGCTTTCTGCCTCTTTTGCAAAATTCTGACAACGTATCTGCTGCTCTTTCATCTTTCTGATATGCTGCATTCGCTGAATCAGATTATTCTCTTTAACTTCCAGATTCTCACCAGAAATAAGTTTTTGTTCCAGCTCACCCAGATTCTTTTTTAATTTCTCAGAAAGTGTTTCTTCTTCCTCGGACTGCCTCTCCAATTCCAGAATTTTTGTATGCAGAAAATCCAGATTCCCACAATTTTTGTGGATTTCTGTATAGAGATTATCAATCTTCTCCTTCTGATAATCCGTTTCCGCTTTCTCTTTCTCAGTCTTATCTGTTGTCTGATATTCTTTTTGTTTCTCTTCCAGAATGCTGCCTGCCCCTTTTTGTTTCTCATCCAGAGACACGCTGTTTTTTTTCAGATTTTCTATCTGCGCACCGGCATCTTCCAGTTCTTTTATCAGATTTTCCAACCTTGTATAGCGATCCAGATTTTCTTTTTCTTTCTGTATGGAAAGCAACAACTGCTGAACCTGTTCTGGTTCTGTCGCAGCATTTTCTGCCTCTTCTTTTGCTTTTGTAAGCTGCGGAATCAACATTTCCATCTCTTTTTGCAGCTGTTCCCTTTTTACTTTTGCATCCGCTTCTTTATGAACCTTTCCTAAAAGCTGATTCACATCTTCCAGTTTTATATCATTCTCTTTAATCTGCTTATTTAAATCTTTCAGAACTTTTTTATCTGCTTTAAGCAGCTCTCCCAGAAGTTCCAGTCCTTCTTCCAGATTTCCCTCAAATCCATTCTTCTCAAGCAACTCCCACTGCTGTCCCAGTGTATCCTGTGCCGGATACCTGACCTGTTCCGTATATTGCTGGATACTGCGCAACAGCTCTTTATACGCCTTATCCAGACTGCCCGCCTCAAATTTCAGCTTCTCCTGAATAACCTTGTAAATATCTGTATGAAAAAGTTTCCTGAAAATATTGCTCCGCTCTTCTGTATCCGCCAGAAGCAGCTTTCTGAAATCTCCCTGCGCAATCATGGCAATCTGCGTAAACTGCTTCATATCTAGCCCAAGCAACTCTGTAATCGCCTGATTTACCTCTTTCAGCTTCGTCACCGGCGACTTCCCATCAGAAAAAGTCAGCAATGCTTCCCCCTTCTGCATCGTCATCCCAGTACCTCTGGCCTTCGGGCGCTCATAATCCGGACTCCTTTTTACCGTATACACCTTATCTTTATATTCAAAAACATATTCCGCATAAGTAGGTGCCTCCGGCTTTGCATACTTACTTCGAAGCATCGATGCCTCACGAATTCCACCGCTGGTTTCCCCGTACAGGGCAAACGTAATCCCATCAAAAATCGTAGTCTTTCCAGCCCCTGTATCTCCTGTCACCAAAAACAGTCCCTGACCTCCAAACTGCGTAAAATCAATCTCCGTTTCACCCGCATACGGTCCAAATGCAGATAACGTCAGTTTCAATGGTTTCATACTCACACCTCCTTCAGCCCCCGAATCAAATTTTCCATAAACTCCGTCTGTTCTTCCTTCATAGGCTCATTATTCAAAAGCTCATAAAATTCCCCAAACAACTCCAGCTCCGACTTCTGCTCCTGTGCCTCAACAGCCTGAACTTCCTTGTTCTCCCTGGTACGCTTATTATCGTACTCCAGCCGCATCAGATTCGGATAAATCGTACGTAGTTTCTGCAACGCCCCCGGCACATCCTCTTCATCCGTCAACGTAATCTGCAGATAATCCATCTTATTCTCCGCAGTATAACTCTCCTTCGCTGTCACTTCCATATAAGTTCCGCGAACTTTTCGCATATCCCTCATAGGAACCAATGGAACCGTATTAATCTGCACGTTCCCTTTTTCTAATAACTCCACGATCGTCACCGATTTCTTATGATCTACTTCAGAAAAAGAATACTTCAACGGCGTTCCACTGTAACGCAGCGTCTCTCTCCCCATCTTCTGCGGCCTGTGAATATGCCCCAGCGCCACATAATCAAATTTATCAAATACTTCTGCACTCACATTATCAAGACCACCTACCGAAGTCTCCTCAGAATCACACCTGTCAGCCCCCGTCACAAACTGATGCGCAACCAGAATATTCCTCTGCGAAGCATCCACCTCACATTCCTGTAACGCAGCCATAACGCCATCCTCATAACTTTCGATATCATCCCGCTGTAAGACATGCCGCACCGTCGCCGGTTTCAAAAACGGCAGAAGATAAACATTCACCAACCCATACTCATCCTCCAGCCCAATCTTCTTCATATTCCCATCATAAACCTGCGAAATATAAATATCACTACTCTCAAACAACTTCGCCCCAAAAGAAAGCCTCTCCGCTGAATCATGATTTCCACTGATCATATACACCGGCATCTTCAACTTCGCCAGCCTCGTAATAAACTCATCAAACAACTGCACCGCCTCCGCCGACGGCACCACCTTATCATAAACATCCCCGGCAATCAGAATCCCATCAACACGCTGTTCTTCAAAAATTCCCAGCATCTGATCCAATATATACCTCTGATCCTCCAACATAGAAAAATCATGCACTCTTTTCCCAATATGCAGATCCGCAATATGTGCAAACTTCATCCATACACCCTCTCCCATTCAAAATAGCAACCCCCGCAGGGGACTTACTTGATTCGGTTAATATATCTATAAATTGATTTTTGAATCAATAATCAAGATATCAACTTATTGGTACCACTCCCATTACTTAATTTATACCTTCAGAATATTTCTGCTTTCCCTATATTCCTCCGGAATCTCTTCCGTCAGAATACATCCATCTGCAAATTCCCCAAATGTCACAGAACTCACCTGTCCAAACTTAGTCGTATCTGCCAGAACATACACATCTTTGCACTGTTTCATCGCTGTGCTCTTCACGATTGCCTCATTGGCATCCGGTGTTGTGAAGCCCTCTCTTTTCGCGATTCCATTTGTTCCAAAGAAGCCTTTGGTGAAATGATACATCTGGATCATCTGCATCGCCTGGCTTCCGACAACCGCCTCTGTAGAACTCTTCAGTTCTCCCCCGATCAGGTAGACGCGAATCCCCATCTTCGCCAACGTCTGCGCATGGGATACTGCATTTGTGACAAAGGATGCCTGTGTACCTTCCAGATATTCTAACATCAGCCCTGTGGTAGTTCCTGCATCCAGATAAACAAAGTCATCCGGTAAAATAAAACTGGCTGCATATTTTGCTATCTTTTTCTTTTCTTCTTTATTTAGTTCTGATTTCTGCGCTACTGTGGGTTCGTAGGCAGTTACCTTGTGATTTAATGCCACTGCCCCGCCAAAAACTTTGGTAAGCTTTCCTGCTTTATCCAGCGCTGTGATATCTCTGCGCACTGTGGACTCTGATGCATCCAGAAGTTCTTTCAGTTCCGTAACAGTGATACTCTTTTTTTCCTCCAGAAGCCTCAGAATAATTTCATGTCTCTGTTCTGTCAGCATACTGTGCCTCCATTTATCTATTTTAATTCAAATATTATAACCCCCATCGCCAAAGGCGATTTTCAATGGGCTTTACCTGATGATTATATTCTCTCTCATTGTAACAGAAACAGGAGATGATTGCATCATCTCCTGTCCTTCTTATTTCTTATATTTAATTCCGTTAATTACAGATTTTCCTGCATGAATTTGCTTACTGCTTCGTATGCAGCTTCTTCATCAGCACCTTCGATTGTGAATGTTACTTCATGACCTTTCTTAACGCCAAGTCCCATCAGTGCAAGAAGTTTTCTGCAGTCTACTTTCTTTCCTTCTTTTTCGATAGATACTGTAGATTCAAAACCTTTTACCAGTTTTACAAGTTCTCCTGCCGGACGTGCGTGGATTCCTTCGTTGTCTGTGATTACGTACTTAAATTCTTTCATTTTTAATATCCTCCATATCTTTGTTTTGTTTTTTACCTGTTTGATTCATATACCGATAACCGGTAGATAAACTTGTCAGGTTTTGTTTCATTTCACTGTCTATGCAATCTTCTTTTTTAACAGGCCAAGCAGGACTGCTGAGATTACAGTTCCCACAACTAATGCCACCAGATACATTACTGCATTTCCAACTACAGGGAATACGAAGATTCCACCATGTGGTGCCATCAGTGTACAGTTAAATGCCATGGAAATAGCGCCTGCTACAGCGGATCCGATGATGCAGGATGGAAGTACACGAAGCGGATCAGATGCTGCGAACGGAATCGCACCTTCTGTGATAAATGCAAGACCCATGATAAAGTTTGTCGGACCTGCGTCTCTCTCTTCTTTTGTGAACTTATCCTTAAACAGCAGTGTTGCCAGTGCGATTGCACAAGGAGGTGTCATGCCACCGATCATAACTGCTGCCATAATATCATAGTTACCTGCTGCAATAGCAGCTGTTCCAAATACATATGCTGCTTTGTTGAACGGGCCGCCCATATCGATTGCCATCATTCCACCAAGCACCATACCTAACACTACTTTACTAGAACTTCCCATTCCTGTCAAGGCATTGTTCAAACCTGTGTTGATACCGCCCATGATTGGTTCTACGATAAATGTCATCAAGAGTCCCATAACAAGGATTCCGACTACAGGATAGATCAGAACAGGTGCGATTTTCTCTAATGCTTCAGGAAGTTTGTCACATAATTTACGGAGTCCAAGAATCAGGTATCCTGCTACAAAACCTGCAAGCAATGCACCAAGGAAACCAGATTTTCCGTTAGCTGCCATCATACCACCAACCAGACCAAGTGCAAGCGCAGGTCTGTCACCAATCGCCATAGCGATAAATCCGGCAAGAATCGGGAGCATAAATCCAAATGCTGTTCCACCAATATTCTTAAACAACGCAGCTACCGGTGTGATCGTACCAAAGTTTGCTCTCTGGTCTGCCGGAAGTGCACTTAAATCTACACTCAATCCATCGATCAGGAATGCGATCGCGATCAGAATACCGCCGCCTACAACTAATGGAAGCATATGAGATACGCCGTTCATCAGCTGCATATATATTTTATGCCCTACACCGCCGCCGGATTTCGTATTAGAGGAAGATGACTGTGAACCGGCTGCCGCATGATAAACGGGCGCATCTCCGTTAATTGCTCTCTCAATCAGCTGTTCTGCTTTGCTGATTCCATCTGATACCTGACATTCAATTACTTTTTTACCATCAAATCGTTCCATCGGAACTTTGGCATCTGCTGCAACAATAATACAATCTGCTTCTGCAATTTCCTGATCTGTCAGCACATTCTTTGCACCACCGGATCCACGGGTTTCAATCTTCACAAAACAGTTCTTTGCTTTTGCAGCTTTTTCAATTCCTTCTGCTGCCATGTACGTATGTGCGATACCGGTAGGACAGGAAGTAACCGCAAGAATCTTCGCCTGTGTTCCTTCTGCTGATCCGGTATCTGCCAGTCTCTCATCAATATCTTTCTTTTCACTGTCTGCCCTGTCAATAATGTCCATAAACTCATCTACAGAAGATGCATTGCGGAGAGATTCTGTAAACTCCTCATCCATCAGCATCACAGAGAGCTTACTGAGTACATCCAGGTGAATGTTATCCTCTGTATTCGGTGCTGCGATCAGGAATAATAAGGTTACAGGTTCGTCATCCAGTGCTTCAAACTCTACACCATTTTTGATGACCATTGCCGCAAGCCCCGGCTTCTTAACTGCATCACATTTACCATGAGGAATGGCAATTCCCTCGCCAATACCTGTCGTGCTCTCTTCTTCTCTTAAATATACCTGTTTACGATAAGCCTCACGATCGCTGATCTTCTCACTCTTTACCATCAGATCAACTGCCATATCCAGAGTTTCTGACTTTGTTTTCGGAGCAGCTGTCAGCGATACGCTTCGTCTGTCAAGCAGATCTGTTATTCTCATCTTTTCTTCCCCCTTTATTATTTTCCGGTTATCTGACCATAAACCGCTTCTATTTCTTCCTTTGTTGCAAGATTTTCAGAAAATGCACTTGCACTTCCTGCTGAAATTCCCATGTGGAATGCATGTTCATAATCCTTCTTCTCCATCCAGCCTGCAACAAATCCTGCTACCATGGAATCTCCTGCACCCACACCATTTACCAGTCTGCCTTTTGGTGCAGGTTCCTCAAATACCTGTCCATCCTCTGCTACCAGAACCGCACCTTCGCCAGCCATGGAGATCAGAACATTTCCTGCACCTTTTTCCTGAAGTTTCTTTCCATAAGGAATTACATCTTTTCTTGTTTTTAATTCTACACCGAAGATCTCTCCCAGTTCATGATTGTTTGGCTTTACAAGGAATGGATGATATTTCAGAACATTAACCAGAAGATCCTTTGTAGCATCAACTACGATCATCACACCTTTTCCATCCAGCCTTGCCATGATCTGTTCATACATGTCATCCGGCATAGAAGATGGAATGCTGCCTGCCAGGAAAAGTACATCGCCTTCTCCAAGCTCTTCCAGTTTCTTCATCAGTTCCTCTACTTTATCCTTGCTGATCACCGGTCCTGCACCATTGATCTCGGTTCCGTCAATAGATTTCAGTTTCAGATTGATTCTTGAAACCCCTTCACTAATCTGAATGAACTCAGATTTCACTCCCATCTCATGTAATCTGCGGATAATTTCTTCCCCTACAAACCCTGCGGTAAATCCAAGTGCAGTGTTCTCAATCCCAAGATTCATAAGGACTGTGGAAACATTAATTCCCTTTCCCCCCGGAAGCATCAGTTCTGAACTTGTTCTGTTTGTCAGTCCCAGTTTAAAATCATCTACTGAAACGATGTAGTCCAGAGATGGATTAAAAGTTACCGTGTAAATCATCTCTTCTTTTCCTCCCGTTTTATATTGATATACTTTTAGAGTCTTTATTGCACTTGCTCAAAAAGATTCCAATAGTACATATTTTCATGTCGTTCCTGCATGTTCGTGACTGCTTTTTGTTTACGGTCTTAGTATAATGTCATATTCGTTCAAAGTCAATCAAACTAATTCATAAAAATAATGACTGATTTTGGTTAACTTTGCACAAAAGAAAGTCATATTCAGTCAAACATAAGCAAAAAAAATCCTCTGATCAAGATATAAGTTCCATAATCAGAGGATTCACTGTTTTCAGTTATTTTATTACTTTTGATTTCTTACATTTTATGCTTTTCTGCTGCAAAAAATGTTTTTGTTTCTTTTACGATTACTCCGCTTAATGCGAACAATGCGATCATATTCGGAATCGCCATCAGTCCGTTGAAGATATCTGCGATCGTCCATACAGCACTTACTGTCATATACGGTCCGATAAACACTGCCAGAATGTAAAGCCAGCGGTATGTAAGGATTGTTTTCTTATGTCCGTTTGTCAGATATTCCAGACATCTTTCACTGTAATAATCCCATCCAAGAATCGTAGTAAATGCAAAGAATACCAAGCAGATCATTAATACAAATGCAGAAACCTGTCCAGGGATCGGAAGTCCGTGCTGGAATGCATAGGTAGTTACCTGAACACCTTCCAGACCTTCTACCTGCCATGCACCTGTCAGTACGATGGAAAGACCTGTCATTGTACAGATCACGATCGTATCAATAAATGTACCAGTCATACTTACAAGGCCCTGACGTACAGGCTCTTTTGTCTGAGCTGCTGCTGCTGCAATAGGTGCGCTACCAAGACCTGCTTCGTTTGAGAAGATACCACGAGCCACACCTTTCTGCATGGATACGATCATTGTTCCTACCACACCGCCTGTCACTGCTGACGGATTAAAGGCTCCCTTCACAACTGTAACGATTGCTGCCGGAATCTCTGTAATGTTTAAAAGAATCAGCGCAACACTGAAGATCAGATAAATCACCGCCATAAACGGTACAATAATCTGGCTGACTGTTGCAATTCGTTTCAGACCTCCGATGAGGATTGCTGCAACACAGGCAGCAAGGATCAGGGAAGAAATTACAACTGCCCAGGAATACTCTCCAAGGAATGGGATATTCACGCAGTTTGATTTGTTCGGATCAAAGAAATTCTGAACTGCACTGGAAATACCATTTACCTGGCTGAATGTACCGATTCCGAAAAGGCCTACACATACGCCAAAGAATGCAAAGATCTTTGCAAGCCATTTCCATTTTGTTCCCATACCTTTCTCAATGTAATAGAAAGGACCGCCAAGGCTGTGACCGTCTTCT
>ERZ773204.2394-NODE-2394-length-12976-cov-19.632227_pt1 | contig 12976 bp, 10 predicted proteins | sample MGYA00581007_ERZ773204 | MGnify/ENA primary metagenome ERZ773204 (study PRJEB29015, sample SAMEA2737757) | human gut metagenome | biome: human gut; feature: human-associated habitat; material: faeces | place: China | collected 2012 ... | reverse complement strand
CCACTGTATCATACGGCATTTTCAGTTCAGAAAATGCCTACCTGTGAACAGTAACAAAACAATAAAAAAGAAATCGCATAGATACATGAGCTGTGGGATACTGTGTCTATGCGAATTTATAATAGTCTTAGGGCAGCTTAATGCTTATGTAGGATATTATAAGAAAAATGAGATGATAGAGGGAGATAATCCTCCAGTAGGAATACTGCTTTGTACAGATAAAGGTTCTCAGATGGTAGAATATGCCTTATCTGGAATGGATAACCAGTTATTTGTTTCAACGTATATGTTACATTTGCCTGACAAGAAGAAACTCGAAGAATTTATGTTAAAAGAGATAGAAGAAATGGAAATGTAAAGTTAAGCACTTTGTAATTATGGGTATGAAGTATTTTCTGTTAAATGTGGATAGTTTGGAATTTTAATATGGAAAATGAGATAAATTATTCTGATATTTGAAAGTGATCAGTCAGATGGGAAGTTATTTGACGCTGTCCGTTCGGTAAGATTTAAACAAATCTTCATCTGTTCTTAATACATCACATTATTACCTTTAAAACCACAGATATAAACGATATTATTACAAATACGGTTGGGACTATAAACAGATATTTTATTGCACGCTGGATAACATGTAGTTTAAAAAAAAGAGTATTGCTAAATTCAAAAAAGAGTGACTTTTATGTAATATGCAGTTCTGTCGTAGTTATTATGTTCTTGTTTCAACATTTTGTTTCATCATTATTATGGGAAATGGCAGTGTAACTTCAAGTTTGGTTAAATATAGAGAGAAATGTTATACCTCGGCTAAAAAGATACAATATTAGATGTTTCATGAGCAGTATTTGAGTTTATTTTAAATTCAGGTATTGCTTTTTTATTTATGCAAAGTTTCACGGGGCCGCTGGTATTTTTTCTCATGTTCATTTATAATTGCTGATAGAGAAAACTGGAAAGAACACCCAATGAATCAGAAAGTAGAGAGTATAAACACATGAAAAAAAGAATTTACAGCATGATATTAATATTAATGACCGGACTTTGTGCCGGATGTGGCAAAGAAGGAGTAAAAAATAATAATACAGGAATAGAAAGCGAATCTTCCCAGGTGGAAGATTCGGTCAGTTTTGAAAACACAGAAGACACAGAAAGCACAGAAGACACAGAAAGCACAGAAGACACAGAAAGCACAGAAAATACAGAAAGTACAGAATACAATGACGTCGTATTAAATGAAGAAACGGATTTTACTTATGACTATTCGGAGGACATCAAAGCGGATGTTGACAATGTGGTATCAGGTTCCGCATCACTGCAGGACGAATTGGAGAATATTGAGAACATCGTAAAGAAATATACGCCGCTGGCGCAGGCAGCCCAGACACAGACAGAAATGAATCTGTCATCCAGATGGTTTTTCGACATATGGGATACGGAATTAAATAACCTTTGGAGCAGATTCAGTGATCTGGCAGATCCGCAGACAAAGGAGAAGATCCTTACAGAACAGAGAAACTGGATCGCTATGAAGGAAGAAGTGACCTTGCTTGACATTGGATCTTACGAAGAAAACGGCAGTATGTATCCGCTTCTTCAGAATTCTTATCTGGAGGAGATCACGAAGAACAGGGCTTATGTTATTGCAAATGAGCTGGCAAAGATAAAGGGGGAATCCTTTGTTATGCCGGAAAAATCAGCAAAGTACGGTCTGTTTGTGGACAATCAGGGGACTGGCAGCGTATACAGTTCCCTGATCACCAGACAGGGGCTGGAAGGAGAGGATGAAGCGCTTATCTCCATTTACAGAGAGGGAGAAACAAAAGGAACATTTGTTGACAATGGAAACGGGGAGCTGGCTTTCACATCAGATGACGGAAGTGTAAAAGGAACCATCAAAATCAACGGATGGGATGGCGCAAGTTTCAAGGTTACAGAGACATCAGGAGAGGCTGTTTTTTCTGCAGGAGAGGAGGTCAATTTTCCGTTTGCATTTTGACAGCATTGTTTGATATGTTGTTTGTAATGATTCAGCGATATAACAGACAAAGAATCATGAAACTCGTAAATCGGCAGTTGCGGAGGTGAATAAAATATATGCTGAATGTGAAAAATGCTGATATGGCAGATTTTGAACAGATTATGAAAATTTATAAATATGCACAGGATTATATGATAAAGTCCGGAAATCCTGCACAATGGGGGCATTTTTATCCGGATGCAGAGCTAATAAAATCTGATATTTGTCAGAATGTATGCAGGGTAATATATGACAAAGATGGGATACATGGGGTATTTGCATTGTTTAAAGGTGCAGAACCTGCTTATAAGCATATTGAGAATGGAAATTGGCTGAATGAAGAGCCTTATCTTACTATTCACAGACTTGCTGGGGATGGTCAGGTGCATGGTTTGTTTCAGTGTGTTTTAAATTATTGTAAAAATATTTCTCAAAATATCAGGGCAGATACCCATGCGGATAATCAAATCATGCAAAAGCTGATGGAAAAGAATGGTTTTATGAAATGCGGTATTATATATGTTAAAAATGGAACACCAAGAATTGCATATCATTGGACTGCTTCATAACTTTCAGTTGTGCGTCCGGCAAAGGGCAATTAACCTGGCAGGTGCAAATTCTCTCTGATACATGATATGACAGTGGAAATTTCCTGAATTGACAAAAAAGTTAGAATAGACTAACATGCAAAATAGAATGACAGAGCAGAAAGGGGCAGGAAATGGAAAGAGAGAAGAAAAAGAGGGCAATGATTGCGGGAATGGTCTCAATGACATACTGGTGCCGTTTATGGTATATTATCTGGTCGCAGATATCGGAATGCCTGTGGTAATTGCTGATGTTTTTGACGGCATTTCTTTTATTACAGGATTCGGGTGTGAAAAATTTGTCAATCAAGAAGTTTAAATGCACTATTTGACTCCAACCCGCAGGATAACATTTTTCAAAAGAAATAATGTGTGATACAATATTTTAAGATTGAATTTTCAGGAGAAAACAGATGTCCCTACAATTTATATTTGGCAATTCGGGCAGCGGAAAATCGGATTTTCTGTATGATTCCGTGCTGAAACAGGCGAAAGAAAATAAAGAGCAGCAGTTTTTAATCATTGTGCCGGAGCAGTTTACCATGCAGACACAGCGGGAACTGGTCGAGAGGCAAAAACAGCATGCAATCATGAACGTGGATGTGCTCAGTTTTGCAAGACTCGCATACCGCGTCTTTGATGATCTTGGAAAACAAAATGTGGTTGTGCTGGAAGAGACCGGAAAAAATCTTGTACTGCGCAAGGTGGCAGAACAGAAAAAAGCAGAACTGAAAGTGCTTGGTGCGAATATGAATAAGATGGGATATGTCGGCGAGGTAAAATCCCTGATCTCAGAGCTGATGCAGTATAATGTCCGTCCGGATGCGCTGGCAGAGTTTTTGGAGAAAGAACCGCTTGGGGAGGGACTGCGCTTAAAAATGCAGGATGTCCTCACGATGTATCAGGGATTTACGGAGTATTTAAAGGGCAGATATATCACGGCAGAGGAAGTGTTAGAGCTTCTTTATGATGTGGCAGAAGAGTCCGAACTGCTTCGTAATAGTGTGATCGTGTTGGACGAGTTTACCGGATTTACACCGATCCAGAACCGTCTGATGGAAAAACTGCTCGTGCTGGCAAAGAAGGTCAGCGTGTCTGTCACGATGGATGTCAGGGAAGATTTTTACCAGTGCAGGGGTGTACATGAACTTTTTGCCATGAGTAAAAAAACGGTGGCGTCGCTACTGAAAGTGGCAGAACTGTGCAAAGTTCCGGTGGAGGAGCCGTTGGTACTGCCGACCGGAAAACAGAGGCGCTATGCCAATGCTGCCGACCTTTATTTTATGGAGCAGAATCTCTTTCGTCCGGGAGCGGGAAGCTACAGATACAAAGCACCGGAACAATCTATGCAGCATATCCGCATCACGTCCCTGAAAAATCCGAGGGAAGAATTAAAATTTGCTGCCCGCGAGATCGTGCGCCTGACGAGGGAGAATGGTTACCGTTACCGGGATATCGCAGTCGTGACAGGGGATGTGCAGCAGTATGGCAATTATGTGCCGGAGATCTTTGAGCAGTACCATATCCCGTACTTTATTGATCAGACAAAAAATATTTTGTTCCACCCGTTTATCGAGTGTATCCGGGCGATCTTAGAGATGATCGAATATGATTTTTCTTATGAAAGTGTGTTCCGGTTTTTGCGGTGCGGGCTTGCAGCGAGAGTCGTGACCGAGGCAAAAAATTCCGACAAGGAGCCAGATCCGGCTGCAACGGAAGATTTGACGCAGCAGCCGGAAACAGGATCCCATGGACTTACAGAACAGGAGATCGACCGCCTGGAAAATTATGTCCTCGCACGGGGCATCCGCGGTGCATCCCGCTGGAGCAGACCGTGGACGTTTGTGATGCCGGATGGAACGTTAGAGGATATGGAGCAGTTAAATAAGATCCGTGAGGCGGTTTATGAGAATTTCAAGCCGCTGCTTGAGGCATTCCGTGGAAAAGACAATACGGTCAGCACACAGACCTATGAGTTATACAGTCTGATCAGACGGCTTGACATGGAGCAGTTATTAAAGGAGCGTGGAAACTTTTTCGAGGCGCATGGCAATCAGGCGCGGGCAAAGGAATATGACCAGATCTATAAAATTGTGATGGATCTGCTCGACAAAGTGACGTCCCTGCTTGGCGATGAGACGATGACGATCCGGGAATACAGTGATATCTTAGATGCCGGATTTGAGGCGGCAAAAGTCGGTATTATCCCGCCGGGCAACGACACGGTGACAGTCGGGGATATCGAGAGAACCCGTCTGAACCATGTAAAAATCTTATTTTTTGTCGGTGTCAACGACGGAGTTGTGCCGAAAGCAGGGAATCAGGGTGGCATTATTTCCCAGTTTGAGCGTGAAAAGATGGCAGAATATCACCTGGAACTGGCGCCGGGCGCAAGGGAAAAAGTATTTATCCAGAAGTTTTACCTGTATTTAAATATGACAAAACCGTCCGAGCGGCTGTATGTGACATTCTGCCGCGTCAACTCCGATGGAAAAGCACTGCGGCGTTCGTATCTGATCGGGACACTCTTAAAACTGTTCCCACAGCTTGCGGTGGAAGAACCGTCCGAGGAGGAGACATTAGAAGGTGCACTGACTGCGGAAAGTGCCCTGCCGTTTCTGATGGAAGGGCTGACAAAACCGGTGGAGGATGAAGAGGCATGGACTGCACTTTTGGCATGGTACCTGTCGGATGAGGGTGAACGGGAAAAAGTAATGCAGCTTTTTGATGCGGCGTTTGGCGCCCATAAAGATGATGCGATCAGCAAGGCAGTCACGAAAGCTTTATATGGGAATACCTTAGAAAACAGCGTGACAAGGCTCGAACAGTTTGCTGCCTGTGCGTTTGCTCATTATTTAAGTTATGGACTGCGGCTTAAAGAACGGGAACTGCAGCAGTTTGCGAGTGTGGATATGGGAAATATTTATCATGATGTGTTAGAGCGTTTTGCAAAGGGCATAGAGCTGTCGGATTATACCTGGTTTGATATCCCGGAGAAAGCGCAGGAAGCCCTGCTTTCCCAGAGCATGGAAGATGCGATCGCAGGCAGCGGGATCGGGGACGTATTCGAGGACGCAAGAAACAGTTACCTGTTAAAGCGGATGGAGGCAACGGCAAAACGGACGATCTGGGCACTGATGTTACAGGTGCGGAAAGGAAAGTTTGTGCCGAGCGGTTTTGAGGTGTCATTTTCGCGCGCCGAGCGGCTGGATGCGGTGCAGTTTCAACTGGGTGAAGATGAAAAAATGCGTCTGCGCGGCAGGATCGACCGCGTTGATACTTACGAGACAGACGATAAGGTCTATGTGAAAATCATTGATTATAAATCGGGCAACACCACTTTTTCACTTTTAAATTTTTATTATGGACTGCAGCTCCAGCTTGTCGTCTACATGAATGCGGCACTGGAACTCACAAAGAAAAAATATAAGGGAAAAGATACGGAACCTGCAGGTATTTTTTATTATCACATTACAGATCCGATGGTGGATGCGGATGGTCAGGAGTCCGAGGAGGAGATCAGACGGAGTATTCTAGAACAGCTTAAAGTGGGAGGTCTGGTCAATGAAGATCCGGAAATCTATGGTGCGATGGATACTGATTTTTCAGGCACATCGACAGTGATCCCGGTAGCCTTAAAAGCGGACGGCTCCTTAAAGGCGACATCTAAGACGGCGAGCACCTATGAGTTTGGACTTATGTCCCATTATGTGCGAAAGAAGATTGAGCATGTGGGAAAAGAGATCTTTGCCGGAAATGTGGCGGTAAAACCTTACCTGTTAGGAGACAGGAGCGGCTGCGATTACTGTCCATATCACACGATCTGCGGATTTGATGTACGCATGCCGGGATTTTCCTATCAGCAGTTTGAAAAATTTGACAGCAGTGAGGAGATCCTTGCACATATCCGGGAAGAGATTGGAGAGCCGGGAAAAAATCCGGACGGTGAATAAATGTGATGTGACAGGTGCAAAAATAAAAAGTCAGAAACGGAGCAAAACATGGGAATGACATGGACAGATGACCAGCGAAAGGTCATCGAACTCAGAGACAGAAATATATTAGTTTCCGCGGCAGCAGGTTCCGGTAAGACTGCGGTGCTCGTGGAACGTATCATAAAGATCATTACGGACAAAGAGCACCCGGTGGACATTGACCGTCTTTTGATCGTGACATTTACCAATGCGGCTGCGGCAGAGATGCGTGAACGAATCGGAAATGCACTGGAGAATGCCTTAAAAGAACAGCCGGACGACGAACATTTACAGCGTCAGCTTTCTCTTTTACACAATGCCCAGATCACGACGATCGACAGTTTTTGTCTGTATGTGATCCGTAATCATTTTCATGAGATCGATCTCGAACCGAATTTCAGAATCGGGGATGAGGGCGAGTTGAAACTGTTAAAAGAGGACGTGCTCGCAAAGGTGCTGTTGAAAAATTATGAGGAGAGTGCGCCGGAATTTTTAGCATTTGTGGACGGATATGCATCCGGCAGAAATGATGCGGCGCTCTCCGGCATGATCTTACAGCTCTATGAGTTTTCAAGGAGTTATCCATGGCCAAAGAAATGGCTGCCTGCGGCGGCAGAAAGCTATGGCATAGAGGATGAGGCATCTTTGGAAAGCGCAGCTTTCATGCAGTCGCTTCTTCAGAACTTAAAACGGGTGTCAGAGGATCTTGTGGCACTTTCCGGGCGGGCATACAAACTGACGCAGGACGATGACGGGCCGGATATGTATGCGAAAGCATTAGAGGGCGACCTGGAAAAATATAAGGAGATCGCTGCGAGTGAAAGTTTTGCGGATTTTTATCAGAATTACCGCAATTTATCCTATGACAGGCTTGCTTCCTCCCGTGGATTTGACGGAAACGAAGAAAAATTAGAGCTGGTCAAAAAACTGCGAGAGATGGGAAAGGATGCGGTCAAAAAAATAAACCGCCAGTATTTTTTCACATCACCGGAGATCATGGCGGAGCAGATGAAAAAGACGGCGCCGATGGCGGCAGAGTTAGTGCGTCTGACGTTGGAATTTGACGAGACGTTTACGGCAGAAAAACGACGGAAAAATCTGGTGGATTTCCATGACCTTGAGCACTTTGCGTTAAATATCTTTGTCGATGAGGAGACCGGCAAAGTCAAAAAGACTGCCGAGGAGTTCCGGGATAATTTCAAAGAGATCATGATCGACGAGTACCAGGACAGCAATGAGGTGCAGGAGACAATCTTACGTGCAATTTCACGGGAGGAGCGCGGTGAATACAACCTTTTTATGGTCGGGGATGTCAAACAGAGTATCTACCGTTTCCGTCTGGCAAGACCGGAACTATTCATGGAAAAATACGATACTTACAGCCTGACGGATGCAAAAATGCAGCGCATTGACCTGCATAAAAATTTCCGAAGCAGAAATGAAGTACTCGATTTTTCCAACGATATTTTTTACCGCATCATGAAGCGCAATCTTGGAAATGTGGAATATGATGCGGATGCAGCACTTTATCCGGGAGCTTCTTATCAGGAAGAAACGGACATGTTCACACCGGAAATTTTACTGGTGGACGGGGATGATGAACTGTTGGATGATGTTGCAGCGGATGATAAGAAACTGTTAGAAGCACGGATGATTGCAAAAAGGATCAAAGAGCTTATGGGAACGCAGAAGGTGACCGACAAGGCAACCGGGGAACTGCGTCCGGTGCAGTATTCGGATATGGTCATTCTGCTGCGAAGCCTGAGCGGATATGCAGACCGTTTTGCTGCTGTGTTAAATGATGCAGGAATTCCGGCACATACTGTTTCGGCGACAGGATATTTCAGTACGGTGGAGGTGCAGACCGTGCTCTCCATGCTTCGTATTTTGGATAATCCGAGACAGGATATCCCGCTGACAGCGGTGCTTCGTTCACCAATCGCAGGACTTTCGGATGAGGAACTTGCAAAATTGCGTTTAAAAGACAAGGATGTCAGATTTTACGAGTGTGTTTTGGAGGAATGTGAGCGTCTGAAACAGGAAGCGGAGGAAAATCCGGGACAGGGCAGGGATGATTCCGAAGAAAAGTTATACCGGTTTTATGTTACCTACGAAAAACTGCGGCAGCTTGTGCCGGATACACCGATCCATGAGCTGATCGAACTGCTGTTAAAGGAGACCGGTTACGGCGATTATGCCGCAGCAATGCCAGCCGGAGACAGGCGTCATGCAAACCTTTTAATGCTGGTGGAGAAGGCGATCGCCTATGAAAATACCAGTTACAAGGGACTGTTTCATTTTGTGCGCTATATTGATGAACTGCAGAAATACGATGTGGATTTCGGCGAGGCAGATCTGATCGGGGAAAACGAAAATGTCGTGCGCATTATGAGTATCCATAAGAGTAAAGGACTGGAATTTCCGGTCGTATTTGCCGCCGGGATGGGAAAAAACTTTAACCGCCAGGATACAAGAAGCCGTCTGGTATTGCACCCGGAACTTGGCATCGGTCTTGACTATATGGACGGAAAACAGCGTGTAAAATCCGTGACGATCGCAAAACGTGCTATCGCAAAGCAGATCGATATGGAAAATCTTGGCGAGGAACTGCGTGTCCTTTATGTGGCATTAACGAGAGCGAAAGAAAAGCTGATCTTAACCGGAAGTCTGAAAAAGGCAGAGGAGACACTTTCCTATATAAAAGCATTTCCAGAGGAACTGTTATCTTATCTGGGACGCGAGAGTGCAGCCGGTTATTTGGACTGGATTCTGCCTGCGGCTGCATCCTGTCAGGATAAATATCAGATACGTCTGATGCGGGCGGCAGAACTGGTGCAGGAAGAAATGGAAACACAGATCAAAGATGACTGGAACCGTTCAGCCTGCATGGAAAAAGCTGCGCAGGCAGATGAAAAAAAAGTGCAGCAGTTCTCGGAGCGTTTTCACAGACGGTATGCATATGAAAATGATGTGCAGAGAAAAAATAAGTATTCCGTGTCGGAGTTAAAACATCGTGCCATGCGGGAGACGTTTGAAAAAGAGGAGGAGGCAGTTCCTGTTTTTCAATCCGAGGAGGTTGTGCCGTATGTGCCTGCATTTGCAAGAGAAATAGAGCAGCAAAGTGAGGATGCCAGCCCTGGAGCACTTCGCGGAACGGCAATGCACCGCATCATGGAGTGCTACCAGTTTTCTTCCGGTGTGTCCGCAAAAGAGCAGGTCGCCGGGATGCTGGAGAAAGAACAGATCACACCGGAGATGCATGGACTGATTCGCATACCGCAGGTTGAATATTTTGTAAATGCAGATATTGGAAAACGGATGGGAGCAGCTGAAAAAGACGGAAAATTGTACCGTGAGAAACCATTTGTCATGGGATTTACGGATGAACAGTTAGACGAGTTTGGTTTTGCTGAAAACACGGAACAGGCGGAAAAGGTAATAAGCATGGGGCGTGTAGGAAATATAGGAGAAACGGAATATACAGGGAAAGAGCTGACCCTGATCCAGGGAATCATCGATGTATTCTGGATTGAAAAGGACGGTATTGTCCTTCTTGATTATAAAACAGACCGTGTGGATACGGAAAAGGAATTGTCCGAGCGTTATGCGGCACAGTTAAAACTTTACGAGGAAGCGCTAAACCGAGTCTATGAAAATGAGAAAGATGCAGCCGGAAATCCGCTGAAAGTAAAGGAAAAACTGTTGTATTCCTTCCGGCTTGGGAAAGTGATCCCGGTATAGAAAATTTAAAAACATTGTACAAAAGCCAGTCTGATTGGAGTTTTGTGCAATGTTAAGAAGCAGATAAGCATGCAGCAGAAAGGAAATTTGACCATGTCACAGATTATTTTAGCATCCGCGTCCCCAAGACGCCGTGAACTTTTAGAGCAGATCGGTCTTAACTTTGAGGTCTGTCCGGCAAAGGGGGAGGAGATCATCATAAAAAAAGAGCCAAAAGAGGTTGTCATGGAACTTGCAGCACAGAAGGCGAGAGAAGTCGCATCCATGTTAAAAACATATGGAGATGAGCATCGGACGCTGATGACACCGCAGGATACTTTAGTCATCGGTGCAGACACCATTGTTGCCGCGGGCAGCGAAATATTAGGAAAACCAAAAGATGAGGAAGATGCCTTCCGCATGCTCTCTTTATTGTCAGGGAAAAGCCATTCGGTGTACACGGGGGTTGCTTTTGTGTTTATCGACCGGACCGGCAGGGCAGGGGAACATATCTTTTATGAAAAGACTGACGTTTTTGTCAGACAGTTAAAGAAAAGTGAAATTTTGCGTTATATTGCGACAGGAGAACCGTCGGACAAAGCCGGTGCATACGGAATCCAGGGAAAATTTGCAATTTATATTGACAAAATCGACGGTGACTATAATAATGTGGTAGGACTTCCGGTTGCAGCGATTTACAGAGAGCTTGACCGGCTGGGAATTGACCCATATACATGGTAGATAAGCGGGAAAATACAGTGTGAAAAATGAGATTTTTACACTGCACAGAATGGAGGATTATTATGTACGATGAAGCGGTAGTACAGTATTTTTTGGAACATCAGATGCAGCTTTTTAAAGAAAATGTTGCAGAACTCGGCTCCGGATGTATCAGCAGATGGAAAGACGGGAAAGTGAGTCCGAATATAGACACTCTGAAAAAAATTGCTAATGTAATTGGCGTTAAAGTTGCGGATCTTGTGAAAGAGTAAATTCGATGCCAGTAAAACGTGGAAAGGGGTGAGAGAGATGTACCCAACATACGATGACATTATCCAGAACATTAAGAATGTCATAGCGAAGAAAGGCATGAAACAGGGTACAGTAGCTGCGAGAGCGGGTTTTTCCAAACAGGATTTTAGCAACATACTGAATGATCACAGAAAGTTGCTCCGGGTCGAGTACTTAGCCCCGATCGCCTTTGCGTTGGGCGTCGATGTAAACGAACTGTTAAAGTCCGGAAAGAAGGTGGAATGATGGATGACAAAAAGAATCCACACCCGTGGAGAGCGTGGATCCTTACAGCATTGATCGTTAGTCAGATTCTGACGGCGATTCAGATCCGCCAAGCGAATCAGAAGTTGTGGAAGATCGTGATTCAGCGGGGTGAGGATGTGATTCAGCTTGGTGATCGCCTGAGTGATCATCTGGAGTATGAGATTCATCATAATGAGGAGATGAATCAGCTTGTGGAAGAAGAAAATCGACTTCTGGAGGAATGGTATCAGAATCTGGAAGAGTTTCTGAGTCAGAATCCAGTTGATTGTAAATAGCTTCCAAAATCTCGATTCCTTTTAAACAGGCTTCGTATTGCTTTTGTTGGAGTTCAAGTGATTCCTGGTTTTGCTGGATGATCGTCTCATTCTGTTGAATAATCGTTTCATTTTGCTGAATGAGCTTAGAGTCATTTTCCATTTCTTCTTGATGATATTGTTTTTCCCATTCTGAAGGACGAGATGGCAGAGAAGCAACTATGTATGAAATTAACACTGGTATCAGTACATTTTTAATTAAGTACTTGGCTGCTTTAGAAGATACCTTAATGATATCGAGGCGCTGAGTTGAAGGAGTTATCTCTTCCGCAGTGCCATAATTAAAATCATCAGGAATTAATTCGGCAGGCATCTCAACATAAGTTGAAGCTATTCGAATAGAATCGAGAGCTGCCACCAGAGGTTCAAACCCGGAAGATAATTGAACTCCGATCGGGGTGATATTTTGAATCCCAAGTGCACAGGTAAGTGGAGCAGAGGCGGCACCGTAAATTTTGTAATACGAATTAACTAAATCATGCAAGGGATTTTCAGGGTATTTAAAACCTGCCGGTAAGGTATTTGCATACAAAGTAAATTTTTTATCGAGATTTTGCTGAAATGCAATAGCGGACGTGGCGGAGGTACCGAAGTTGTCATACAGTGCTTGCTGCTGAGCTATGAAATCAGCAATAGGATTTGAGGTTAGTTTTCGAAACTGGCGATCCAGTTGCGCTTGTGTTCGAAAATATTTATCTAAATTATTCATGGTACCTCCTCATAGTGTTTGTAGTATGAAGATTTTACCCGTTTTGTATGGAAATTTCAATACTGCTTTAAGAAAAAGGTGCGGAAAGAAGACAAGAAAAAGAATTTGTCCAGCCGTGGGATTATGAGACTGAGCTGGCGACCATGAAAAGAAAAGAGAGGTGAAACAACTGTGGTACCGAGAATGAGAACACTTGATCAATGTGCGGTGTATTTTAAGGAGCAGGATCCGGATACCACCTTGACGCGTTATCGCATCAGGCAGTTGGTACTGAATGGCACAATCCCGCATGTGATGTGTGGAAATAAATATCTTGTGAATCTGGACGAGTATTGAATTGGGTAACTGAAAAATATGGTCAGGAAAAGGTGGCGCAT
>ERZ773204.2390-NODE-2390-length-12998-cov-12.535116_pt1 | contig 12998 bp, 9 predicted proteins | sample MGYA00581007_ERZ773204 | MGnify/ENA primary metagenome ERZ773204 (study PRJEB29015, sample SAMEA2737757) | human gut metagenome | biome: human gut; feature: human-associated habitat; material: faeces | place: China | collected 2012 ... | reverse complement strand
TCTTTACCAGATTTCTTAAGAAAAAGGTAAAGTTTATTTATTATATATTGTTTGCCTTTCTTGGAATGACGATTATGATGTTTTTTCCAACCGGCAGTATTATGGAATTATTGGTATATGTTCTGCTGTTGATGGCAGGAGGATTTTTTATATGTAGAACATACAATATATTTGTCGGGTTATATGCAGTTGTAATGATTGAAATAATGCACTTATGCTATGGAGTTTTTAATTCGATTTCGTGTATTTTATCTCCCTTGTTTTTTCAGGAAAATCCTAAAGCGGTTAGCGTTTTATTTATGGTAATGAGCAGTATTTTAGCTCTTGTTACATCTGTTTTGTGTTATCAGGTCATAAATAAAAATTTTTCATATGATGAAAACGTTGGGGCAAAATATGTTCTTCTGATTTTAATACCGACTTTAGTGATTTTTTTGGTAAGTGAATATATTAGTTCAAATATTTATGGACATACGATTACGATACAAGCAGATGGGAGTTTACCTAGCATAAGTCCGTTTCCATTACTGTTTATACAGATATTGGGGATAGCCAGTCTGTTTTGCATCATGTTTGCGTATAAAAAATTAGTGGATAGTTTTAAATTGAGCAGAGAGCTATCTTTATTAGAACTGGAAAAACATTCTTTAAATCAGTATGTGGAAGAAGCAAAAGTACGTTATGAGAAAACAAAAGCATTTCGACATGATGTGAAAAATCATATATCTATTGTCAAAGAATTGGTACAGAATGGCGATATAGATACAGCATTGCAGTATATGAGTGATATGGAAAATTTAACAGCAGATATGTCATTTCCGGTAAGTACAAATAACCCTGTACTTGATATTTTAATTGGAAATAAGTTAGGGATAGCTAAGAGCAATCAGATAGAAGTACAATGTTCATTTATTTCTCCATATCCATGTGGAATTGCTGATATTGACTTTTGTATTATTTTTTCTAATGCATTAGATAACGCTATCTCAGCTTGTAACCGAGTGCCCCATGATAATCAGAAATATATTCACATAACAGGAAAAGTGCAAGGTGATTTTCTTTTAATTGAAATAATTAATAGCCATAGTGGGAGAGGGAGCATTCGCAGTGGGACAGGACTTGCTAACATAAAAGCAGTTGCAGAAAAATATCATGGAGCAATGGAAGTAAGAATAGATGGAGATATATTTGTTTTAAGTGTTCTTTTAATCATTCCGCAACAATCAGAAAGCATTTCACAACAAATCTGTTAAAAACAGATATATGAATGACGAATAAGAGATTGTAAAAACATTATAGTGTATTAAAGAAAAGGAGGACGTTTTATGTCAATGGAAATAAGCAGTAATTATAAGGATTACAAAAATGAGTATTTAGATAGGGTACAGACAGGGCAGGATAAAGTAAAAGAAGCTTCACAAGATCAAAGGGGGGAGGATAAAAACGAAGGTATTCCCGTTCCAAAGGACGAGTATATTAGTAGCGAAAAATCTGGTAGCAAGCCAAGTGGTCTGTATCGTTTAGGGCAAGATGAAAATGGTAATCCAAAAGTAATGTATGATGATCCTAAGAGAGTCGCAAAGGCGAAAGATGTTCAACCAAAGGAGGAGCCAGCGAAAAAGGCAGAGAAATGTACGACAAATACAGATAATGTTGACAGAGAGATTGAGAAACTCAAGGAGGAAAAGGAACAGCTTGAACAGCAGATAAAGGCTGCGGCGGGGGACAAAGAAAAGGTTAAGGTATTGGAGAAAAAGCTGGCTCAGATTGAGGGGGAGTTAAGCCAGAAAGATAATGATACATACAGGAGAAAGAATGCAGTAATTTCTTAAACAAATTATGAATATGAGGGGGTGAATAAGAGGGAAAGGCTTTATTCACTCCTTTTGCAGAAGGAAAGAAGTTCAGATTAAGAGTAATTGCAGAAAAGGATTTCGATTCTATATCTCAAGGAGGACAGAGAGATGATGAATGGAAGGCATTCAGAATACAGGGAACATTGGATTTTTCCTTAATCGGAATCCTTTTAAAAATATCTTGCCTGATGGCAGAAAATAATATAGGCATTTTTGCTATATCTACGTTTAATACGGATTATGTTTTAATAAAATCAAAAAATTTTTCAAAAGCAATAGAGCTGTTGTCAAAAACAGGGTATAGAGTTGCAGAATAACAAATTGTTAAGAGGATAGCAGTTTGGAACAACCGGAAAAATAATTTCCTTTATAGCATATAGGAAAAATAAATAAGAAAGATCAAATAGCAAGTACCACATTGTTTGGTTGGATATAGGAATTATTCTTTTGTATTGACCAGAGCTTTAGCAGTAGATAAATGTAATAAGGCAGGTGATGTGTATGGGAAAATGTTAGTTCTGACATTTGAGGATAATGAGGATGCTATGATGAACCGCATACTATCGTTTATAAATACCAGAGATGAAATTACTCAGATGTCAGATTTGAATAATCATCTGTTGAATTTCAAAGGTCTTCTGATTGACGAGGTTCAACGGGTGATAATTCGGGAGAATCAGGAGATAGATCTTACCTATACCGAGTTTGAAATCTTGAAGCTTCTTGCAAAGCATCCGGGAATAGTGTTCAGCAAGGAACAGATTTATGACATTGTGTGGAAGGAATCCTATTCCGGTGATTACAACATCGTCATGAGCCATATCCGGAATATCCGGGAGAAGATAGAGGATAACCCAAGTAAGCCAATCTATATACAGACGGTATGGGGCGTCGGCTATCGTTTCAATAAAAATTTGATAGCATAGAAACAGGCAATTAAGAAACAAAATCTTGGTTGTCTTTTTTATTTGTAAAAAACATTTACAGCGACAGGTGCAGAAAGGAGACAGGAGTACATTGCAGAAATCAAAACGAATCAGGGCAGTAATAATAAAGATATAAGTGAATATCGTAATTGTGCAAGGGCAGTCAATAATGGCTGCCTTTTGTCATGCAAAAAATAAGCAGATGGAGGAAATACAATGGCAGATGCTAAAACAGAAAAACAGAAAGTACAGGAAATAACGGAGAAGCTGGAGCAGGGTATCAAGGAGCTTTTTGAAAGCGAGAAGTACAAGACATATCTGAATACCATGTCAAAATTCCACAATTACAGCTTTAACAATACCATGTTAATCGCAATGCAAAAGCCTGACGCTACGTTAGTGGCCGGATTTAAGGCTTGGCAGAAGAATTTTGACAGGCACGTTAAGAAAGGGGAAAAGGGTATCCGTATCCTTGCTCCGGCACCGTACAAGATTAAGGAAGAACAGGAGAAACTTGATCCGGTAACGGGAGAGATTATGCTTGATAAGAACGGAATGCCCATTACGGAGGAAGTGGAGATTAAGATACCCGCCTTTCGTGTGGTTCCGGTCTTTGATGTGTCACAGACGGACGGAAAAGAGCTGCCGGATATAGGGGTAAATGAGCTTTCGGGAAGCGTGGAGGACTATGAGGATTTTATGCAGGCACTTACGGAGGTTTCCCCGGTTCCCATTACCTATGAAGATATAGAAGGGGAGGCAAAGGGATATTTCCACACCACAGACCACCGGATTGCCATACAGGAGGGCATGAGCCAGAGCCAGACCGTAAAGACCGCTATCCATGAGGTGGCACACGCAAAGCTCCATGACCGGGAACAGAATCAGGATATAGATGCGGTCTTAGACAAAGACCGCAACACAAAGGAAGTGGAAGCAGAGAGCGTTGCCTATACGGTGTGTCAGCACTTCGGCATTGATACCTCAGACTATTCCTTTGGGTATATCGCCGGATGGAGCAGTGACCGGGATATGAAAGAACTGAAATCTTCCCTTGATATCATACGAAAGACCGCTTCGGAGCTGATCACAGGCATTGAGGACAGGTTAGCAGAGTTACAGAAGGACAGGGCAGTGGAGCAGGAACAGAATAAGGAGAGTATTCTTCTGATACAGAATGATGATCTGACACAATACAGCCTTGTGAGTGTTGTGGGCATGGACAGACAGGAGCTTATGGACGTTCTTTCAGCCATGAGTGAGGACAATAAGCTGAGTATTCAAGCATATCTGGAGAGTAAAGGGGCATGGACTACCGAGATTGCCAACGAAGATACAAAAGAATTTGGAGAATACCACCTTGATGTCCGCTACAATACCGATACAGAGGAACTTGTGGATATGAAAGAACGAAAGGAAATCTATGATAGAGCAATGGAGCCTGTTGCTGCCGGAGATGTAGTGGTAAAATTCTCCGGTTCGATGGGAAGTGAATGGGAGATTTCCAAAATCACAAATATGTCCCCGGATGAAGTTAAAAAGCTGCTTTATGATATGGCGCTGCTTAACGAGAATGAGTGGGACGGAGATTATAATTTGTATCTGAAAGAACATGGGGCAGAAATGACTTTGATTAGTTCCAGTGCCGGACTGAATGAACACGCACCGCAGTTTTTTGATTTTGCATACGATGCAGATATAGGCGTGAGTGCATCAACGGAATTGTCTGCCATACAGCAGGCAGAGAACCTTATCAACCGCATGGAGCATGGGGCAACGGTCTTTACGGATGATGAGAGAAATCTGATTGTGAATTACAATTACAAGCTCGATGACATGGAAAAGACAAGAGAATTGGCGGAGAAACTTGCATACATGATAGAAAATCAGCCTGTCAATGAAGCGCTTACTGTCATAGATGCACAGGCGGAGATTGATGCACTTCCGGATGGCAGGATAGGTCTTTCTGAGATGCATGAGTATGGTTATTCCTGGAATGAAATGCTGCCTTTGACAAAGGATAAGGCAACAGAGCTTTTCGGGGAAGATGTGGCTGTGTATCAGCTCCATGAGGACGGTTCCGAAACGCTCATTGAAGATTTGGAAGAATTAAAGGAGCATGAGGGCATTTTCGGAGTGGAAAAGGACGATTGGAGTGCCTATCTGGAACACCAGAGTATGAAACAGGAGTTAGAGGAAAGCCCTGCAAACAGGGAAGCACAGCTTCTATTTGGCAGTGAGGACAGATTTGGCATATATCAGCTCAAAGATACAGAGGAAGCAAGGGACATTCACTTTATGGGAATGGACTATCTTGAAAGCAAGGGCATTGCGGTTACAAAGGAGAATTATGATCTGCTTTATACCGCACCGTTAGAGGGGGGCACAAACCTTGAAGATATTTACACCCGCTTTAATATAGATCGTCCGGCAGATTTTCGGGGACATTCCCTTTCCGTCAGTGATGTGGTGGTGCTTCATCAGAACGGAGAGAATACAAGCCATTATGTGGATTCCTTTGGTTACAGGGAAGTGCCGGAATTTACAAAGGAGCTTATGGCAGAGCATACACAAGAACAGACTTCGGTCATTGATGAAACAACGGAGATCCTTTCGGAGATAGCACAGGAACATGCAGACGATGAACCGGACAGGGAAAATGAAGTGTTCCTCGTCAATTACAACGAATGGCGTGAGGTCAGTATGCTTGACTTTGAACAGAATTACTTTGCCATTGACGATCCGTATGCAGACGGGGATTTCAGGCTTTTGCATTTGCAAAGCCAGATCAAGGACATCACACCAGCAGGAGTGCATTACGATACCTATGAGGAAGCTGCGGCTGCTTTATATGAAGCAGAGCGGGAAATGGCGAATATGCCTTTCAACAAGGAAAATAACATTGGTTTCTACATGGTAAACGGAAGGACACAGCTTGAGCGCATCATGGAAGCAAGACAGCTTCAGAAGCATATGGATATTGATAATGACAAGGTATCCTACTATGTCATTGCCGATTTAAGCACATGGGCAGAGAACAGCTCAGAAAGGAGCAAGCTGGAGCGTTTTGACAGCATTTCTGAAGCAATGGAAGCATTTCAGGCTTATCGTGGCAAAGATGCACAGTACAGCGATGACAAGGCAAGGACAACCTTTGGTGTCAGTGTGCATGGCATTGAATTTGATGTAATCCATGTAAAGAATAACGAAAACGTCCTTTCCCTTGATTTTACCCACAGCAGTGAAGCAAAGGAAAGTAAGCACTTCATGGACGATTTGCAGACGTTGAGTGACAGTATCGGCATCGACAAGGTAAGAGTACACCGGGATATGACACCGGAGGAAGTGAAAGACTTTGTGAAGCGGCGTTTTGAACATCAGTTGAAACAGGGCGGTCTTGATGATATTTCCCTTTATATGAGCCGGTTCGATACGCTCTATGAACAGGGCAAGATGGAGAAGTTAATGCCTACTGCCAACCAAAAGCACATCGAGGAAAATGTACCGATTACGGAGTGGGATAATCCGTATTTTGAGGTAAAAGAGCCGGAGCAGATGGCATTTTCCATAAAAGATAAATTTGTCAGCATACAGACCTGTACGGAGGGATATGATTATTCCGTTTTTGATGCGGATTATAAGCTGGTTGACGGTGGCGTGTATGATAATCCTGATATTTCCATTCATGCGGCGTTAAAGGACGTTCTGGAGGACTTTGGACTGTCGGAACAGGATAAGCGTATTCCGGTGGACTATGAGGAGCTTATGGAGAAAACAGAAGCGGTGGAGCGTGAACGGTTAAGCGAGCGTATCCGGGAGGAAGCCGACAGTGTTGTTGCTGATTTCAAGGCAAAGACAGAGGAATTATTTAACGGAATCAACGGACAGACACAGGACGATATAGAGCAGACGGTATGGGCATATCTGCAATCCAAGCTTGACGAGTATGAGATAGATGTTGAGCTTGTGGATGTGGTGGTGTCCGGAAGCAGATGCAGAGGTCTGGAGAAAGCAGGCTCCGATCTGGATGTGGTTGTGGAGTATAAGGGCAGGGAGCATGAAGATGATCTGTTCAATGTCTTTAACGAGGACGGTCTTATGATTGGCGGGGTAAAGGTTGACATCAATCCTATCACAGAGGGCAAGACCGGAACACTTGCAACTTATCTTCCGGAAGTGGAAAGCTATCTTGCAGAGAAACAGGCAATGCAGAAAGCGTCTGCTGTGGAAGCCATACCGGAGAAAACCATTACCTTAACGGTTGCAGAGTGCGGCGAATTTCACAGTCTGGGAGAGTTCCATGAGAATATCGCAAGCGTGGAGGAAGCAATCGCTGTGTGGAAAAGCATACCGCCGGAGCGCATGAATGGGATTCCGAGTATCGGCATTAACATACACACCGAGGGAACCGAGCGTTATGAGGACGTGGAAATGGATATTCTCTCCGGCAAGGTCATTGATCTGGAGGTTTTGGATTATGTACCGGACATAACAGACGAGCCGAAAGCAATCGAGGTCATAGCGGAGCTGATTGACAAGTTACCGGACATTGAGGTGCGTGGTTCACTGGAGAAGTGGCAGGCGGCTATCCTTGCTTCTCAGATAGACCAGTTTTCCTACGATTATGATACCTATCAGTATCAGGATACGGTTGAGGACAGGGAAGCACAGGTTGCTAACATCACTGAGGACATCAGAAACGGAAATACCGGGTATCTGAATGACTTTCTCAATGCGGTCATTTCTGAAGGCGTCAGAGAGGGTATAACGGACATTTTCGGAGAGGGTGTGGAGATTGATGACAGCGAAGCGGTTCAGACTGCGAGAAGGGCGAAGGAGCTGCTTGACAAGCTGGCAGAATACAAGCCGCTTGCAAAGGTGGAGGAGCTTGAAGAACAAAATTACAACATGATTGATAATGTCTTAAACAATGGAGCGGAGAAAAAGGAACAGGAGCAGATCAAAGGCAGAATTTCCATAAAAGAGAAGTTGGCAGAGAAAAAGGCAGTCATAGAGCAGAGGGATAAGGCGGAACGTACTTCACCGGAAAAGGAAACCGAGAAAATAAAGATCAACAGGCCGGAGCCATTATTCACCAGGCGGGCGAGACTAAACAAAAGCGACTCGGGATAGGCAATACGAAACGAATAGGCGGGCGAGGTAAATACCCCCTGGTGTGGGTCCGCAGCCAGCGGCTTAACATCGCCATATCTGGCAATCATTTGGTTCTGCACCCAGAGTGCCAGCCCGTTGTCATCGGTATCGCTATATAGCGCATCGCGCAGATGGATGTCGCTGATCGTGACAATCACCCTGATCGGCGCTAAGCGCGTCTGATAGATCAGCACCGGCCGCTTATTGACCATCATTCTGGCCGGGAGCAGTAACAGAGGGTCATCAGGCAAAGACTCAGGGCTAAGTGTCAGGACCCGGTTGCCAGTTAATGACGAACACGCCAGCAAGAAATACTATCAGCGCCAGGGAAAAGGCAATCACTCGCAGCCGGTGGATGAAGAGACGGCGTTGTTTCTTGGCGATCGCACCGTCAGCCAGGCCGCGTGGCAGCCCGGCGCGATGGTGCGACTGACGGTCAGCGGCAAGGCGCGGGTATTTAGCGGCTAATCCCTGAGCAGGCGGCGCCGGCTATCGCCGGTGCCGCACAGAAAGCTAATCAGGCGGAGGATGAAGCCGATAGTATCCGCGCCACTGACCTCGTCGCCATGGAGTGGTAGTACGTTGGAACAATTCCGCGGGGTCAGTCCAGTTCCCGCCATTTTACCGAACCGTCGCTTTTTCATTCGTCCCGCTACGCTTAACTGTTATCCTGTCTCGCGATCGGCCCTGTTGTTACCATGAGACACCGCTATGCCTGAACTCCATACTCCTGCGAATCGCCCCGGCCCGGCCGCTGTGGCCCGGGTGACGCTCCTGCCTGCGCTGCTGGTTATCGTCGCTGTTGCTGTCGGCTGCGCCCTGGTGTCGCCTCCGGTCGGTACACGACACGAGATCCTGACTAACCCCGGCCTCTATATCGATCTGCTGGCGTTGTTGTTTCTGGTGTTTATGCTGTGGAGCTCGGCGAAGGTGCGGATGAGCCACATTGCCGTCAACTGGGTACGCTATGGGCTGCTGTTATGGATTGCCGGCGGCACCTTTGACGTGATGGATGAGATCGTGGTTCAGCCGCGCTGGATGGGCTACTACTGCGAAGATCTGCTGCGCCTCTCCGGGATGCTGCTGACCGTGGTGGGGGTCTACAAAATTATTGAGCGAATCAATTTGCTGTACGTCGATGCGCGCTCGCAATCCCTGAAGGATGAACTGACCCAGTTACCCAACCGGCGTTTTTTCATTGATACCATTCGCGAGAAGTCCGGGCATGCGCTGGGACTCATGATTCTGGATATCGATTTTTTTAAGAAAATCAATGATAGCTGGGGCCACCTGGTGGGGGATGAAGTGTTATTTTCGCTGGGGAAACAGCTGGCGAAACTAACCAGCGAGCAGGTCCAGCCGGCGCGGATCGGTGGGGAAGAGTTCGCCATTATCGTCGATGGCCTGTCGGAGCCCGAGCTGCACGCTCTGGCGCAGTCGATCCTTGCTAACGCCCGCACCATCCTGATCAATCATCAGACGCCGCTGTCGATCAGCATTGGCGTCGGAACTTGGCGGCCAGGCGAAGCGCAGGAGACGTTTATCCGTAAAGTCGACGAGGCGCTGTACAAGGCCAAGCATAACGGCCGCGGCCGCGTGGAGTGGGCGCCATCTGCCGGTGCGGCAGGTTAGGCCTGCTGCGCGCTACGGCAGTGTCGCCGATACTCCGATGGCGAGCGTTCTGTGTAGCGTTTAAAAACCCGGCAAAAATAGTTGCTGTCGACAAAGCCGCAGTTATGGGCGATCTCTTTCACCTTCAGGTCATAGCCGCGCAATAGCTGCTTCGCCTTTTCCAGGCGAACCCGGGTCAGATACTCATTAAATCCCACCGAGCCTGATTTCTGAAAAATATGCGATAGATAGTTGGGCGTGATGTGAAAACGTCTGGCCACCGATTCCCGCGTCAGCGGCAGGCTAAGATTTTCCTCGAGGTAGTCCTGAACGGCGAGAAACAGATCCCGGCTGCGGCTGACGCGCATCTCCAGCCCGACCAGCTGTTCACGACAATGACTCAGCAGCGCGGCGACCACCAGCCGTGCGGTCAGCGGGTCGGGCTGCAGGCTGACTTCATTCAGGCTCAGCAACAGGTAAGAGCCCACGCGCGGCCCAAGCCGGGAAACGCTCTGCTTTTACAAATGCAGGCATTTCCCGTCCCAGCGCTGAATACTGAATCCCAGTTTCTGCCGACCAAACAGGATGCTCAGGGTAGTGGCCGGGCCGGTCCACTGCGGCAGCGTCCACTTCCCCGCCTGCACGTACAGTACCTGCAGCGTGGTTAACGTCGAGGCGGCCAGCGGCAGTCCCTGTTCATTCAGTTGGCCCTCCAGCACAATTTCCAGACGCGGAAACGGCACGTTGAAGGCGAGGGCAGGCACGGAGATATCCGGCTCAGGAAATCTCACCTGTAAGTGATCTTTTTGACCGATTAACCGATGCAGTATATCCGGCAGATCTTCAATCATTCTTTGCCCTCAGCATGCGCATTATCCTGTTGATGGTAATCTATTTTTTCCTTCCCGGCAGCGTTAGTTTAGCCATTTTGCGCAGCGGATTGCCGGCCAGCTGTAGCGCATGCATCGCCGGAAAAGAGATTATTGATGTCCATCACACTTTGTGGGCTCGCGTACGTATGTCCAGTTTTTTGTAGCGCTCGCCTCGTGTCATGCCGCGGAGGGACCAGTAGAGTTTGTTTGTGTTATCGGAACGTTAAAAAGGAACGTAAAATGAACTCATCATCGGCTAACTTTCTCGATGCGTTAGGCGCCAGCCAGACGCTCAGCGCGCAAATGAAACACGAGCTCGACACCCTCGGCTACACCGTCGTGCATAACGTCGTTGACGCCCAGTGGCTGAGCGAAATGCGCCTGCTCATTGACACCCTGGTTGAACGCGAAGGCGATAATCTGGCGATGGAGCACCATCAGGAGGCGACGGCGACGCGGATCGCTAACCTGATTAATAAGGGGGTTATCTGGGAGAAAGTCTGGTCACACCCGCTGATCCTCTCCGCTTGTCGCTATATCTTCAACGGGGATTTTAAAGTCTCCAGCCTGAACGCCCGCGAGGCGCTGTATAACGGCGGCCACCAGCCGCTGCACGCCGACTGGAAAAAGCCGCGCCCGGATTTTCCCAAAGTCCACCTGGTGAATACCATCTGGGCGATAGACGATTTGAGCGCCGCCAACGGCGCGCCGCGGATCATTCCTGGTACCCACCTCCGCCCCGAGTTACCAGAGGAGGTGCTGGCCGACCCGGAACAGGCCCATCCCGATGAGATTGTGTTTGCCGCGCCGGCTGGCAGCGTGATGATCTACAACGCCCACGCTTGGCACGGCGGCACCCGTAATCGTGAAGGCAGCAGACGACGCGTACTGCATGGGTTATATATCGATCGTGCGGATACGCCGCAGCAGGACCAGCGGCGCTGGCTCACGCCGGAGACGGCAAGCCGCCTGACGCCGGCGCAAAAGTGGCTGCTGGATGTAGAATAAGGTCTGTCGCCGGTCAGGGAAGTTCTACATAGACGACCGGCTTTTTCATGATGCTTTTCACGGCCTCGACGATCTGCTGCGGCTGCAGCAGGAAGCTCTTGATGCTGGTTTTAATCGTCCGCAGGCCGCGAAAGCGATGAGGGTCGTCGATTTCGATATCCGTCACCAGCAGCACCACTTCGGCGCGGGCGATATCTTCCGCGGTGATCCGATTTTCTACGCCGAGCGCCCCCTGGGTTTCCACCTTCAGGTGCCATTTTTCATGATGACCGACCTTTTCCAGTCGTTCGGCGGCCATGTAGGTATGCGCCACGCCGCTGACGCAGGCGGTGACGGCGACAATATTGAAGTCCATAACATCCTCCTGGCGTTAACCGCCGATAGTGACGTGGAAACCGGCCGCTTCGGCCATCACCCGATATGGTTGAATTTCCGCTTCGTCAGGCGCTTTCACGCTGGCCAGCGTCCAGGGTTTGCCCAGCAGACGGTATTTGGGCTCGCCATATTGATGAAACGGCAACAGGTGCATTTCTTTTAGCGCGAAAGGGGCGAGGAACGCCAGAATTTGGCGAAAATTATCGGTATTCAGTGTGTAGCCCGGGATCAGCGGCACCCGCGGGATCAGGTTGATTTTTCTCGCCGCCAGCCGGCGAAAATTGTCCAGCACCCGCGGCTGATTCATTCGCAGCAGCGACCGCGCCCGCTCAGGTTCCATGATTTTAAAATCAAACAGCACTTCATTGCAGGCTTCGGCCACCGGCAGGAAGCGGTCAAAAGCGCCGTCGCCCGCGGTTTCGATGGCGGTGCGGATCCCCCACTGGCGCAGGCGCTGGAGAAAGCGGGCGGCAAACCCGGCCTGCATGAGCACTTCGCCCCCGGAGAGGGTGACGCCGCCGCCGGAGGCGCGAAAGAAGACCTCATCCTTCAGCACCTCCTGCAATAGGTTATCCAGCGTCACATCGCGGCCAATCTGTTCCCACGCTCCGGACGGACATTCGGCGACGTCCTGCAGGCAGCGGGTGCAGCGCAGGCATTTACTCTCCCGGCGCAGGGTCTGAATCCTGGGTGAAATTGATTCGGGATTGGCGCACCACGGGCAGGTATGAGGGCAGCCTTTAAAAAAGACCACCGTGCGGATCCCCTGGCCATCGTTGAGCGAGTAACGCTGGAGGTTAAAAATACGCGCCCGGTCGGCGCGCGTGTCGATGACCTCACAGCTGATGCGCGGTGCGGCGGATAATGTCATCCTGAATCTCCTTCGACAGCTCAACAAAGAAGGCGCTGTAGCCCGCGACCCGTACCACCAGGCCGGCATAGTCCTGCGGCCGCTGCTGCGCTTCACGCAGGGTGTCGGCATTGACCACGTTGAACTGAATATGCTGCAGCTTGAGCTTGCAGAAGGCCTGTAAAAAATCGGCCAGTTTGTTCAGGCCGCCGTCGCCGGCCAGCGTTGCCGGAGTGAATTTGACGTTCAGCAGCGTACCGTTCGACAGCAGATAGTTATCCAGCTTGCTGACCGATTTCAGCACTGCCGTCGGCCCCTGGGAATCCTGACCGACCATCGGCGACAG
>ERZ773204.2384-NODE-2384-length-13009-cov-2.933302_pt1 | contig 13009 bp, 7 predicted proteins | sample MGYA00581007_ERZ773204 | MGnify/ENA primary metagenome ERZ773204 (study PRJEB29015, sample SAMEA2737757) | human gut metagenome | biome: human gut; feature: human-associated habitat; material: faeces | place: China | collected 2012 ... | reverse complement strand
ATTCTTCCTTCGCAGCAGCCCTAGCTTCTACTTCGCGCTTCTGTACATCGCCAGGAGCCTGCTCGTAGCGGCTGAATTCATAGGAATAGTCTCCTAAACCACCGGTCATGGAACGAAGATCGGTGTTGTAGCCGAACAATTCAGACATTGGAATGTCTGCTTCGATGACCTGTTTGCCGTGGTGGTCAGATTCCATACCTAATACACGGCCTCTTCTGCGGTTTAAGTCACCCATGATATCGCCGGTGAAGCGGTCAGGAGCAACAACCTTTAAGGAAGCAATCGGCTCTAAAAGCACTGGGTTTGCATCCATAAAGCCCTGTTTAAATGCCAGAATAGTAGCCATCTTAAATGCCATTTCTGAAGAGTCTACCGGATGATAAGAACCATCTAACAGAGTAGCCTTTAAGCCAACAACCGGATATCCAGCCAACGGTCCCTTAAGAACGCATTCCTGCAGTCCTTTTTCTACTGCCGGGAAGTAGTTCTTCGGTACGGATCCACCGAATACCTTCTCTTCAAAGGTGTATGGTGTCTCTAAATCGCCGGATGGCTCAAATTCCATGATAACATCACCGTACTGGCCATGTCCGCCGGACTGTTTCTTATGTTTGCCCTGTACTTTTACTTTCTTTCTTAAGGTCTCACGGAAAGCAAATTTCGGTTTGGACAGAACTACGTCTACTTTGTAGCGGGTCTGCAACTTGCTGATCACAACATCTAACTGCTGATCGCCGATACCATAGATCAGGGACTGACGGTTTTCAGGATCATTCTTAACCTGTAAGGTCAGGTCTTCTTCCATCATACGTGCTAATGCGGTAGAAACCTTATCATCTTCGCCCTTATTAGCTGCCTTGTATGCCATATATGTATATGGTGTGGAGATCTGTGGTTTGTGGTAAACGATCGGAGCTGTACGAACTGCCATGGTATCGCCGGTTCCGGTTACAGTCAGTTTTGCAACTGCGCCGATATCGCCGGCCTTTAACTCAGGAACTTCGATAACTTCCTTGCCGCGCATTACATAAACTTTACCGATCTTCTCTTCTGCATCTTTATTTACATTGTATACAACCGTATCGCCCTTTAAGGTACCAGTACAGATCTTCATCAGGGAATACTTTCCGATAAATGGATCTACGATGGTCTTAAATACTCTTGCAGAAAGGGATACGTCATCATTATATTTAGCGGTGAAACGCTCGCCTGTGGAAACGTCTACACCGATACACTCAAAGTGATTTGGTGCCGGGAAGTATTTGTCAATAACCTGAAGGAGAACCTTAAAGCCCTGGCAGTTGATTCCGGAGCCCATCATAACAGGTACGATGTCGCCTTCGATAACATGTGCTCTTAATGCACCTGAGATCTCTTCCTGTGTAAATTCTTCTCCCAGGAAATAACGTTCCATATATTCTTCACTGGTTTCTGCAACTGCCTCGATGAGGGCGTCTCTTGCGATGGTTAAGTTCTTCTGAACATAATCTGGAATCTCGCACTCAACATAATCACTGAGGTTTGTAAAGCGGCGGCCTGCCATCTTTACTACGTTTACGAAACCTACGAATTTTTCATTTTCACGGATTGGAAGCTGGAAAGGAGCGATCTTTCTTCCGAACTTTTTCTCCAGCTTTACAACCAGCTCACGATAGCTGGCGTGATCATCGTCCATATTAGTAACGAAGATCAGTCTTGGCAGATTGTACTTTTCGCACATCTCCCATGCTCTTTCTGTACCAGGCTCGATACCTGCTTTACAGTTTACAACGATAATGGCTGCATCAGCAACGCTGATGGCTTCTTCTACTTCACCTACGAAGTCAAAAAATCCGGGAGTATCCAGTAAGTTGACCTTAACCGGTCCGTTCTCTCCCTGGTATTCCAGAGGAATCAGTGTGGTGGAAATGGAAAACTGTCTCTTGATCTCTTCTTTGTCATAATCACTAATAGTGTTTCCGTCAGCAACTTTGCCCATACGCTTGGTAACACCTGTGATCAAAGCCATTGCCTCCGCAACTGTTGTCTTACCAGCGCCTCCATGCCCAAGTAATACAACGTTGCGGATTTGTTCAGTACCATATACGTTCATAAACTTCCCTCCTGTACACTTTATTTGTGCGAAACAACTGTAATATGTGCTTCGTCTTTGCCATGTGTACATTCTACTATATTTTTCTGAAATATTCAAGTTTTTTGTTAAATTCTACACAACATTTTTCCAAAACATTCCAGATATTTTGATTTAAGTCACCGCATGTTCCTGTTTTTCTCATCTTTAACCGTCATTTTGCCTTAATTGCCTCTTCAAATTCGCTAAAAAAGTCCTGTTTCAACATAAAACGGTCGATCATGCCATTATTCAGATACCACTGAACATCACTTCCGTCCTGTTCTGATAACAATAAAAGACGGATCTCCGGATTCATCCGGCGGATCATTTCACATAACTCGATTCCATTCATCATGGGAAGAACTTCATCTGCAATGATCAGGCCATAAAAAGAAGGCGTTTTCTGTACCCGGTCAAGGAGGGCTGCCGGATGGGTATAAACTTCGATCTGCCCAGTCTTTTCAAATTTTTTCCCTTTATAAGCAGACATCCTGGCATCTTCTGATATAATAGCGATCCTGGATACAGATTTTAAACGTTTTCTAAGATTGCCTTCCTCTTCTGAACTACTTTTGGGGATCATAAGCAAAAAGGTCGTTCCTTCTCCCTGACGGCTTTCTACCTCAATCTTTCCCCCTACAGACGCAATGATATTTCTTACCACGGAAAGCCCCAGTCCCGTTCCCTGTCTGGAACCTTTTGTTGTATAAAATGGCTCGAAGATCTTCTTTTGCACATCTTCCGGGATCCCGCATCCTGTATCAGAAATACGCAGGCAAAGCTGGTCTGTTCCCATTTCAGCTAATTCCACTGTCAGTTCTTTTTTATCAGACTGTTCCATTGCCTGAAATGCATTTTTGCACAGATTCATCAGGATATGTTCTGCCATTCCTTGTCTTACAAGAGCATACTGAGGTGTATCAGGAATTTTTGTTTTTAATGTAATGGCTGCCGGAACCAATTGTCGTACTACTGACATGGCCTTTCTTACTTCCTGTGCAAAATCCAGCCGTTCTAACCGGATCCCTGTATCCTGTCTTGAAAATGCCAGCAGCTTTTTTGACAGATCTGATGCCTTATCTACGGAATCTGTGATCTCATGGATCATCTGCCGGTTTTCTTCTGATATGGTATCATCGTTCTCCAGAAGTTCCGAATAGATCAGGACCGGGGTCAGATAATTATTAAATTCATGTGCTATATGGCTTGCCATCATGCCAAGAGACTGTATTCTCTGGTAATGGCGGATCTCATCATTTTTCTTTGCCACCATCTCCATTCCCTGGTTTATTTCCTTAAGGTACGCTATTTCCCTGTACTGTGATATGGTACGGAACCGGTTATAAAGAATGTATACCGTTGCCGTGATCAGCAGCACCATATATAAAACAGCGATCCCCACCAGGATCTCCATCATAGTATCTAAAGGTTGGGAAAGCTCTGTTAAAGGGATCGTAGAATTCACGATCCAACGTTCTCCCTGAATATAGATCGCCTGAAACGCAGCCACTCTTTTTACTGCTTTTAGTTCCGGATTATCCCATATATAAGTATGGATCAGGCCTGCGCCCTTATCTTCTTTATTTTGTCTTTCCAGCCATTGTTTCAGATCATCCAGATCCAACTGTGTATACATTTTTTGCCGGTCTTCTAATGCCTCCAGACCAATCTGGCTTTTTACATGATGCATGATAATATAGGTATCCTGGTCCTTAACAATAGAGTATCCGCCCTTTCCGATCTTTACAGGCTCTACGATCTGACGGTACAGCTGTTCCAGATCCATAGAAAGAACAAGATCATAAACAGCTCCATTTGCTTCAACCTGCTTTTCTATGTACATTTCATACCAGCCTGTTTCTTCTGATATCTTTTTTCCCGTGATCTGTGCATTCGTGGCATGTCCCGCCGGAGTATGTTCTGCCTCAGCAGCTTCGTAAAAAGGCTCTGTACCTGCTTTATAAAGGATCTGCCTGCCATCAGGACATATCAGACGGATCCAGTTATACAATTTCTCATTTTTATCCAGAAAATAGGATATTTTCCGGTTCATCTGCATTTTTTCCCCTAAAAGCCCATTTTCTGATGAGTAAAAAAGGTCGATCTGCTCCAGCTGTTCATTAAGGAACATGTCAAGATTATTTCCTATGATCCCGGCTATGGTAAGCAGCTGGCTTTCCTCCGTATGGATTACCTGCTCTTTATAACGCTTATAAAATTCTGCACAGGATAATGCCATAACCAGTGACAGAAACACTACCAGAAAAACAGCGCCTATTGCTGCCTGTCTTTTTCCTTTTGTTTCCTTGATCCATTTCATTTTTTATCAGACCTCCAGCATATATCCGATTCCCCGTATTGTTTTTAAATATTTAGGTTCTTTTGGATTTTCCTCGATCTTGCTTCTGATCCGCTTAATATAAACCGTGATCGTATTATCATCTACCACTGCCTCATTCCACACCTGGCTGTAAAGCTGTGCCTTTGTGAATACCTGTCCCGGATGCTCTAACAGAAAGCGGAATAGCGCCTGTTCCCTTGCTGTAAAATTCAGGGAGACTCCGTTTTTTAAACACTCCATTTTCAAAGTGTCCACAGCAAAGGGACCTTTATGGATCCTTGCTTCCGATGCCTGACTGTATATCTGGTTTCTCCGGATCAATGCTTTTGCTGTCTGTATCAGCACAGAAGTATGAAATGGTTTTGTCAGATAACTGTCTGCCCCGAATCCCAGCCCCAGCACCTGGTCCATCTCATCTGACTTTCCAGAAAGCATCATCACCGGTGTATGATCTCCCCAAGCCCGCATAGTCTGTAATACCTGATAGCCGCTGACATTTTCCATCATCACATCCAGGATCACCAGATCGAAATGTTTCTGTTTTAGTAAATCTAACGCTGTACTGCCATCAGCTGCTTCTGTTACATGCATTCCTTCCCTGGTCAAAGCCGTCCGTACAGCCAGACGGATTGCTCTTTCATCATCTACCATCAATATTTCTTCCGTATTCATGTTCATTTCCCCATTCTATTTTTTGCTCTTTCAAGCGCATTTGTACCTATAAAAGAGTATAGCAAATATATAAAAATAAGACCATAACCGGCTGGCTTTTTCTCACAGCCGGTTATGGTCTTTTGTGTTCTTACTATGCTTTTATGGTCTTACTGTCTCTTATAAACTTATGATCCCTAAAATTACTCCCAGTACTAACATGATCAGGCTTACCACATAATAGGGCGGAATGCTGAATTTCATATGATCCTTTAATTCTGTTCCTGTCAATCCGATAGCCAGATAAGTAGCCGGGACAAGGGGACTTACCATTAGCGCCAGATTCTTTCCGATCAGCATGGTAAGTGCTGTGTTCAGGGATGCAACCCCGTATGTTTCGCCAACCTGCATGACCAGAGGCATGATGCCGTAAAAATATGCATCGGTTCCCACACAAAGGCCAAAAGGAAGGGCAAGGATACCAAAAATAATGTGGATGTATTTTCCCATAGCTGCAGGAATGACCGCCATGATCGCATTTGCCATTGCTTCCAGCATTCCTGTTCCATCAAAAATACCTACCATAGCGCCTGCCGCAAACAAGGTTGCTGAAATGATCAGTGCTGCCGGAGCATGCTTCTTTACCAGTTTATCCTGGATCTTCTGATCCGGGTAGTTTACTGCCAGTAAAACACAAAGTCCTAACATAAAGATCACATAGGATTTTCCTACACCAGTTGATAATGCTGCGATCACAGCAACCGTAAGAAGGAAATTAAAGATCAGATATCCTCTGGATTTTTTCAGTGCTTCTGTTTCTGCCTTTTCTTTTTCATTTGTCTCAACTTCTACACCTTTTCCTGCACCGGCACCCTTTTTTACCGCGTACATTCCAAGCAAAACGGCGATCACACTATTCATGACCAGACCAACAATCTGAAGCGGGATCAGCATATGCCACAACTCTGTTGCGTCCATCTGAAGTACAGTTGCCGCCCTTGCTGTAGGTCCGCCCCATGGAAGCAGATTCATGACACCCATACAGGCTCCGGTAATACACAGTAAGATCCGGGCATCAATATTCATTCTCTTGTATACTGGATACATTGCCGGGATCGTAATCAGAACTGTTACAGCGGTGGTTCCATCCAAATGGGCAATGGTTGCGATCATTGCAGTTACCACAGTAACTGCGATCACATTATTTCCAGCCTTTTTTACAAGCCAGTTTACGATCACGTCAAACAATCCTGTATCAGACAAAACCCCAAAATAAATAACAGAAAAAATAAACAAAATACCATTACTGGTAGTTGTCTTAATGCCATCTGCAATAAATCCCAGAATGTCTGTAGGAACAAACCCCAGGATCAGGGCTGAGATGGTTGGGACGATAGCCAATACTACAATAGGTGACATTTTCCCCTTTAAAAGAAGGGCTACGATCACGATGATCATTAAAAATCCAATTGCTGCTGCCATAATTTTTTCCTCCTTCATTTGTATTTTATTTTATACATACAAAATTAAATGATCATGACTCTAAAATGACAGTTTTGTCATAATTGAATTACGGTTCCGTCATGTGACGGTCTGCTTTTCTTGCAATTCCTTACGGAGATTGTTAAAATAGTTGCAGAATAATGAGAAAGGTATGCACATTTTATGTCTGAAACTAAGGTTTTTAAAAATACTATACAGAAAATACAGATCCGCGGCGCCCGGGTGCATAATCTTAAAAATATCAATGTAGACGTACCCTTAAACCAGATCGTAGCCATTGCCGGTGTCTCCGGCTCCGGAAAGTCCTCTCTGGCTTTAGGCGTACTATATGCAGAGACGCTATCTGGAGTCTCTTTCTATCTATACAAGGCGGCGCATGACTCAGGCATCTAAAGCCTGCGTAGATGACATCTTACACGTTCCTGCTGCTCTCGCCCTGCATCAGCGTCCCGGCGTTCCCGGCATCCGAAGCACCTTTGGAACCGGTACAGAACTTTTAAACAGCCTGCGCCTGATGTATTCCCGTCTGGCTTCCCACTGCTGTCCAAATGGACATTATCTGGCTCCCACACTGGCAGTGGCTGCCGGAAAAGAACTGGTCTGCCCTGAATGCGGCATCCACTTTTTTGCTCCTTCTGCAGAGGAACTGGCATTTAACAGCCAGGGAGCCTGCCGCACCTGCAATGGAACGGGAACGGTTCGCACCGTAGACTTAAATACCCTGGTGCCAGATGACTCCTTAACCATTGACGAAGGGGCTGTGGCTCCCTGGAATACTCTTATGTGGTCTTTGATGACCGATGTATGCCGGGAAATGGGTGTGCGCACCGATGTGCCTTTTAAGGAATTAACAGAAAAGGAAAAAGACATCGTTTTCCATGGACCTGCTGAGAAAAAACATATTTTCTATCACGCCAAAAACTCCAATCAGGCAGGAGAACTGGATTTTACCTACTTTAACGCTGTTTATACCGTAGAAAATGCTCTTTCCAAAGTAAAAGATGAAAAAGGTATGAAGCGGGTGGAGAAGTTTTTAAAAGAAGATGCATGCCCGGACTGCCATGGTTCCCGTTTAAATGAACGGGCCAGAGCGCCGAAATTACAGGGGATCACTCTTGATAAAGCCTGTGAAATGACCTTATCCCAGCTGATCACATGGGTGGACAATGTTCCCAGTTCTCTCCCAGCGGAAATGGTGCCAATGGCAGAAAGCATCTGCGACTCCTTCCAGACAGCTGCAAAACGGCTTATGGAGCTGGGACTTGGCTATAGCTCCTTAGACCGGGCTGCTTCTACTCTTTCTACAGGGGAGCGCCAGAGAATGCAGTTAGCCAGAGCCGTGAGAAACCGAACCACAGGTGTCCTCTATGTACTGGACGAGCCGTCCATTGGACTCCACCCGGTAAATATCGTTGGACTGACAGGGGTTATGGATGATCTGATCGCTGACGGAAATTCCGTTATTTTAGTAGACCATGACACACAGATCTTATCCCATGCAGACTGGCTCATTGAAATGGGGCCGGAAGCAGGCGCAAAAGGGGGACAGGTGATCGCAGAAGGGACTATTTCTGATATTGTGGAAAATAAAGTATCCCGCATCGGTGCTTTTCTAAAGCCGGAATACGCCAAACGCCTGCGTCCGGTGATCCAGGAAAATGACCTGTTTGAACATGGGGCCATCTCCCTTTCTATCGGTGCCATCCATACAGTAAAACCACTTAAGGTAAAGATCCCCAAAGGCCGTCTTACCGTTGTAACCGGTGTTTCCGGTTCTGGAAAGACCACTCTTATTCTGGAAAGCCTTGTTCCCGGCATAGAGGCAGCTATTGCAAAAACGCCTCTGCCTTCCCATGTCCTTTCTGTGGACCCGGCAGGTATTTCCCAGGTAAAACTGATCGATGCAACTCCTATTGGCATCAATGTCCGCTCCACTGCTGCTACTTATGCCAATGTCCACGATGAACTGCGAAAAGTATTTGCAAAAACGGCAGCTGCCAAAAACATGGGATATAAAGCTGGTGATTTTTCCTATAATACAGGAAAGCTTCGCTGCCCCGTATGTGACGGCACCGGCCAGGTCAGCCTGGACGTACAGTTTCTGCCCGATGTGGACATTCCATGCCCGGAGTGCAGAGGTTCCAGATATTCCAAAGAGGCATCTCTTATTAAATACACGAATAAAAAAGGGCAAAGTGTTTCTCTCCCGGAACTTATGGACATGGACATCCATACAGCCCTTGAAGCCTGCGATGACCTCAAACTGGTAAAACAGCGGCTCACTGTGTTAAAAGAGCTTGGACTTGGATACCTGACTTTAGGAGAAGAAACACCCAGTCTTTCCGGCGGTGAGGCCCAGAGACTGAAATTGGCCAGCGAAATGGGCAAACTGCAAAATGACTCCCTGTTTATCTTTGATGAACCTACCATTGGGCTGCATCCTCTGGATGTGCAGACTCTCCTTAAGGTATTTCAGACCCTGATCGAAAATGGAGCAACTGTTGTGGTCATTGAACATGACCTGGATGTGATCCGCAATGCTGACTATATTATTGATATGGGACCTGGAGGCGGAGCAGACGGCGGCCGTATCGTTGCCTGCGAGACACCGGAACAGCTTGCAAAAGATCCAAAAAGCCAGACCGGCCGCTATTTATAGCCTGAGTTACATAAAAGCGTAAAAGTTTAAAGCATTAAAGTGTTGACTTTTACGCTTTTATGTATTAAACTGTCTGCAAGTTAAGAGATACCTGGATTGAAAAAGCACATCATGCTCACCGCAATCCGATATCTGGTAAAAAGGGGCATCTAACATACAGAGCCGATATACAAGAAACCATTATGCGGATAAGGAGTATAACAGACTATGATCATTATTATGAAACCACAGGCTTCCAAAGAAGCTGTTGAAAAAGTAACTTCCCTCATTGAGTCAAAAGGACTTCAGGCCCATCTTTCTGAAGGTTCCCAGGTCACGATCGTTGGTGTTGTAGGTGATAAGAGCAGACTTGCCGGAAGCAATATTGAAATGAGCGAAGGTGTTGACAAGGTCGTTGCTGTCACAGAGTCTTACAAACTGGTCAACAAAAAATTCCACCCTGATGACTCTGTTATTCCTGTTGGTAATACCCATATTGGGCCGGGAACCATGACTGTAATGGCAGGTCCCTGTGCAATTGAGTCAAAGGAGCAGCTGCTCTCTACTGCTTTCGCTGTAAAAAAGGCTGGTGCTACCTTCCTTCGCGGCGGTGCTTACAAGCCCCGTACTTCCCCATACTCTTTCCAGGGACTGGAAGAAGAAGGCTTAAAATATATGAAGGAAGCCAGAGAAGCAACCGGACTGAACGTGATCTGTGAAGTTACCAGCGCCCATGCCATTGAAGCTGCTGTTAAATATGTAGACATGCTCCAGATCGGCGCCAGAAATATGCAGAACTTCGAGCTGTTAAAAGAAGCCGGAAAATCAGGAATGCCTGTATTGTTAAAACGCGGCTTATGTGCTACCATAGATGAGTGGCTGAATGCAGCTGAATACATTATTTCAGAAGGAAACCCAAACATCGTTTTATGTGAGCGTGGTATCCGCACCTACGAAACTTCTACCAGAAACACCCTGGATATCAGTGCGGTTCCTGTGATCCGCCAGAAGAGTCATCTTCCAGTGATCGTAGATCCAAGCCATGCAACCGGCGTAAGAGCCTATGTAGAACCTCTTGCAAAGGCTGCAGTTGCAGTAGGTGCCGACGGACTGATGATCGAGGTTCATCCAGATCCGGCAAAAGCCCTTTCTGACGGTCCTCAGTCTCTTACCTTTGATGCATTTGACAAATTAATGGCTGACTTAAAGCCATATGTGGATCTGGCTGGCAGAACTTTTGAAGCCAGATAACTAGTGTACTGTATTATTCATATTTCGCATAATGACTTGCCTGAATTTCCATCTGCTGTGTTGTCGTCAATCGACGATGCCACCGCATCGCCTCATTCCTCCGCCTTGCAGATTGAAAATTCATTCTGCGTCATTTTGCTGAAAGTGAATGATACAGTACACTAGTACATCGTTTCGTAAATAACTGTACTAATCACGTAGGATGCGGATTTGAGTGTGCAGGTCTAAAAACGCAGGCGTAGCGGGCTACGCTGAGGCTTTTAGGCCTGTGCAATCAGATTCGCAGACAAGTGAGTGGTACAGTTATTTCGAAAACGATGTACTAGCATACCACTTATTATCCACAGCCAAACACCTGAAGGCCTTTCTTTCGTAAAGGTTTTCAGGTGATTCTGTATTGTAAGGAGCAATTTTGAAATGGAAAAATTCACCATGAATGATACAACCATTGCCTTTATCGGCCTTGGCCTTATCGGCGGTTCCTTAGCGAAGGGCATTAAAAGAGCCCGTCCGGATATCCGCATCATGGCCTATATGCGCACCCGTTCCAAACTGGAACAGGCTAAAAAAGACGGTATTGTAGATGTTATTTTAGACGGCATTGATGAGCAGCTAAAACAATGTGACCTGATCTTTTTATGTACACCGGTAGAATACAATGCACAATATCTGTCTAAGATCCGCTCCTATTTAAAACCGGGAGCTTTGATCACGGATGTAGGAAGCACCAAAACGGACATCCACGAAGAGATCCTGCGCCAGGGCCTTACAGACTGCTTTGTAGGCGGTCATCCTATGGCCGGTTCTGAAAAAACAGGATACGAAAACGCAACGGATCATCTCCTTGAAAATGCTTATTATATTGTTACACCGCCGGAAGGCCTTGACCAGAGCGGCAGCGAAACCGGTAATATTCCACCAAAATATGCCGAAAATGCCAACCGTATTATCGCAGTGGCCCAGACCGTAGGTGCTATCCCACTGGTACTTGACTACAGGGAACATGATAAAGTGGTGGCTGCCATCAGTCATCTGCCCCATCTGGTTGCTTCCAGCCTTGTAAATCTGGTAAAAGATGCCGACTCACCTGCCGGAACCATGAAACGGGTAGCTGCAGGCGGTTTTAAGGATATTACCCGTATTGCGTCTTCCTCTCCTGAAATGTGGGAGCAGATCTGTATGACCAATGTGGAACCTATTGCAGATATGTTAGAACGTTATATCGGTTCCCTTCAGGACATCCTTTCTGAAATAAAAGGACATCAGGGAGAAGCGATTTATAAACTGTTTGAAAAATCCAGAGACTACCGAAATACCATTACTGACCGGGCCAAGGGCTCTGTGGAACCTTCTTATGCTTTTTCTGTAGATGTGGCCGATGAGGTAGGTGCGATCTCCACCATCGCAGTTATTCTGGCAGCCAAAGGCATCAGTATTAAAAATATTGGTATCAATAACAACAGAGAACGGGGAGAAGGTGCCTTAAAGATCGAATTTTATGATGAAGCATCTATGACCGCAGCCTGGAAACGGCTGGAATATTATAAATACGAAATGGTAAGACTGTAATGTCTACCTGTCTGGGAGGAAACATATGGAATTTAAAAAATCAGGCCCATTAAAGGGCGAGATCACTGTTCCGGGAGATAAATCCATTTCCCACCGCGCTGTGATGTTTGGCTCTCTTGCAAAGGGAACTACCGAAATTACCGGATTTTTACAGGGAGCAGACTGTCTGTCTACTATTTCCTGTTTTGAAAGTATGGGAATTGCTATTGAAAATAAAGGGGATATCGTCCTGGTACATGGAAATGGCCTTCACGGTCTTAAAAAGCCGGAGACCATACTGGACTGCGGAAACAGCGGCACTACTACCCGCCTGATCTCCGGTATTTTATCTGCACAGAACTTTGACGTAACTTTAACAGGTGACGCTTCCATCCAGAAACGTCCCATGAAGCGTATTATGGAACCACTGTCCCTTATGGGCGCAGATATTGTCAGTGTAAATGGAAATGGCTGCGCGCCTCTGGCGATCCACGGAAAAGCCCTTCACGGCATCCACTGCACCTCCAAAGTAGCCTCTGCCCAGGTTAAATCTTCTATTTTATTAGCAGGACTTTACGCAGAGGGACCTACCTCTGTTACAGAGCCCTATGTATCCAGAAATCACTCTGAAATCATGTTAAATCTGTTCGGCGCCCATGTGACCACAAAAGATACCACTGCTACTATTGAACCGGCCAGTGAACTGCACAGTGTAAAGGTAAATGTACCAGGAGACATTTCTTCTGCTGCCTACTTTATTGCAGCAGGACTTATGGTACCCGGCTCTGAGATCCTGATCAAAAATGTAGGCATCAATCCTACCAGGGACGGCATCCTTCATGTATGCAGGGCTATGGGTGCAGACCTTACTTTATTAAATGTAAAAGAAGACGAAGGGGAACCGGTTGCTGATCTTTTAGTCCGCGCTTCTTCCCTTCATGGAACAGAGATCGGCGGCAGCATT
>ERZ773204.2376-NODE-2376-length-13039-cov-14.217113_pt1 | contig 13039 bp, 10 predicted proteins | sample MGYA00581007_ERZ773204 | MGnify/ENA primary metagenome ERZ773204 (study PRJEB29015, sample SAMEA2737757) | human gut metagenome | biome: human gut; feature: human-associated habitat; material: faeces | place: China | collected 2012 ... | reverse complement strand
GATATGTTACAGGATACAATTTGTGGGGAGCAGAAAGGAAAGGAATGTTTGAGGATAACGATATAGTAAAAGAGATTGTTGTTTCTGAAGGGATAGAGTATATATTTAACAGATGTTTTGACCATTGTATTTCATTAGAAAGCATACAACTCCCAAGTACTATAAAACAATTCTCTTTTACGAATTGTGAAAGTCTGAAAAATGTTAATTTTAATGGTGATGTAAAAGAAATTGAAAGTTTATCATTTTCAGGCTGTTCTTCATTAGAAACGCTTGTAATTCCGGATAATATTGCTGATCGTGGTATAGCATACGGTGCTTTTTCCGGTTGCACATCACTAAAAAGTATAAATATTCCCGATAATATTACTGCAATACAACGATATGCATTTAGTAATTGCATATCCTTAAAACAGTTAGTTTTGTCTAAAAATATTAAGAGCATTGAATGGGGTGCTTTTGAAAATTGCACCTTGTTGGAGAAAATTATCATTTACGATAAGGTAGAATATATTGCAGATAACGCTTTTGAAGGTTGCGATAAGCTCACAATTTATGGAATAAAAGGCTCATATGCAGAACAATATGCAAACGAACATGACATACCATTTGAAGAATTGAATAACATAGTTGACTGATTATATTTGCGGAGATTAAATAAAGTCAAATTTTAGATTTTAAATGCCGACAAGTTATAGCTTTTAATGCTATTGACTGTCGGCATTATTTTTGCTTTTTTTGCATTAAAAGCGGAAAGGGCACTTATGATTTATAGAAACAGAAGTCCCCCAATCGACCTGAATTAAAAAATTCAGATTGATTGGAGAAAAAATTAATGGATGTAAATTGCAATAGCAAGTTGAAACAATTTTTTAAGAATATCATGTTCATTGAAGTAGATATTTGTAAGTCACCGCAGTAAGGAATGTTGTAAACAAACGGCACCCCATAAAATTCTGTGTAAATAATAATCCTTCAAGCAATAACAAAACAGCGGATTGGAGCTTGTAAAATAAAGTGTGTAAGTTAGAAAAATAACTTGCACACTTTTCTTGACAAAGCCTCAAGAAAATTTGCGTTTGCACTTGCAAGCTGATTTGATACATCATCGTACTTGTCCTTTTCGACATACTGACCACCTGCAAGGTTGCCGAGCTTAACATCTGCCGCATTGTTTACCTTTTCGGCAAACTGTTCAAAGGTTAATGCCTAGTCACCAAACAGGGCTTTTAAAATTTCCATTAAGTCCATTTGTTTGCTCCTTTCATTTTTTTAGCAATTGTGTGTATGCTCAGATATTTGAGCAATATTAAAAGCCCCCGAAATTCGGGAGCTTATAACCATAATCTGTAATTTTCGGGGTAAAAGTAAAAGGGATGTTTCGAACACCCCTTTAATACCCATTTAATACCTTTTTAAATTCGTTTACTTTTGTTTTTATTCAATCAACTATGTAACTCTTTACCTTTTAGCAACAAAAGCTAATACAAGACAAATACGGTACAATTTACAGTTTGCTGATTATATACCGGGAACAAAGTCCTTTATACCTTTAGCAAGTTTGAGAAACGCTGCATAATTGAATTTTCAGTTAAATATTCCAATCCCTTGAGAGTAATGCGGATATTTGTACAATCAACACTGACGTCACCCGAGAGATATTTTGAAGTTCTGACTCCTTTAACATGGCCTGAGTCGGAAAGTATTTCAATATATCTGTTCCAACGCTCCTTGCTTATTTCCTGTCGGTTGTGATCAATCTGAGAAACATCAAAATCAGAATAATCCATAGCAGTTTCGAGTGTACTCAGAATTTTGTATATACACTTAAAATTATCATTCATATACTGTAATCATCCTTAATATTGTACATTCATAAAATTTGTTTTTATTCAAACTCATAAGGTAGTAAAAATACTTGCAAGAGGCAATAAACCGCTTGTAGTTTGAGAATATGAACAATCTAATTAGGGTACAAATTTTACTCGTGGACTGTGAAAAAACAGCATTGCAAAAAACAATAAGGCACATAACCGTTATCACTTTCGGTTATGTGCCTTTTGTAATATAATAAGTTTTTTAAGAATACCACGATTGATTACAGTCCAAAACAAGGAAGATTTCAGTGCGTTAATTCCAAAAGTAAGTTCCACGGTGGAAGTTACTTCGGAAATTAACTATTTACTTTTTTGTTTAAGTTTGCGGTAAATATGAATTGTATAATCCGTTTTATTGTGTTATTATGTAGTAAAATAGTGTGCAACATTGGTGTTTTGAAAAAATTATGTTGCTGAAATTAAACTTGAAATAACTGACGGGTGGCATATGGTTCGCAAAGTTGACAAAACAAAGCTTCTGACTGTTGTCGGGATAATTATATTCCTGTTTGGAGGTGCGGTGAGAATTTTTTCTCATCTTACTTCCTCGGCGGACAATTATATTGAAAATTTTGATGTTATTATCTTTTCGGGGCTTATTATAGGCTGGGGTGTGTCTGTTGCATATCGCATTGTTCAGAAGAATATACGAATCTGCCTTGTGATATCTGCGGCGCTTATGCTCTTGTGGATGGCTCTTCGTGCCATAAAATACAACAGCCCTGCCGACATCAACACATACGGACGGTATCTTTGGTATTCATATTACATAGCAATGGTGTTTTTGCCGCTTATGATGTTTTTTGCAATGCTGAATATCGGTGAGCCCGAAAATACAAATAACCGAAAATATCTTTTGATTATACCTGCCGCCGTTCTTGTACTGCTTGTTATGACGAACGATTTTCATCAGCTTGCTTTTGTATTTGAACCCGATTTTCACAATTGGAACAAACAATACAGTTACGGTCCTGTTTACTATGTAATTGCAGTGTGGATTTTTATACTTGTACTTTCGTCAATTGTGCTTTCAATAAATCGATGCAGAATTTCCGCAACACGCAAAAAGCTGTGGATTCCGATTGTAATAATTCTTGTTGCAATAATTTACACACTCTGGAATAATCTTAATCACGGATATTCGGGACTTAGAATTTACAATGTTCCCGAGGTGTTCTGTTTTGCCTCAATTGCTCTATGGGAAAGCCTTATTCAGATAGGTCTTGTGCCGTCAAATACGGGTTACGGCGATTTTTTCAATGCGTCAAATCTTAACACTCTCATATTTGACAATGAGGGCAATGTGAAATACCGCTCTAAAAACGCAACAAATGTTTCAAAAGATGTTGTTCTGCAAAACGGTAACAGTGTTGTGATTGATGAAAATATAATTCTTAAAAAGCATAATATAAAAGGCGGTAAGGCAGTTTGGACGGAAGATATATCGGCAATTAACCGAATTAACAGAGAACTTTCGGAAGTAAAAGAGCAGATTTCGGAATACAATGTAATCTTAAAATCAGAGGCAGAGCTGAAAAAACGAAGAGCGGCAGTAACCGAACAGAACAAGCTCTATGACAGTATAACCGAATTTATCCGTCCTCAGCTTTGCGACCTTGAAAATATACTCAAAAATATTGAAAACAACAGGGGAGATATTTCGGTTAATTATGCCGGTGCCTGTGTTGTTAATGTCTACATCAAGAGAATAAGCAATCTGCTCATTATGGCAAAAAGCAGAAAAATGCTGAATGCTTTTGAGCTTGAAAACAGTATCCGAGAACTTGCCGAGTACATTTCTGTATACGGAATTTCGTGTTCGTTTTTCAGTAATGTTTCGGGAGAAATTTCAGCCGAAAAAACGATTGCACTTTTTAAATTCATCGGGATTTTTATAAGGCATATAATGAACTGCACAGATGCGTTGCTGTTTAATTTAAAAGTCCATGAGAAATTTATTGATTTAAAAATCAACTGTGACAGCAAAAATGAAATGAAAATTCCCGATGATTTACTTGACGATATTATAAAACTCGGCGGAAATGTCACCACGGAATATGACGCAGACACGCTGTTTGTGTTTGTTCGTATGCAAAGCGGAGGTGATGACATATGACACCCATCCTTGAAATGCGTTCGTTTGTTTGTGTTATATTGATGAGTGTGCAATTTGTTGTTGCCTGTGCGGCAATATACAACGCTACGCAATCTTTTCTTTATAAAATCAGGTTGTGGAAACCGATTTCAGCGGTTATAATTGCAGTAATCTCTTTGACAATGTTTTTGGTAAGCACTCATGTCTTGAGTAAAATATATTATGATAACCAAATTAATAAAATGGCTGAATTTTTTGGCAGAATGCCGTTTGCTCTGTCTGTCGGCATAACGGCATATTGTGCGATAATGTCTGTGTACATAACGGTAAGGCTTCATCATTGCAGGAATACCGATATTACCGCAATGTCAATTAAAGAAAGCTTTGACGGCTTGCCGACAGGACTTTGCTATTTTGACGAAAACGGACTTGTTGTATTGAAAAATAACCTTATGGAAAGCATATGCCTTGAACTTACGGGTAAATCGCTTAATGTTGCAATGCCCTTCAGAGAGAAGATAAAAGAGGCTTCTCAATATGAAAATGACGGGGCATTTACAGTCAGATTAAAGGACGGCAGGGTTTTCAGCTTTTCGTTGTCGGAAACGGAAATTTTTTCAAAACCGTATTTTCAGCTTGCGGCAACCGATATAACAGAGTTTACAAAGCTTACATCAACCTTGGAATATGAAATAGGCGAGTTAAAAAAGGTTAATGCTCATCTGAAAAAATACAATGAAATGGTCTATGACCTGACAAGAGAAGAAGAAATTCTTCGCACAAAAGAGATAATTCATGACAGGCTCGGCAGTACGCTGATAACAACAAGAAGATATCTTGAAAACGGCACTCTGTCTGAAAATAACAGTAAATTACTTGAAATGTGGAAAAACAATATTTCTGTTCTGAATACCGCAGAGAATGATTGCAAAGACGAAAACTTTGCTAAGGATATTGAAAATGCCGCAAAGCTTGTCGGAATAACGCTTGAAACAGTCGGAAATCTTCCGACTGATAACAATGCGGTTGCACGGGTTCTGACTTTTGCAACAATGCAATGCCTTAACAATGCCGCAAGACACGCAAAAGCAGATAAAATGATTCTTGAAAGTCTTGACGACGGTGAAAAATATATTTTTAGATTTGCAAATAACGGCAGAAAACCGCCTCAAAAAATCAATGAGGGCGGCGGACTTTCTTCCGTAAGAAAAAAGGCGGAGCAAATCGGCGGAAGCATGAAAATATCGACTTCCGAAATTTTTGTTCTTGAAATCACAATACCAAAAAGCGAGGTGCTGCAGTATGACAAGAGTTCTGATAGTTGAAGATCAGTCAATGCCGAGAACTTTATTTGAAATGTATGTAAACCAAAGCGAAAACTATACGCTTGCAGGCTCAATAAGTAATGCCGATATGACGGATTATCATTGTGAAAATTCCGATGTTGACCTGATTTTAATGGATATATGCACTTCAATGGGGGCAAACGGTCTTGAGGCGGCTGAAAGAATAAAAGCAAAGTTCCCGAAAATTAAGATAATCATTGTTACCTCAATGCCCGAATATTCCTATCTAAAGCGTGCCAAGGAAGCAGGAGTTGACAGCTTTTGGTACAAAGAAGTAAGTTCCGAACCTATTATTGAACTTATGGACAGAACAATGAACGGTGAGCGTGTGTTTCCCGACACAACTCCGAAAATTAAATTCGGCAACGCAATGAGTACGGATTTTACCGAAAGGGAGCTTGAGGTTTTGCGTGAACTGACAAGCGGTGATACAAACACGGAAATTGCCAAAAAACTTTACATTGCTCCGGGTACTGTCAAAAACTATATACAGTATATGCTTGAAAAAACAGGCTTTAAGTCAAGAACAGAGCTTGCCGTAAAGGCAAGAGAGGCGGGACTTGTAATCCTTGACGATAGAATTAACGACAAATAAATACTTTTTTCTGAATATGTGCCGTTTGGCACATATTTTTTTGCTGTTAAAACAGTATAATACAATTACAGGATATAAACTGCTCAGACGGTGAATATCTTTTGTGCAAAACGCTATCTTTGTCCGATTAATAATCAAAGACAAAGGTGCATAAAATTTATTATTTAATGACAGGAGGAAAAACTATGGAGGCAAAAGGTTCAACTTTTCTTAAAGTAACGGGAATCCTTATGATTGTATTCGGTGCTATTGCATTGATTGTGTCAATCATCGCCATTCTCGGTATCGCCGCACTTGCAGCTTTTAACGACGGTACATACGATATGACTATGCTTTATGTCGGCGGCGTTTTCGCACTTATCAGTGCGGTTGCTGAGTTTGTTGCAGGTATTATCGGCGTTATCAACGCAAAACTTCCGCACAAGGCAAATACATGTATTGTATGGGGCGTTATTGTTGCGGTTATGTGTATTGCAGGCGAAATTATCAGCATGATAGGCGGATCACAGTTCAATGTATTCTCTCTTATCTGCGGTCTTGCTATCCCTATACTTTACATTATAGGCGCTGTTAAGAACAAAGCATAATTATTTTATTATTTACCCCCTTTTTAATTACCCACCGTAAATATTTTTAGCACAAGGTCACAGCTGTCCGAACAATCGGGCAGCTGTGCTTTTTTTGCTTATGTTGTGAAATATGCCGTTTGGCACATTCATCTTCTATCGCAAAATTGTACAATATAAGTGAAAGATATAGGTGAAAAGGGGTGATGTCCGTTGAAGAAAATTTTGCTCAGTGTTCAGAATAATTTGCTCAGTGAGGCTATTCAAAATGCCCTTGTAAAGAAGGGAAGATTTTGTATTGAGAATGTTTCACCGAATCAAGACGGGAAAATTCTTGATTTGTGCATTGCAGAAAGAGTTGATGTTTTACTTATGGATGTCACAAGACTTGCCGATTCAACTATTGAGAAACGGCTTGAGCTTTGTGGAAAAGTAAAGGAATATCTGCCAAGCTGTAAAACGGCTCTGCTCTGTGACGAACAGGCATATCCCGACCTTGCCGACAGGGTTAAACAGGCAAAACAATTCGGAAAAATAAGCTCATTTTTTTATTCATCCGTAACGGCAGATTATCTTGCCGCCGCACTTGACGCACTTTAAAAAGGAGGTACTGTTTATGGGTATATTTGACAGCTTAAAAAATATGACAAATCAGGCTGTAAAAAACAATGTTTCAAAGGCCGTTTCGGGAGCGGTAAACAATGCGATGCACAAAAGCAAAACATTTGTATTTGCCGATTATCCGAAAAATGCAGATGAACTCAAAAAAATGCCGGAGCTTGACTTTTCGTCACCTCTTTCAACAGCGGCATTTGCTATGCTTGTGTTGCTTGAATATGATGAAAGTCCGGAAAACACAATAGAAATGCTTAATGTATTAAAAGGACCTCAGCCGATGAACGGGATGGATGTTCAGTTTTTGCGTGACAGAATCAAGGGCAGGGGATATATTCCTCGCTCATATTTTGAGGGTTCATCCGTGAAGAACGATTATACACCGAATGTTCCGTACAAAATAACCGTTTCCGAGTATGCATATACCTATCAGAGCGAGGGTTATGCAAAGGTTCAGGTTCAGTCGTCGGGAGCAGATTCACCTCGTCCGATTGAGCTTCGCAGAAAGGGCAATCAATGGTTCTTATGGCGTAATCTTGCACTCTCCGACATACGAACTCCGGCTTCGGATGATCCTTGGGCATGAAGGAGGGATTTTTATGAAAATCACGAAAAAAGCAAAGCGTATTTCGAGTGTTGTTTTATGCTTTCTCATGCTGTTGACAACACTTCCTATGACAGCCATAACCGCAAATGCGGCGGCTCAGGCTTATATCAAATATATCGACACCGAGGTTTACATAGGAGATGTCCTTAACATTATCGTGGGAGTAAACGGCGGCAGTACAGACGAAACCTTTACCTATCAATGGCAGGCAAAGTATCCGAGCCTAAACTGGGTTAACCTCTCCGATAAAACCAACAGACCTAACTCGAAATTTTCGGGTGTTTTTACAGACCATCTTAAATTTCAGACCTACGCAGAACTTGTAGGACCAGACTCAGGGTGGAAAGATGTTGTCTTTAGATGTAAAGTAACGGGTTCAAAGAGCGGTACTTTTTATTCGGGAAAATGTAACTTTCCGGGACTTCTTGAGAAGACAGAAATTCCTACAATTGGATTTTTAGGCTTGGAGAAACCTGAACAGGGAAAAATCCCCTCAACAACGGCAACTCCGATAAACAGCACTTATTACAGCTTTGATTATATTGAGTGGTATAAGTACGAAAACAACAAAATTAGCAGAAAGCTCGACAGCGGAGAAACTTTTGACAGCGGTATGTATTGTTGTCAGCTATACTTTAATATGAACAGAGGATATGCGGTTGCCAAGAACGCAGTATGTGGTTTGTACAATGGCGACAGTCAGGCGACAATTCTTCAGGATGAAACCACAGGTCAATATTATATTTGGGCATATTACAATGTTCCATATGAATCGCCATCATTTACACATCAGTTCCCTGAGGCAGAAATTATGATTATGAAAGGCAAAGAAGAAATTATATGGGTTGCTGCCAAAAATGCCGCAAGCTATCAGTGGCAGATGAAAGTAAAGAGAAGAACACCCACCGGTATAATAAGAATGTGGAAAAACATAGATGACGACTCATCTACATTAAACCAGTTTTCCTTCAAGGGTACAAAATCAAATACTTTGAGAATCAGACCGAATACGGATTTTGATGAAACTCAGTTCAGATGTGCTGTTACGGGTAAAAACGGTGATGTTATTTACAGTGAATCGGTTAAAGTGACGCAAGAGGTTAAGGCCAGAATTACAATGAACTTAAAAACAGGCGGCTCACCGAAGGACACTATTACCGTTAAGGTGGATAGATACACTTTTGACGGCGTTTATAAGGGCGGCTTTGAAGATGAAACGGTAAACAGTAATGCAAAACCCTTATATGTGGCTTTTGATACATCCCCAGGCAAATATGTCATTACTGTAAGCAAACCGCAGTGTATTGCAAGGGTGTATGAGATATATCTGTATAAAGACGATATTAGTTTTGATGTAAAAATTACAGTTCCGTATGATGTCAATATGGATGGTGTTATTAATGTTGTGGACGCAACCTTGGTTCAAAAATACATTGTCGGGTTTGAAGAATTTGACGATTACACTTTTAAAATTGCAGACACAAACGGTGACGGCACAATATCAGTTGTTGATGCTACAAATATTCAGAAGAAAATCGTGAATCTTTTGTAAAGGAGAAAGTTTATGGGACTATTTGAAAAGAAATATTGTGACCTTTGCGGTGACAAGGTAAACGCCCTCACAAGGCAAAAGCTTTCAGACGGTTATCTTTGCAGCGACTGTAAGCACAAGCTCAGTTCGCTTTCATCAGGCTGGAAAAACAGAACAATAGCTGATGTTAAAACTCATCTTGAACAGCGTGAACAGAACAGACAGAAATATTCGGCATTTGTTCAGTCGGCAAGTGCCGGTACAAACGAAAAGCTTGTTGTAGATTTTAATAATAGGAAATTCTATTTTACAATAGGCAGAGATTTCAAAAACAGCAATCCTGAAATTTTTGATTTTTCACAGCTGCAGGACTTTTGGCTTGAGCTTGGATATACAACTCTGCAGGATTCCGACCGTGACGGAATTCCTGATGAGTATGACCGCTATGATAACCGTCAGGGCAGGAACAGCGGTTTTGGCAGTCAGTTTGATACAACAAACTCATTTTCGGGGCAAAACGGTATGCTTGATGTTCCGCTTGCGCTTCAGCCGTATGTTCGTGATACAAACACATCGTCATCGCCGCAAAGAATATCTTCTTTAAAAGCAAAATTCATCGTAAATCATCCGTTCATAACCGATATATCAATGTATGTTGATTCGTCAATCGGTACTGTAAGGAATGAGCTTATGAGAGCGTTTGATGACGGAATGCAGTTAATGAGACTGTGTGAACAAATAAGGAACGGTATGCAGAACAATATGGGCTATCAGCAAAGCGGAATGCCCATGCAGAACGATATGGGCTATCAGCAAAGCGGAATGCCTATGCAGAACAATATGGGTTATCAGCAAGGCGGAATGCCCATGCAGAACAATATGGGTTATCAGCAAAGCGGAATGCCCATGCAGAACAATATGGGTTATCAGCAAAGCGGAATGCCTATGCAGAACAATATGGGTTATCAGCAGAACGGAATGCCCATGCAGAACAATATGGGTTATCAGCAAGGCGGAATGCCTATGCAGAGCAACACAGTAAATCAGCAAGTTTCACAGCCGTTTACTCCGCAAAATGCTGCGGCAATTGTTTGCTCGGCTTGCGGATATAAGCCTGACGGCAATCCGCCGAAATTCTGTCCGTTCTGCGGGGCTGCCATGACATAACCGATATGACTTTACGGTCGTTATTTCATATTTCCAAACGAAAAATGCGTGTAAAAAAAGAAATTGTATCCGTGAGCTATTCAAAAAATCATTCAAATTTTGATTACTGCTGTTCTTTTTATGTGCGAAAAAAAGGTGTAAATTTCCTTTTTGACGCTATCTGCAAATGCGGTTATATCGCTTTTGAAAATGTTTTGATCGACGAAACGGATATGAGACTGCTGTGTGACACCGCCGAAGACGCATTGGAAATTCTGAAAAAATATAATCCAAAAAACAAAGGACTGACAGTCGATGACGCCACGGTTACAATCGTTGAAATCATATTTTCCGACAAAAACAGTATGTCGGTCAGTATGACGGAACAAACCTTGGATTCGCTCGAAAAAGCGTTCTTTGCCCTTGCTGAAAAATATTGCAAAGATGTTTAATCTCTAAAAATAATTGAAAAGCAACCCTATGGAAACAACTCCCACGGTAAAATAATCGTGGGGTTGTTTTTTTCTGTAACAGAAAATGAGTTCATTTTTTCTTGCCATTACCGTAGTAATTGTTTATAATTAAGGTATGACAATAAAAGAAGGCATGAACAATGCAAACGATAGATGATGCACTAAACAAACTGAAAAAATCTGATTTTCGCAGTCGGTTTCATTTAAAGCAAAAGGACATTGACTATATTAATGAAAAGGGAATGAATAAAATCCGCTCACATGCAGAAGATTTTGTCAGAACACGGCTTGCACCAAAATATATTCCGAATGACGGAAAGCAAACGCCTATGAGGGGACACCCTGTTTTTATCGCACAGCACGCCTGTGCCTGTTGTTGCAGAGGGTGTCTTAACAAGTGGTACAGAGTTGCAAAGGACAAACATCTTAACGAGGTCGAACAGCAGAAAATTGTAAATCTGCTTATGGCTTGGATTGAAAGAGAATACAATGATTATAATTCCCATAAAGAATGATAGATAAGGGCAAAAAGATGAGTGATAAATTAAGCGTGTTAAAAGATTACTTCGGACACGATTCTTTCAGAGACGGACAGGAACAGATAGTTGACGCTTTGCTTGACGGCAGAGATGCACTTTGCATTATGCCCACAGGTGCGGGCAAGTCTATGTGCTATCAGATTCCCGCATTACTTTTTGACGGGGTGACAATTGTTGTGTCACCTCTGATTTCGCTTATGAAGGATCAGGTCGGCTCACTCGTTCAGTCGGGAGTTCCTGCGGCATATATAAACAGCTCGCTTTCATATCCGCAATTTCTCAGAGTGCTTTCAAATGTTGAACACGGAAAATACAAAATCATCTATGTTGCACCCGAAAGGCTGTTGACTGACGGATTTCTCGACACCTGTAAAAAGATAAAAATCTCAATGGTTGCAGTTGACGAGGCTCATTGCGTTTCACAATGGGGACAGGATTTCAGACCGAGTTACCTCAAAATTATTTCATTTGTTGAAAGCCTTGCAAATCGTCCGATTGTCGGAGCATTTACCGCAACGGCTACAAATGATGTAAAAGAAGATATAAAGAAAATTCTCAGGCTTGAAAATCCGTTTGAAATTACAACGGGATTTGACCGCCCCAACCTTTTTTTCGGTGTAATAAAGTCATCGTCAAAGGATGAAAAGCTTATTGACCTCATTCGGGAGCGTGGCGACAGGTCGGGAATTGTCTATTGTGCAACCCGAAAAAATGTTGAATCTGTCTGCGAATTGCTCTGCGATAACGGCTTTTCGGCGGCAAGATACCATGCAGGTCTTGATGAATACGAACGCAGGAAAAATCAGGAGGATTTTGTTTTTGACCGAAAAAATATTATGGTCGCAACCAATGCTTTCGGTATGGGGATTGACAAGTCAAATGTTACATATGTAATCCATTACAATATGCCGAAAAACATTGAAAGCTACTATCAAGAGGCAGGACGGGCAGGTCGTGACGGCGGTGAGGCTGATTGTATTTTGCTCTACAGTCCTAAGGATGTTCGCCTAAATCGCTTTATGATTGAAAATTCCGAGGGCAACGATGAGCTTACAATTGAAGAAAACGAGCAAATTCGTGAGCGTGATTTTGAACGCTTAAAATATATGACCTTTTACAGCACAACAAACGATTGTCTGCGTGGATTTATTCTACGGTATTTCGGCGGTGAAAAAAAGGCTTACTGCGGAAAATGCTCCAACTGTCTTTCCGTTCACAAGCTTGTTGATGTCACAATTGATGCTCAAAAAATTATGTCTTGTATTGCAAGAACAGGACAAAGGTACGTCAAAACCGTGATTTGTGATGTGTTAAAGGGCAGTAAAAGCGAGAAAATTCTAAAAGCTGAGCTTAACAATCAGTCAACCTACGGAATAATGAAAGAGGTTACGGCAAGGCATATTTTCGGCACAATTGACTTTCTTGCCGAAAAGGAGTATATTTCAGCCGACAATGAAACCGAGGTTCTAAAACTATTGCCAAAGAGTCGAGATGTGCTTTTCGGACGAGAACGGCTTGTGATGAAGAAAGTTGAAAACTCTGAAAAGGTTGTCAAAACGCACCGCCCCGAAGTGCCTGTCAATTCCGATTTACTTGACGCACTCAAGGCTTTGCGAAAAGGCATTGCATCCAAAAAGAGCGTTCCTGCC
>ERZ773204.2368-NODE-2368-length-13062-cov-9.326286_pt1 | contig 13062 bp, 9 predicted proteins | sample MGYA00581007_ERZ773204 | MGnify/ENA primary metagenome ERZ773204 (study PRJEB29015, sample SAMEA2737757) | human gut metagenome | biome: human gut; feature: human-associated habitat; material: faeces | place: China | collected 2012 ... | reverse complement strand
CTTTTCTCATATATGCTGTCGTCCGTACGTTAAGAATGTGTGTTAAACAACAATTTAATCATTCTACTCATTCCTCAGTGCTGTCACCGGATCGCTCTTTGATGCCTTTTTAGAAGGAATCAATCCACCGGTAAATGTAAGAAATACACTAAGCAGTATAAGCACCATCGCTGGAATTACAGGAAGTACTGCATTGATGTTGTCCACTCCTGAAAGTGCATGAATAACAGCATTTATAGGAAGCAGGAAAAGTAATGTTATACCTATACCCATAAGTCCTGAGCATAGTCCGATTATACATGTTTCTGCATTAAATACAGCCGATACATTCTTCTTGGAAGCACCTATTGCCCTTAATATTCCTATCTCCTTACGTCTTTCAAGTACACTTATATATGTGATAACACCTATCATAATAGAAGATACTATTAAAGATATAGCCACGAATGCAATTAACACATAACTTATAACATTTACTATGGTAGTGACAGAGGACATAAGTGTTCCTACCACATCTGTGTAGCTTATAACCTGTTCATCCTTACCCTGCTTTTTCATGCTTGTATTATAGTTATCAAGTATATTTACTATCTTATCCTTACTTTCAAAATCCTTAGGATATATGTCTATTTCACCTGGTACTGACAAATCTGCATAGCCAAGCTTTTTCATATTATTGTCATATGAGGCAACATCCGTATCAGACATAAGTGACTTCATAAGATCTGAAAGGTCACTTTCGTTCATATTCATCTTTATCGCATCTGCGAAGCTGTCTGTATCTATACCAAATGCGCTGCTAAAATCATAGTCATCTGTATCTGTTCCCATGCCCATTGAACCTAGTGCAGCTGCCATATTATTTCCCATAAGCTGCATGGCATTCATCATGGCATCTGTCATAGAGGACATCATCTGTGTCATGACTGCCTCCATAGCCTGCTGCATATTCCCCATGATACTTTCCATCATCTTGTTCATGGCATTCTGTATATTGGCAGTAAACTGTTCCTTAAGACTGTTGATCATATTGTTTATGACTTTATCAAGAATACCATCTATGTTCTGATATCCATTCTGCTTGGCATATTCTGCGTATCCATCTACTACATCCTTTTTAAATATACTCCAGAGCTGTTCTTTTGATATATCAAATGTCACAGCATCTTTCATAAGTTCTTTTGCCGAATCTGATATCTGTTTTCTTGCCTCATCTGTAAGCAGGAACTTAAATACACTTTCTGCTGTTGTATCCTCAATACCATTCTTTTTAATATATTCCAGATATCTGGCTTCAAGCTTGTTTACCTCCTTGAGCACTCTGTCCTGTGATATATTTACATGCATTGAATCAGTAATAAGCTGTCTGATATCCTTACTTAACTGGGCTGATACTTCATCAGATGACATATATTCTTTTAAACCATATAATACTTCAGATATAGATGCTTTAACTTCGTCTGTAAGACTGTCTGATACCAGCTTCTTTAATGTGTCTGCATCTATACTGCCTATATCAAAGTCCATACCATTTTCCCCGAAAGCAGAAGATATATCTCCAAAACTATCAGGGTTAAACACTGATGAATCCATAGAATCAAACATAGATGGATCAAATGCCGCTGATATATCATCTGGATTGATCAATGCAGCAAAATCTGGCATACTCATATTATATATACTATCATCCACCTTAAATGCATTACTTATTGCATCTGTATCTATCTGAAAAAGTGATTCCATGTTAAATTTACTTTTACTGTCACTACTTATACCAAACTTTTCACCAGTAAATATGTTGGTATCCTTCTTTTCCTTCTGTGCCTTTACTACATCACTAGCTGCAGAATATTGTATAAGCTGTCTTGTAAGCCCGGATGTATATGCTATACCCGGTGTAAGCATTGCTGCTGTGGTTCCCTCAACCTGCTTAACTATACCTGATATTTTCAGATCACTGCCTTTGCTTATCAGCTCCTTCATATATTCTTCATTACCAGTTTTATCCTTCCATATATCATACTCTGTATCATACTGATAATAATCAGCACTATTCACCACTTTAAAGGTCATGCCAATAAAATCATCATATGAAAAGCTGTCGTTATTCTCAGGAATATCTATCTCTTTTTCTGACATAAATGCAGATATCATATTCTCATATTCAGCATTATCCCGCAGACCTAGTGTATACTCAAGCCTGTCACTTATGTTACCACTTGAGGAAAGCACAAGAACACATTCGTTATAATTCTGTGGCCAATGTCCTGCTTTTACTTCATATTGTTCTTCATATAAACTGCTGTTTGAGGGCAGCTCATAAAACACATTTGTAGACATGCCAGATGTCATGGAATTCTCATATGATGAAGACATTCCCATCATCTCATATGACTTGTCAGGATTTATCTGCCTATGTCCTGTATTATCCTCCCTGTATATCTGAGGAGTTACTATATATTTGTATTCTATGGCATGCACATAATCTTCAATATTTTCCGGATTGCCTTCTATATATGTTTTAAGCGATGCCAGATCGTTGGTACTCATCTTAGAGAACATATCAGAAACAACAGGTGTAACACCGATATCGTTCTCCTTTTTGTTGTCACCTGATGCTGACATACCGACCATCATCGCTGTAAGATCAAAGCCCGTACTTTGTATCTGTAACGGATATTCTGACAAAGTATCCTCCTCCATCGCACTTATATATCCACTGACACCATTAGATATTGAAAGAATAAGTGCTATACCTATAATTCCTATAGAACCTGCAAACGATGTAAGAAGAGTCCTTGCCTTTTTAGTCTTAAGATTCTGAAAGCTTAATGAAAGTGCTGTAAGAAACGACATTGACGACTTTCCCATATTCTTGTGCACCGGTTTTTCTATAATATTTTCATCTATCTCTAACGGATCAGAATCCGATAATATCTTTCCATCTTTAACTTCTACTATTCTTGTAGCATATTCATAAGCCAGCTCAGGGTTATGAGTTACCATAACTACAAGTCTGTCCTTTGATACCTCTTTTAAAAGCTCCATAACCTGTACGCTTGTTTCACTGTCAAGTGCTCCTGTAGGTTCATCTGCAAGAAGAATATCAGGATTATTAACAAGTGCTCTGGCTATGGCAACTCTTTGCATCTGTCCACCTGACATCTGGCTTGGCTTTTTATGTATCTGCTCTCCAAGTCCCACCTTTTCAAGAGCCTCTTTAGCACGTTTCCTTCTTTCGCTCCTTGATATGCCTGATATTGTAAGTGCAAGCTCAACATTAGAAAGAACCGTCTGGTGAGGTATAAGATTATAGCTCTGGAACACAAAACCTATCGTATGATTACGATATGAATCCCAGTCTCTGTCTTTATATTTTTTAGTTGATATTCCATTGATGATAAGATCCCCACTATCGTATCTGTCAAGACCGCCTATGATATTAAGAAGTGTAGTTTTTCCTGAACCACTTGGGCCTAACACAGCGACGAATTCACTATCCCTTAGATTCAGCGACACATCATCAAGTGCTTTCTGTACTAACTTTCCTGTTCTATATTCCTTACGGATGTGTTGAATCTGAAGCATTATCTATCTCCTGTTCATTTTATTATCATAATTGAATTTTATTATAAAACAATGTATACTTTTATTACAATACATTTTGGTTATAAAAACATTACTATTTTATAACATTTTCATAAAGTTATCTATATTTTTTCTACTACATGCCGTTACATAAGCATGTTATAATTATAAGATAAAATACTAGGAGGTAAATACCTCTGCTCCTGCAAGGGCAGTCGCATTTTACTTCGTAAAACAAGGAGGTATACAAATATGTGGGCTTATGAAAGTGTTTTTTATCAGATATATCCTCTGGGATTCTGCGGTGCACCTTATGATAATGATGATGTCCTTACACATCGTATCCTTAAGGTCAATGACTGGATTCCCCATATTAAAAAGCTGGGTGCCAATGCAATATATTTCTCACCTGTATTTGAATCTGATACGCACGGATATAATACCCGTGACTATACAACAATAGATAAAAGACTTGGAACCAATGAGGATTTTGCCAATGTATGCTCTAATCTGCACAATGAAGGCATAAAGGTTGTTCTTGATGGCGTATTTAACCACGTAGGTCGTGGCTTCTGGGCTTTTCAGGACGTTCTTAAAAACCGTGAGAATTCTGCTTATATTAACTGGTTTGCAAGAATAGATTTTAACGGCAACTCGAACTATGATGATGGTCTGTGGTATGAGGGCTGGGAGGGCTGCTATGACCTCGTAAAGCTCAATCTATATAATGAGGATGTTATACAGCATATTTTTAAGGCTATCAAAGGATGGGTAAATGAATTCGATATAGATGGCTTAAGACTTGATGTAGCTTACTGCTTAAATCACGACTTCTTAAGAAGGCTACGCTCCTTCTGCGATTCGCTAAAACCTGATTTCTTTCTTCTTGGTGAAACTCTTCATGGTGACTATAACCAGATTATGAATGATGAAATGTTACATTCTGTAACCAATTACGAATGTTACAAAGGTCTTTATTCAAGCTTTAACTGCATGAATATGTTTGAAATAAATCATTCATTATTACGACAGTTCGGACCAGAAAACTGGACTCTTTATAAGGGAAAGCATCTGCTCTCCTTTGTTGACAATCATGATGTAACAAGAGTTGCCAGTATTCTTAATAACGCTAACCACCTTCCTCTCATATACACCCTTGCATTCGGAATGCCTGGTATTCCTTGTGTATACTATGGCAGTGAATGGGGTGCAACAGGAAGAAAAGAGGATGGTGATCCTGCTCTGCGTGTTTCCTTTGATACGCCTATATGGAATGACCTCACAACATTTATATCAAAGCTGGCTGTCGCGAAGAAGTCGTCAAATGCACTGAATTACGGAAGCTTCTCATCTATCGTGCTCACCAATGAGCAGTGCATCTTCCTACGTCAGTATAATGATGAACGTGTTCTTGTTGCCATAAATGCATCCGAGCAGCCTTTCTTTGCTTCGTTTAATATCGGAACTGATACATGCACTGACCTTATAAGTGGCAGCGAAATTAAGCTTAATAACGGAATGGAACTGCCTGGATACAGTAGTTTTATACTTCAGCCATTCTCTTAAGCTCCGGAAGTACTGTACATAGCATTGTTATAAAACAGATACTTCCTCCTATTACATTGGATACCGGCTCAGCTAAGAATACTCCTGCTGTCCCCATATTAAATGTATATGGCATAATATATGTAAGAGGCACGACTATAATGACTTTTCTTAATAATGAAAAGAATATGGCGTGCTTCTTTTTGTTAAGTGACTTAAATACTGTCTGTCCGATATATTGCAGATCCATAAATATAAATGCTGCAAAATACTGCTTTAATGCAACAATAGCATCACTAAGCAGGCTGCTGTCTGAGCTGAATATGCTTATTAATGCTCCCGGTGCAAATATAATAATACTCCACATAACAGCCGTATAAGCCAGTGTCATAATACCAAGAACCATTATTGCTTTTCTTATACGTGCCGGCTTTCCTGCACCATAATTATAACTGATAACTGGCGAAGAGCCTTCATTAATAGCATGAATCGGAGTATCCACAAGCTGCCTTACACTAGATACTATTGTCATTACTGATATGTAAATATCTCCTCCTGTTACTGCCAATACATTATTGCAGCATATTGTTACAAGACTGTTAGTAACCTGCATTATAAACCCTGCGGTACCAAGACTGATAATATTCTTAGCATAGCCTGCACACTCTGCAAGTTCGCTTTTCTTTAAAAATCTCATCTTTAATTCGGATTTGTGTGTCAGGAAATATATTGTAAACATCGCTGAAAGGCATTGGGAAATAACTGTTGCTACTGCCGCTCCCTTCACACCTAAGCCAAAAACAAATATAAATAATGGATCCAGTATAAAATTGAAAACTGCTCCTATGGCAACTGATATCATACCAGTTGTAGAATATCCCTGTGCATTAATATATGGGTTTAGTCCTAAAGCAAGCATAGATGGTATTGTTCCTATAAGATAAATCATCATATATGGATATGCATAAACTATTGTACTATCCGATGCACCAAACACCATAAGAATCGGTTTTGAAAACAGCATACCACATGACATCAATATAAATGCACCGGCACAAAGCATTGAAAATGATGTATCCATAATAAGTGTGGCTTCTTTATTTTTCTTTCTTCCCCTGTATATCGAAAACAGAGGTGTTCCACCGCTTCCAAACAAGTTAGCAAATGCTGTAATAATAACAATTACCGGGAAGCATATTCCAACTGCACCTATAGCTGTTGTACCGATATATGGTATACGTGCAATATATATCCTGTCTACTACGTTATACAAAAGATTCAATAACTGTGCTACAAGCATAGGGATTGATGCACTTAAAATATTATCTGTAATTGTTCCATTCTCAAAGTCTATTTTTTTCATTTCTATTACCTGTCCTGCGTATTATATTATACTGCATATTATCATACTGTTTTACATAATATTTTCCTCTATTATACATATTCATCTGGAAATTTCAATTTCTAAAATTTCAATTTCTAATAATCATTTCTGTTCAAGCTTCTTCATGCTATGTCACAGACTAAGCGCTGTTCTAACAGCTTATAACTCTTCCTGTTCTAGCTGTAACCCTGTGTGAGATTGATATAACAGTCCTGTTTTCAGATACATTTTTTAATGCCTTTAGTACTTCTCTTTCTGTATCAGCATCAAGATTAGCAGTTATCTCATCTAAAAGCAGAAGCTGTGGATTAGCAGCAGTTGCCCTTGCAATAGACAATAACTGCCATTGTCCCTGCGAAAATATTTCCTGTGTGCATGGTGTATCATATCCCTTATCAAAGCTCATAATTGTATCGTGAAGTCCTGCAAGCCTGGCTGCATTCACAACCTCATCCATAGATATAGCTTCATCATATAATGTAATCTGGTCTTTAACTGTTCCTGGCACCATATGAAATGTCTGTTCAACATAACCAAATATTCTTCTTTTCATATTATCAGGTATATTACTAGAATCAATTCCATTAATCAGTATTTGTCCCTTTAAAGGCCTGTATAAACCTAAAAGCAGCTTGAATATTGTGCTCTTTCCCGCACCTGTCCTTCCCTGCAGTGTAACCTGTTCACCCATATCAACATTGAAGCTCTTATCTTTAATTATAATATGGTCAGCTTCATATCCGAAAGTTACATTATTAAACTGGACATATGGTGTGCAGGCTTTCCTGACTTTTAATTTTTCACTATTATTGATGTTAGCTGTCTGTGTTTCTAACACAACATTAATATCAGCATTTATATCAGACTTAATATCTGCTTTAATATCAACATTAAAATCTGCTTTAATATCTGCATTAACAGCTTCAATTGCTGGAAGTGTCGGGAGTGCAAAGAATTCATTTATTCTTCTTACACCGGCAATTGCTGACTGTATAGTCTGGATTTCCATACCAAGGCTCTCAACTGGTGCAAATATCTGTGATATGTAGTTAATAACAGCTACCGCCGTACCTGCTGACATTCCAAAAAGGCTAAGAGCCTTTGCATTGCCCGATGCAGAAAACAACATAACTACCGCTACTACAACTGCATTTAGTATAAGAATAACAGGTGAATATATCGCATCGTAAAAGTTAGTCTTTTCCATAGCCTTATAGCTGTCACCTATATATTCATCATATTTTTTCTCCATATACTTTTCCTTGCCAAGATTATGTATTGTACGGATGTTTCGTAGTGTTTCCGGTACATGTCCCGAAGCCTTGCTTACTGCACGCCGGTTTCGCAGCTGTGCTTCAAGCATATTCCTCTGCACATATCTTGTAAACCAGAATATAAATGGCAGTAATATAAGCAATAATATTGCAAGCCCTTTATTTCTGAACCATATAACTGCAAGAATACTTATTATCTTACATGTATCCGCAAACATACTGACTATACCTGAGGTAAACAGATTCTCTACAGTATCAACATCACCAACGAATCTTGACACTACAGCTCCCGGCTCCTGACGGTTTAATGAATCTGCTGTCAGTCTGGTAAAATGCTCCATAAGGCCACTACGCAGAGCATGCGTTATCTTTTGACCAAATACAGTAAGAAGTCCTTCCCTTGCAGCCTCCATAAGACTTGTGATCACATTAAATACCATATAAAGAAATATAAGATATAAAGGAACCTGACATCCTGCTGCCAATGTATCTACTATTCTTCCAAGTACAAGCGGTGGATAAAGTGCAGTTATAACTGCACCACATACTGCTGTTATAATACCAAGTGAAAGCCACTTTTTCTTTATTGTAGTGTGCAATATTATTGAGCCTACACTAAGTACTTTGCCGCCATTATCAACATTACTATTATGTTTACTCATGCTTATCCACCACCCCTTTGACATTCTTACGTTGTTCATATGAAACAGTATCTTCACTCATTGCATTTGCTGCATCATTTAACTGTCTATAAGCCATACATTCCAACATAAGTTCATCATGCGTTCCTACTCTGACACTACCTTCATCAAGCCATATAACTTTGTCCAGCTTAGGAAACATATACAAACGGTGAGACAGAATAATAACGATACTACCTTCCGTCATTTTTCTAAGATTATTATATATCTGCTCCTCTGTATTCTTATCAAGTGCTGAAAATGGATCATCAAGTATAAAAACTGGCTTTTTATGGCATAAAGTTCTTGCTAATGCAATTCTTTGTGCCTGTCCTCCAGACAATCTCACGCCCCCACTGCCTATAATGGTATCTGCTCCCTGCTCCATAGCCTCAACTTCTTTATCAATACATACTGCTTTTAGATACTCGTTTACGTCTTTATTATCACCAAGCAGGATATTATTCTTTATTGAATCATTGAAAAGCTCCGGATCGTGTCCTAGGTAACTTATTATTCCTGTTCTCTCATTATCTGCAGCGTTTCTTAGTTCACATCCGTTATACATGATACTTCCCTCATATGGATATTCACACAGAAATGTCCTTCCAAGTGTTGACTTACCACTAGCAACCGGACCTGTAACACCTATAATCTCTCCTGGCTCTGCAGTAAAGGAAATATCATTATATACATTTTTTCCATCTGGATATGTAAAGCTTAAGTTTTGTACCTCAAGCCTTCCTGATGTCTGATTTTTACAATCTGTATCCTTAGCCTGAATAACCATAAGCGGCTTAATACGTTTCCATGAAACCTGTGCCTTATGAACTGCATTAAACAGCTTCGCCGCCTTCGAGGACTTATCAGATAACTTTATAAAGCAGGCCAGGAATGTTGTAAATGCTGCAATATTCCAGGTTCTCCATCCTGTTCCAAGTACATTTCTGCTGCCAAAATATAATATAAATAAAATGCCCATCATTGATATTATTCTATATAATGGTGTAAGAGAAGAATTCCATATATTAGCATAAATAGCTGATTTCTCATACTCAGCCAGATTATCTTCGTACGCATTTTTTCTGTTAACTTCCCTGCCATAAACTCTGTAGGTTATAGCATTGGAGGCTCTGTCGAGTGTTGCATTACTAAGGATACCAGATTGTTTTTTATACGCAGAACCTGTTTTCTGGACTATTACTTTCATCTTTTCAGCAATGATATAAGATATAGGTGGAAATATCATTGCAATAAATGCCAGCCTTACATCATATACAAGCAACATTCCTGCATATGCAGCCAACGCTACGCCTGTATCAAATATTTCTGTTGTAAACTTTCTCATGCCTTCAGCACAATCATCTACATCAAGTATGGCCTTTGTCATAATATCGCCCATACCTTCACCTTCAAGCTCTGTCCTGCTCTTTAATACAAGTGTTCCATATAATATTTTCTTCATTCTTCTATTAACATTATTGGCGAATCTACGAACATAAAAACGTTTTATATATCTTGATACCTGAACTACTCCAATTGAAATCACATATGCAATAACAAGTATAAGCATATCCTTGTATACAGCATTCTTTGCCAATATATCTATAAGACAGCCTGCCATTTTTCCTTCAAACCATGGTCCAAGCAAAAGTCCAAGATTGTATATAACACCTGACACGGTTATTATAAGCAGCACCTTCCACTCTTCTTTAAAATATGATAGTATTCTGTCGGCTTTAAATGTTTTATGCGCGGTCACATTTTTGTTATCTGAAGGATTTACTCCATTATTTCTTAATTTAAAATCCAATCTCATCTGGTGCCACAGGACATTTCCATGAGTGGATTTATCTGTTATCCCCTCATCAATGAATCCAAACTTGGAATAATATGGAACAAGGCTTTCTTTACAAGTTAATACAAGCCCTTTCCGGTTCTGTTTTCTGGCATCTAAGATAGCCTTCTTAATCAGCTCTTTCGCACATCCACATCTGCGATATTCAGGAAGAGTATTTACACCAAAAATCATCTGCCATGCACCATTCTCATTATGCATTGATGCATTTTCATACATGTCATCTGTAAGATCAGCCTCATCCGTAACAAAACCATCTACAAACGCAATGAGTTTACCCTCATCAAACATAAGCCAGAAATGATTTCCATAATATTTTATTCTCTGCTCAAATTCTTCTTTAGTTGCTGCCTCTAAAACAGGAAAACACTCGGATTCAACCGATGCAATATCGTCTAAATCAGCCATTGTTGCATATCTTATATTCACAATCGTTCCTTCTTTACTATGATTTTTTCATTATAGCTTCCTATAAGGCAGATAATGCTCATTATATGTGCATATCTAATACTTTCTACTCAATCACATACTCATACATTCTAAACTGCCTGTTTCCAACCACCTCATAAAATATGTTTTCAGTACTTACATATTTAAAGCCAGCTCTGATATATAACTTGTCAGCTAGTGTGTTCTTATCTATTACATCAAGGTGAATGGCTTCAATGTTTTCCAACTTAGCATATGATATTAAGTTTTTTACAAATTGAGTAGCAAGACCCATACCGCGGTACTCATATCGCACTGCGAGAGCATGGATTATCCATACATTATTATCTCTTTCATTTACTTTCCACGCTACCTTTTTATACTCTTTATTAGAATTACTGTTAACTATGGCACATGCCTTAATTATTCCTTCATCTCTTAATACGAACAACTCTTTCTTAACAATACCAGCCATTAAAAAATCTGCTGAAGGATGTACACCCTTTTCCCAGTCAGGAAAAGAAGGTTCTTCTTTGCTTTTATCTATTAAATCCCAATAGAGATTTTCTATCTCATTAAAATCCTCCAGGCATGCTAATTCAAAATTCATATATCTGTCTCCTAATTTTTATTTAACCCCAGCTCTTCCAGACATCCGGCTGGTATCCAAGTGTTGATACTTTTCCACTAGTCTCTCAAAAGAGGCTTCAAAGTTTAAATCATCCTTATCACTTCTTTTTCTTGGACCTTTCATGTGGTTTTTACTGCTTGCCCGCCTTGCCTTCTTACTTATATGTCTTTCCATTAACATAAGATCAATATTTTCATTTGTATACCATTTCCCGGACTGATGAATGGCATATGCACCCTTACTTAATGCCATGGCAGCAACACCATAATCCTGCGTAACTACTAAATCTCCTTTTTCACAAAGGCTTATTAACTTAAAATCAACCGCATCAGCTCCGGCACCCACATATACCACTTCTGAATAGTCTGATGTAAGATAATGATTAGTATCACACAAAAGCGTTACGGCAATATTATGACTCTTAGCTATTCTTTCAACTATCCCTATCACAGGGCATGCGTCAGCATCTACATATATATGCATACTATTATCTCTTTCATTTACAATCAATTGTTATATACATTTAGGAACAGTCTCTATTTCATTCCCACAGATAACTTATACCAGCGTTTTATGTATGGATCATCAAAAAGCTCAAGGTCGTTTTCTGTAAGTCTCACGAAAAGATCGGTAAGCCCGTCATACTCATTAATGTCTCCTGCAGGATACAGTTTCCAGTTTAGCTGCTCTAATGTCCAGTTACTCTTAACTGAATTGTGAAGCATAGACGTTGTCGCATAATTAGACGGGTTATCCTCTCCTCCAATGGCAATAGGAATGATGTGGTCAATTGTTGGGACCAGCTCCCAGTAGGCACTGTGACATTCTTCCATCTTCCAATGGCTCTGATATGGAAATGTATCCGGCATGTAATATGATAACACCTTTAACAATCCCGGATTAACAAGCTTTTCCCCGGTATATCTGTCTATAAATCCGTCTCTTACAAACTGCTCATACTTTTCCTTATCTGTGTAGTTTCTCCCTTCGGGTATTATCTTCTTAAACGGATATTCCTTATTTATTATGTTTTTCGCATTATCTATCCTACCGTCCAATATGCTTAGGGCGCTAAACTTAATAGCAGAAACTTTATCCATTAAATCACTCTCTATCTTTCATTAATCATTTGCATATTTATCAATCCAGTTTTCGCCATCATATTCATCAATCTGAACTTTAAGCCTGTCCCAAAAATCTGATAAAAGCCTGTTATCATTTTCTCCTCTTGCAAACCATACATTTGACTGGTCAAAACCAAATGCCACTCCTTTTTTCTTCCTTGGCACTCTCCAATATGTCTTTCTTCTCTGCGATCTTGGAAGTAATACACAGTCTGATTTCTTAGCAATTGCATTGTATTCCTGTATCCATTCACCTGAGACACAATTACTATTGTCTGTATCTGACCTGTACTCGTAATCAAACGCCATAGTTTCATAACGCCTGTATACAGTTGCATTCTTATACCAGCCAACTACATAAGTTTCTTTATCAAATGAATCAGGATATAATGCACAAAAATAACTAATACATCATCTACCTCTGTCTCCACAAATCCAAGGCAGTAATCCCCTTCCGGATATCTGCTGTCAATAATATATGCCGGCATAAAATTATTTTATCATTATTGCTTGAGCTGTGGATATACTGTATGCACATAGCCAGATCGG
>ERZ773204.2346-NODE-2346-length-13139-cov-2.725390_pt1 | contig 13139 bp, 10 predicted proteins | sample MGYA00581007_ERZ773204 | MGnify/ENA primary metagenome ERZ773204 (study PRJEB29015, sample SAMEA2737757) | human gut metagenome | biome: human gut; feature: human-associated habitat; material: faeces | place: China | collected 2012 ... | reverse complement strand
ATAAGAAATCAGCAGTGCTGGGGGATATGATTGTTCCCAGGACAGGTGACAGAGATGGCCGGACAGTTGTGGAACTGTGTACGACAGAAGGAGAATTGTATGCAGCAGTAGAATTTGCATGGGTGTAGGGCATTTACATAAAATAGGCTGATGATAGATGATTGTAGAGAGAGAAAGGATAAGACAGATGAAGTTAATCGAAGAACTCGGAAAACGAAGAATGCTGACAGTTGTAAAGACAGTTGATTTTGGAATATATCTTGGAACAAGTGAGGAGCGTGTACTGCTTCCAAAGAAAGAAGTACCAAAAGAAATTGAGATTGGAGATCCAGTGGAAGTATTTCTTTACAAGGATTCCAGCGACAGATTGATTGCAACAACAGCAGAACCAAAGATCACATTGGGTGAACTGGCTGTTCTGACAGTGAAAGATACCGGAAAGATTGGAGCATTTCTCGACTGGGGACTGCCGAAAGACCTGTTACTTCCATTCAAAGAGCAGACTGCTAAGGTGAAAAAAGGAGATCAGGTGCTGGTTGCGCTTTATGTGGACAAGTCCGAGAGATTATGTGCGACTATGAAGGTTTATGAAAAATTAGAGACAGACTCTCCGTATAAGAAAGACGATCATGTAGAAGGAATCGTCTATGAGAGAAGCGATAACTTTGGAGTTTTTGTAGCAGTAGACAATAAGTATTCTGCACTGATCCCGAAGCGTGAAGCGTACGGCGGTCATCTTCAGGTTGGGGATAAAGTCCATGCAAGAGTTATAAAGGTACGTGAAGATGGAAAACTGGACTTAAGTGTGCGTGAGAAAGCATTTATCCAGATGGATGCAGATGCAGAGCTGATCGTAAAACGGATGGAAGAGCACGGGGGAAAACTGCCATTTACAGACAAGGCAGATCCGGAAAAAATTAAAAAGGAACTTGGACTGAGCAAAAATGCATTTAAGCGTGCAGTGGGACGTCTTTTAAAGGAAAACAAAGTCATTATTACCGAAAAATCTATTGAATTTCCACACAGATAAGGTATAATGAGAGCGTGATAAAATTTGAAAGGAGCGCGAGCGCATGAAAGTACAGAATATTACAGATATCGAAGGATTTTTTTAAGCAATTGACAGTTGTAAAGGAAAAGTTGAGCTTGTTACTGGTGAGGGAGACAGACTGAATTTAAAATCAAAATTATCCCAGTATGTATCACTCGCGACTATTTTTTCAAATGGAGAGATTCCGGAATTGGAAATCGTCGCACATGAAAAAGAAGACATCGACAGGCTGATTTCTTATATGATTAACGGCTAGGATCCAAAGAGAGAATGAAGTATGGATGAGAGTATTAGCGTTGGCGGGCGAAAAAGTCTGTCAGCGCTTTCTTTTCTATCTGTATCAGAGCAGCAAGAATGTGCCGAGGCACATTCTTTATTACATGCGAAGATAAGGAAAATAAGGGAGAAAAATATATGAGCTTTGCACATTTACATGTTCATACAGAGTACAGTCTGCTGGACGGATCCAATAAAATTAAAGAGTGTGTGGCGCGGGTCAAAGAGCTTGGAATGAACAGCGTGGCAATTACTGATCATGGCTGTATGTTCGGCGTGATTGACTTTTACCGTGCTGCCCGTGCTCAGGGAATCAAGCCGATCCTTGGCTGTGAAGTCTATGTGGCACCAGGATCCAGGTTTGACAAAGAGGCTGTAGGAAGCGGAGATGACAGATATTATCATCTGGTTCTTCTGGCAGAAAATGATGAAGGATACCACAATTTGATGAAAATTGTATCCCGTGGTTACACAGAAGGATATTATTATAAACCACGTGTGGATCTGGAGCTTTTGAGGGAATTTCACGAAGGAATCATTGCGCTTAGCGCGTGCCTGGCAGGTGAGGTTCAGAAAAATATCACAAGAGGCATGTACAGTGAAGGAAGAGCAGCAGCTCTTAGGTATGAGGAAATATTTGGAAAAGGGAATTTTTTCCTGGAGCTGCAGGATCATGGAATTCCGGAGCAGCAGACGGTCAATCAGGCATTGATGCGCATGTCACAGGAGACGGGAATTGAACTGGTAGCAACGAACGATATACATTATACTTATGCAGAAGATGCGCGGGCACATGATATTCTGCTCTGTATCCAGACAGGTAAGAAACTGGCAGACGAGGATCGTATGCGCTATGAGGGCGGACAGTATTATATCAAGTCAGAAGAGGAAATGAAGAAGCTGTTCCCATATGCATTGCAGGCTCTTGAGAACACACAGAAGATTGCAGACCGTTGTGACGTGGAAATCGAATTTGGTGTGACCAAACTTCCAAAATACGATGTTCCGGATGGACTTTCCTCCTGGGAATATTTGAACAAATTGTGTTACGAAGGGCTGGAAAGACGTTACTCGAATCCTTCACAGGATTTGAAAGACAGACTGGACTATGAACTGTCAGTTATTCACAAGATGGGCTATGTCGATTATTTCCTGATTGTGTGGGATTTCATTCACTATGCAAGGTCACAGAAGATTATGGTCGGACCGGGACGTGGTTCCGGTGCCGGAAGTATTGTGGCGTATTGTCTGGAGATTACAAGTATTGACCCGATTAAATACCAGCTTCTGTTTGAACGTTTCCTGAATCCGGAGCGTGTGTCCATGCCCGATATTGACGTGGATTTCTGTTACGAGAGGCGTCAGGAAGTGATCGACTATGTAGGAAGAAAGTACGGCGCAGACCGAGTCGTTCAGATCGTCACATTTGGTACACTGGCTGCCAGAGGTGTGATTCGGGATGTAGGACGTGTGATGGATCTGCCGTATGCATTTGTAGATAATATAGCGAAGCTTATTCCGAAGGAGCTGAATATTACTTTGGATAAGGCACTCAAGACCAGCTCAGAACTTCGCAAGTCCTATGAGGAAGACCCACAGGTAAAAGAACTGATTGACATGTCCATGCGTCTGGAAGGACTTCCAAGACATACTTCCATGCATGCAGCCGGAGTTGTTATCAGCCAGAAGCCGGTAGAAGAATATGTGCCGCTGTCACTTGGATCAGATGGATCTGTAACGACTCAGTTCGTAGCGACCACGCTGGAAGAGCTGGGACTTTTGAAAATGGACTTTCTGGGGCTTCGCACCTTGACGGTGATCCGGGATGCAGAGAAGCTTGCAAGCTACAGTTCCGGAAAAGAGATCAACATTAACAAGATTAATTTTGACGATAAAGCAGTACTGGATTCTATTGGAACGGGAAAGACAGACGGTGTGTTCCAGTTAGAGAGTGCAGGAATGAAGAACTTTATGAAAGAGCTGAAACCGCAGAGCCTGGAAGATATTATCGCCGGAATTTCCCTGTATCGTCCGGGGCCGATGGATTTTATCCCTCAGTATATTAAAGGAAAAGAACATCCGGAGCTGATCACCTATGACTGCCCACAGCTAGAGCCGATCCTGTCGCCAACTTATGGCTGTATCGTCTATCAGGAGCAGGTTATGCAGATTGTGCGTGATCTGGCAGGATATACCCTTGGACGAAGCGACCTTGTGCGCCGCGCTATGTCTAAGAAGAAAGCCGATGTCATGGCAAAGGAACGCCAGAATTTTGTGTACGGAAATCCGGAGGAAGGTGTACCAGGCTGTATTGCAAATGGTATTGACGAGAAGACTGCCAATAAGATTTATGATGAAATGACAGATTTTGCCAAGTATGCGTTTAACAAATCCCATGCGGCAGCATATGCGGTCGTTTCTTACCAGACAGCATGGCTCAAATATTATTATCCAGTAGAGTATATGGCAGCTCTTATGACCTCAGTCATTGATAATCCAGGAAAGGTAGCCGAGTACATTTACAGTTGCCGCCAGATGGGGATCAAGATTCTGCCGCCGGACATTAACCATGGTTACAGCAGCTTTTCTGTAGATAACGGAAGTATCCGGTACGGACTGGCAGCAATCAAGAGCATCGGCAGACCAGTCATCAAAGAAATTGTTGCAGAGCGGAAAGCAAACGGAGAGTTTAAGAATCTGAAAGATTTCATTGAGCGGATGTCAGGAAAAGATATCAATAAGAGAACGATTGAGAACTTTATCAAATCCGGTGCATTTGACGAACTTGGAGGAACAAGAAAGCAATTCATGGTCATCTATGTACAGATTCTCGACCAGGTGAACCGGGAGAAGAAAAATTCCATGACAGGTCAGATGTCTCTCTTTGACATTGTAGGAGAAGAACAGAAATCTGAGTTTGATATTCCACTGCCAAATGTAGGAGAATATGAGAAATCTACGAAACTTGCATTTGAAAAAGAAGTGCTTGGAATCTACTTAAGCGGACATCCGATGGAAGAGTACGAGGAGCAGTGGAGAAAAGGCATTTCCAAAACGACACAGGATTTCCAGTTTGATGAGGAATTGGGATTTTCAAGAGTCAGTGATGGCGCAACAGAGATCATTGGTGGAATCATTGCGAGCAAGACAATCAAATACACGAAGAATAATAAGACTATGTGTTTCCTGACGATCGAAGATATTATGGGATCAGTAGAAGTCGTTGTATTCCCAAGAGATTATGAGCGCTATCATCAATATCTGGAAGAGGAAAATGTTGTCTTTGTTAAGGGACGGGTGTCAGAAGAGGATGAAGCCTCCAGCAAACTGATCTGTGAGAAAGTCATTCCATTTGGACAGAAGAAACAGGAACTCTGGATCCAGTATCCGGATAAAGAAACATTTCTTCAGGGAGAGAAGATGCTATATGATATGCTTGCATCTTCCGATGGAAATGATGAAGTTATAGTATATTGTAAGGCAGAGCGAGCGGTAAAACGCCTTCCATCTAACCGAAATGTGAATATAGAACCTGGATTACTAAGCAGGCTTATGAATTATTTTGGTGAATCTTGCGTAAAAGTGGTGGAAAAACCATTGAAAAGCTAAGGCAATTCATATACAATGTAGCGTGAAGGGTTAAATAAATAACGAAATAAATATGTTGCTGTTCAAAGAGGTGAAAAGCAACTCTACGATGGAGGAGAAGAATCATGGCAGAAAGAATCATTCGTACAATAGGTGTATTGACAAGTGGAGGAGATGCTCCGGGAATGAACGCGGCAATTCGTGCCGTTGTCAGAACTGCACTTGGGAAAGGTGTGAAAGTACGAGGCATCAGAAAAGGTTATAAGGGACTTCTCAATGAGGAAATCATCGATCTGGACGCAGGAGATGTATCAGACATTATTCAGCGCGGAGGTACAATTCTTCAGACAGCCCGTTGTGCAGAGATGCGTACAGAGGAAGGTCAGCAGAAAGCAGCAGCTATCTGTAAAAAGTATGGAATTGACGGTCTGGTAGTAATTGGAGGAGACGGATCTTTCCGTGGAGCGCAGAAACTTGCAAATCTTGGAGTGAATACGATTGGAGTTCCGGGAACCATCGATCTTGATATTGATTGTACAGAGTATACGATCGGATTTGACACAGCGGTAAATACAGCTATGGAGGCAATTGATAAAGTCCGTGATACTTCTACTTCACACAGCAGATGTTCTATTATTGAAGTTATGGGACGTGATGCAGGATACCTGGCTCTGTGGTGCGGTATTGCAAATGGAGCTGAACGTATTCTCCTTCCTGAGGAAGAAGGATATGATATTGATGATATTATCGATGATATAAAAGAGTCTAAAAAAAGAGGTAAGAAGAACTACATTATCATCAATGCAGAAGGTGTTGGTGATTCTGTGAATCTTGCAAAGACAATCGAAGAAAGAACGGGCATGGAGACAAGAGCAACTATCCTCGGACATATGCAGCGTGGTGGAAGCCCGACATGTAAAGACCGTGTATATGCATCTATCATGGGATCCATGGCAGTAGATCTTCTCTTAGAAGGAAAGACAAACCGTATCGTAGGTTACAGACACGGTGAATATGTAGATTTTGATATTGAGGAAGCACTTGGAATGCAGAAAGGAATCCCTGCATATCAGTACGAGATTTCCAAGAAGCTTTCTCTGTAAAGCCGGCAGGAATAGAAGTGATGATGTCCGCCGGACTTCGAGAATGAGGAAAGATAAAGATTTATGACGAAAAATGTATTAGTTACAATATCCGGACTTCATTATGATGACAGTGTGATGATGGTGCAGGAGGAGAATAGTAATGAGGCAAACTCCATAGAGGTGACAACTCCTGCCACCTATTATCTGAAAAATGGGAAACATTACATCGTTTATGATGAGGTCGTAGAGGGAATTCCGGGGACGATCAAGAATCGGATCAAAATTGATGAAGGAAAGCTTTTAGATATTACAAAAAGCGGAATTACTAATTCGCATATGGTATTTGAGACCGATAAGATTAATGTGACTCCATATCAGACTCCATACGGAGATCTGCTTCTTGGCACATATACGAAAGGTATGGATATACAGATTGAAGAGGAGCGCATCGAACTTCAGGTCAGATATTCTCTGGATATTAATGGAGACAAGGCCGCAGACTGCGATATCCGCATTCTGATAGAAGCGAATGAATAAGAAGGATAAAAAAATGAGTATAAAAAAGGGGCTGTGAAAAACAGCCTCTTTTTTTGGATTTTATTTTCTATGCTTTATTTTTTATCTTTTTTAAATCTGGCAAAAAATCCTTTTTTCTTCTCTGGTGTCTCCAGTGCACCACGCACGCCCTTAACGCCGGTAATGTAGATACCGCTTACTGTTGCTTTTACTTCTTTTTTAACAGGAATGAGCGGATAAATCTGAGCATCACACATCAGTGTCATAATTCTCGGTCCGACTTTCGCCTTGACAACCGGAACTTTAGAACGGCGGAGATACTTTGGAGTATTGTCGATGACAATCTGTGGAAGACCAGAATCTTTTAACTTCATCTTGCCCTTATCGATGATCAGCATAGATACTGTCTGTGCAACAGCATCTAACTGCTCCTGCTGTTCAGCCTGTTTTTTTTCAGCTTTCTTACCCAGGAAATACAGCACAACACAAGCGATTATCAGTACGACTAAAATTACCAGTAAAACAATCGATAATGTACTCACGAGTAACCCTCCTATATTTATCTAATGTCATTTACACAAATCACATTGTATCATTCTTTAACTGGAAGTGCAAGGAAAAACGTCAGTTACTGTGCGTGCAATTATGAAATATATGTGAAAAGTATTTGCAACATTTGGGAAATGTGTTATAACTAGAAGTAGCGTTTTTTCGAGCGTGAAAAGTAATTTTAAATTATAAAACGAAGTTTTAAAGGGGTAAGAAGATGAAGAAGAGATTAGCAGCACTTTTCTGTGCAACACTTGCAGCTTCCATGATTCTTGTGGGATGCCAGGCAAGTAAAGGATTAGAGACAGACAATCTGAAGATCACACAGTATAAAGGCGTAGAAGTAAGCGCAGTAGCTAAACCGGAAAAAGTGACAGATGACGATGTAGAACAGTATATTCAGTCTCAGCTTACAAGCTCTGCAACGACAACAGAAGTGACAGACCGCGCAGCACAGAAGGGAGATACTGTAGATATCGCATTTGCAGGAACCATTGACGGAGAAGCATTTGACGGAGGCTCTTCTGATAGCTATTCACTGGAACTGGGTTCTGGAAAGATGATCGATGGATTTGAAGACAGCATTATCGGACACAATGTGGGAGAGACGTTTGTATGGGACGGAAAATTCCCAGACGATTATAAGTCAACAGATCTTGCAGGAAAAGCATGTCAGTTTACGATTACTGTAAATTCTATCTCAGAGCAGAATGTACCGGAACTGACAGACGAGTGGGTTGCGAATAATTCTAAAAGTTCTAAGACTGTAAAAGAATATAAGAAAGAGATTAAAAAGACACTGGAAGATCAGAAGCAGAAAGACTATGACAGTACTTTGAAATCAGAGGCATGGCAGGCAGTCGTAGATAACACAACTGTTCAGAAGTACTCTAAGAAACAGCAGGAGAAGATTGACGAGATGAAGAATTCTCTGATTGATTCTTACAAGTCTTATGCACAGAGCCAAGGGACAGATTATGAGACATATATTACATCTTCCGGTCAGTATACAGTAGAGAGTTTTGAGCAGAAAGTGGAAGAGGCAGCTCAGGAGTCTGAGAAGCAGACCATGATCGCTGAGGCTATTGCAGACAAAGAGAAGATTAAATTAGATGACAAGACATACAAGAAGATGTTAAAAGAGTATGCTAAGACATATGGATTCGAAGATGGTGACGCCATGGAAAAGGCATATTCAAAAGATACTTTAAAAGAGGCAATGCTCACAGATTTGGTAAAAGACTGGCTGGTAGATAACTGTATCCAGAAAACAGATAATTAAGAATAAAATGAATCAATCGGAGATTGAAAATAACGATAACGAAAGAATAAAATACATCAATCAAAGATTGATATTGTTAGATAATTAATAAAAAAAGCACTGATAAATCAGGTAATGAATGATTTATCAGTGCTTTTTCGTGCATTTGATAGAGTAATTGGAAAATTATACTAATATATGTATAAAATTGCACAAGTAGAAGTGTAATATAAACTTGAGTTATATGCATTATTTAGGTATAATAAAGAAAGCACGCTCATGGAAGGGCGTGTAAACTCAAGAAGAAAGGTGAGAGGGAAATGAACGAAAAGAATGAGTTTAAACCGTATATCCCGGCCGATAGGGTTATGCCGGAGCTTACGGTAACTTCCATTGTAATGGGAATGCTTCTGGCTGTAATTTTTGGTGCAGCAAACGCATATTTAGGACTTCGTGTAGGTATGACTGTATCTGCTTCTATTCCGGCAGCAGTTATCTCTATGCGAGTGATCCGCGTGATCATGAAGCGTAATTCCATTCTGGAAAGCAACATGGTTCAGACAATCGGTTCCGCCGGAGAGTCTCTTGCAGCAGGAGCCATCTTTACAATGCCTGCTCTGTTCCTTTGGGCAGAAGAGGGGCTGTGCGATATGCCAAGTCTTGTAGAGATTACACTGATCGCACTTTGTGGTGGAGTCCTTGGAGTACTCTTCATGGTACCACTTCGTAATGCGTTGATCGTAAAAGAGCATGAGACATTGCTTTACCCAGAGGGAACTGCTTGTGCAGACGTACTTCTGGCAGGAGAAGAAGGAGGAGCCAATGCTTCAACAGTATTCTCCGGTATGGGACTTGCGGCAGCATTTAAATTCGTTGTAGACGGACTGAAAGTACTTCCGTCCGACGTAGCATTTGCATTTAAGTCATTCAAAGGTGAGATTGGTATGGAAGTATATCCGGCACTTCTCGGTGTTGGTTATATCGTAGGACCGCAGATCGCTTCCTATATGTTCGTAGGATCTGTAATCGGCTGGATGGTGATCATTCCTCTGATTTGTCTGTTCGGACCAGATACATGGCTTTATCCGGCAGATGTAGGAAAAACAATTGCTGATCTTTATGCAGCTGGCGGAGCAGCAAAAATCTGGAGTACATATGTAAAATATATCGGTGCAGGAGCAATCGCTACAGGAGGAATTATCTCCCTGATCAAATCTCTGCCACTGATCATTACAACATTCCGTGACTCTATTAAGAGCATGAAAGGTGGAAAGAATACCAATACAGCTCGTACAGCTCAGGATCTTCCAATGCAGATGATCCTGTTCGGAATCGTAGCTATGATTCTTATCATCTGGGTAGTGCCTGCAATTCCGGTAACATTACTTGGAGCAGCAATTATCGTAGTATTTGGTTTCTTCTTTGCAACTGTATCCTCCCGTATGGTAGGTCTTGTAGGAAGTTCTAACAACCCGGTTTCCGGTATGGCTATCGCTACACTTCTGATTGCTACAATGTCAATCAAAGCAAGCGGTAAGACAGGAATCGACGGTATGACAGCAGCTATTGCAATCGGATCAGTTATCTGTATTGTAGCAGCTATCGCCGGTGATACATCACAGGATCTGAAGACAGGATACCTGCTTGGTGCAACACCTAAGAAACAGCAGATGGGTGAAATTATCGGAGTTGTTGTATCCGGTCTTGCAATCGGTGGAGTTCTGTATCTTCTGAATGCAGCCTGGGGATACGGTGGCGCAGAAGTACCTGCACCACAGGCAACACTGATGAAGATGATCGTAGAGGGAATCATGGGTGGAAACCTTCCATGGAACCTGGTATTTATCGGAGTATTCTTAGCAATTGCACTTGAAATTTTAAGAATACCGGTTATGCCATTTGCTATCGGTCTGTATCTTCCAATTTACCTGAATGCATCCATCATGATCGGTGGTGTTGTTCGTATGTTCATGGATCGTCGTAAAAATGTTGACGAGGAGACAAAGACAAAGCAGACAACAGACGGAACACTGTATTGTGCAGGTATGATCGCAGGAGAAGGACTTGTAGGAATCCTGCTTGCAATCTTCGCAGTATTTGGAATTAACGTAAGTATCGGAGAAAGTGTAAACTTTGGTAACATCGGTGGAGTTGTACTGATGGTTATCATGATCTTATGCCTTCTGAAATTCTCTCTTTGGAAAAAGAGTAAAGAGAAATAATGAAAAAGAATAAGAAAAATAAGCAGCAGATTAATTATCTTGACCTGATTCCGGTGAGACCGGAAAAACTTGGCTGGCATATAGACCGCCGGGAACGGGTTGTATTAGAAGTGAAGAATGAAGGCTTTTTCAATCGGATCGCACAGACATATTTCCGCAGACCACAGACGACGAAAGTTCATCTGGATGTGCAGGGAAGTTATCTGTGGCCGTTGATCGACGGGGAGCGGACAGTGATGGAACTGGCCGCTCTTCAGAAAGAACATTTTGGAGAAGCAGCAGAGCCGCTGTATCCAAGAATTGTGAAATATTTTCAGATTTTAGAGAGTTATCATTTTATCAGCTTTAAAAATATGGAAAAATAATTATCTGTACTGCAGATATTCGAGGAACCGCTTTACCGCAAGGGAAGCGGTTTTCTTGCTTCTAAGAGCCAGCCCTACACGGCGGTAAGCCGGAACATCTAATTCTTTTGTAAGAATGTGATAAGGGATTCGTTGCAGGATCAGTTGTGGAAGCACACTGATGCCAAGCCCCTTTTCGACCATGGACATAATTGCGTAATCATCCCATGTCATAATATGTACCTTCGGATTCAACCCACAATTACTAAAGATGTCTGTGGCATCAGAATTAGCTCCTCTGGAAAGAAGGAGAAATGGAGCAGATACCAGTTCTTGAACCGGGAATTTTTTACAGTCTGCCAGTGGATGATGTTCAGGTATAACAGCCATCAGCGGGTCAGCTTCTAAAAAAATAGTTTCCAGTTCAGGATTTATTGTCGGGAGGCGTAAAAATCCACAGTCCACCCGGCCGGAAACAATCCAATTTTCAATTTCGGCGTAATCACCGAGTAGAAGTTCAAAATCAATATTCGGAAAATCTTTCTGAAACTGTTGGATTATATTCGGCAGCCAATGTGTGGCAACACTGGAAAATGTACCAATTCGAATCAGACCAGACTGCAGGCCATGGAGCTCATCCACCTGCATCTGCAGCTTTTTGTATTCGGCGCAGACATTCTGCGCGTAAGGAAGAAGTCTCAGTCCATCAGAAGTCAGACGGACACCACCCCTGCCACGTTCCAGAAGAATAATATTCCATTCCTGTTCCAGATCTCCGATCATCCGGCTGATTCCGGACTGGGAGTAGGAGAGTGCTTCGGCAGCTTTTGTGAAACTGCCATATTCAACAGCCTTAAGAAAGGCCTGGTATTTTTGTATGTTGACGTCCATATTGGCTCCTTTCAAGTAAACAGCTTTATAATCCATATCAAAACGGATACACGTTCTTTTCGATAAGGATTTCTAAAGATTAATTTCATAATGCGTCGCAAGGTGCAGGTGTGTATAACGAAGAGATGTGTACGTCGCAAATATAGTGGTATAAGTTTTGTTTAATCTACAAAAACTTGGCTGCGTGTTCGAACGCGCATTATACAGTGTTTTGATCAATCTTGTATAAATATCAATGTATGAGAAAAATTCATGATACATATGAGAAAGATACGCTTTTGTAATCTGTAGCTCTATGGTAAACTAAACGAAGATGAAATGCAAGAGAGAGCGAGGATTTTTATTATGAAACCTTATCAGAACAGAATTGTTGTAAAAGTTGGTACATCAACACTTACAAATGAGCTTGGAAAGAGTGACCTTCGTTGTTTTGACAGACTGGCATGTGTGCTGTCAGATATCCAGAATATGGGATATGAAGTGATCCTTGTATCTTCCGGTGCAATTGCAGTTGGAAGAAATAAATTAAAAATGAAGACTCAGCCGACAAGTATGCGCCACAAACAGGCAGCCGCAGCAGTTGGACAGTGCAGTATCATGTTCTTGTATGATAAGTTCTTCGGAGATTATGATAAGACGATTGGTCAGATTCTTCTGAATGCTGAAGATATTGAACAGGAAGAGAAAAAAGACAATCTGATCAATACATTTGACGCACTTTTAGAGATGGGAGCCATTCCAATTGTAAATGAAAATGACTCTGTAAGCTATACGGAGATTGAATCTAATGACCGACTTTTTGGAGACAACGATATGCTGTCTTCTGTAGTAGCGGTTCTGTGCCGCGCAAGCAAATTAGTGATTTTTTCAGATATTGATGGATTCTACAATTGTGATCCAAGACTTCATCCAGATGCAAAGCTGATTGAAGAGATTGATAAGATTGACGACGAAGTGTACAAGCTTGCCGGAGGTGCGGGATCCAGACGCGGAACAGGAGGAATGCGTACAAAACTCCAGGCAGCAGCACTTGCAACTTCGCAGGGAATCGACACCATTATTACGAATGGAAAGAACCCGGCAGCACTCTATGATATTATCGAAGGAGTTCCGGTAGGTACGAAATTTAAAGCACAGTAAAAGGTATAGTAGATGATATAGTAAAAACGCTCAGATCTCAATATGAGATATGAGCGTTTTTATAGTACGCTTTGCAAGAAATCTTTGCGGAAATGAAAAGATTTCTTAACAGACTAATTTTCTTTTTTGTTATTATTCTCGGAATCTTCAGAGATAGAGCCGATGCTCTTTTTAAATTCTTTGATAGCTTCATTCCATGTCATTTTCTCATCTCCA
>ERZ773204.2338-NODE-2338-length-13178-cov-2.781986_pt1 | contig 13178 bp, 10 predicted proteins | sample MGYA00581007_ERZ773204 | MGnify/ENA primary metagenome ERZ773204 (study PRJEB29015, sample SAMEA2737757) | human gut metagenome | biome: human gut; feature: human-associated habitat; material: faeces | place: China | collected 2012 ... | reverse complement strand
GGTTGGTCGAGAGTTTTCAGAGAATATTGACGAAGGTTCTTACAAGAAAGGGGCTCAGGCGTTAAAAGAGATGTTAGTTCAAGAAAATACAACAAGTGATGAGGCTTTGAATCATGAATTTTATGTTTACGAGAATACAAAGGGTGAGGTGAAGTCCGGTGAATCTAACGTCAATGAGGCTTATGCCAACCATACCTTATTGATCGTAAAAGGTGATTATACCTATCTCCCGCAAGGTGCGAAAGAATCTATTACGAAAGAGAATTGTTATTATGCGATTCCTGTCGGAGAAGAAGTGACGATTGATGGCACGGAAAAAAGGAGTAAGTTTTACGTCCAACGTAACTACAAATACGAGATCTCTTTAACGATTATCGGCCCCGGTTCCGAGATCCCATACGACCCGATGATCTCCACCAATGTGAGCGCATCCGTGAAAGTGGAGCCATGGAACGTGAAGACTATCCATGAGGAAGTAGAATAAAGCAATATAGGGTAAAATAATTGATAAGAAAAAATTAGGATTATGAAACACATACTGTTTACAAAGGAATTGCTTCTCTTGGTTGTGGCTTTGTTCGCTATTATAGCGACTAGCTGCATCAAGGAGGATTTGGATCAATGCTATACGCTCAAACTGAAGGTCGAGAATATCAAGGGAGACGATATAACGGAATACGGATGGATGGAATCTACCGATCTGTATATATTCGACGAGAATCTGAATTACTTGGAGAAACGTCGCTTGGATAAGAACTTTATCCGTTCTCGCAATGAGATTGTTTTGGATGGCTATACCGCCGATCGTAGTTTACGTATCGTGGCATGGGGCAACGTGAATGCCTTGGGTGAAAAGCAATCCGTATCGGAGGCCCAGACCATAGAGGACTTGAAAGTGATGTTGAAAAGCCAAGATGGTTTGGCAGTTACCCCGGACAGCCTTTATTATGGTAGCGAACAAGTGTTGACAAAAGCCGGAGGCGTAGCGAAGGAGACTGAGATCGTGATTCGTCCGAAAGTGGGTACGGTCACGATCGAGACCCGAGGGTTGCAAGAGCAACTCGGCAGGATGGGGTTGAGAAGTTCCGTGGATTGCGACTTCTACTTGAATAATACATTAAGTGGTTTTGATTACCGTGGTACGCAGATTGGCGATAGCGTATATTATAATCCGGAAGGTGCGTGGAACGAGTCCGGGGTTGAATGGATAACCCCTACTATGCAAACCGCTTGTCCGGGACAGGATATGGCTGTGTCGATAAGCGCCAATGGAGTCTCGTTAGGCTCGGCCAAGGTAGACGAGAACGGTGATCCTATTTATACGAGCGCGGGAGAGAATACCCATCTGATCCTTGAATGGGGTGAGGGCGGAACCTTATCCGTCCGGGCAACCGTTCGTCCTTGGGGAGTAGTGGAAGAAGATATTCCGATGCATTAAAGGGTACCTCATCATATATAATTAAGAAATACGATACGAACATGAAATTATTAGCGAACATATTTTTATCCGGTTTGGCGATTCTCGCTTGTGTGAGTTGTTCTAAAGATGAGGATCCGGTTCTTTCCTTAGAAGGCGCTAAGCTGTCCGTCGCTGTCAAGGCGTCCGGTACGGCTACGAAAGCCTATAACCCCAATGACGTGAATGAGTTGGAGGGTGAGGCTTATATCAATAATTTGGCAGTGGTAGTATTTAATGAGACCGGCACGGAACTGCTCGGTTATAAATGGGAGGCTCTTTCCGGGGCGGAACATTCCGCCATAATAGCCGATGTGCCGACAACGAAGGCTGTCCGGGCACGGATCATTGTCTTGGCGAACGTGCCGAGAGATTTATTATCTACCATTTCTACCTACGATGAGTTCCAGACTCGCTTGGTAGACCTCTCCTCGCAATCGCAAACGAACCTAACGATGAGTAGTCAAGTGATCGTTACAAAATCCGCTTTATCTGAGGAAGATAACTATTTAGGATATACGGATCTTGGCGATCAGAATGTGGATGGCATCTCCGACCCGATCCTTTTGACCCGTGTAGCCGCACGTATTGATTTGGTGAATATATCCACTCGTTTTGCCGGAACGCCGTTCGCCGGACGTGAGGTGCGAATCGATGCGGTAGGTATCTACAATATGAAGACAAAGTCTTACTATTTCAGTGAGGCGGATTGGGGAGAGACAGAGGCTCCCGATGCCGTGCGAAATTCGGAGGATACCTCGTTCGAGGATCTGTTGGTAAATGATGGCGCTTCGATATCCAATACGCCATTCGTTCATTATGTAATGGAAAATATGAAAAGCGACGATCACACGATGATCGCCGTAAAAGCTACCTTGCAGGGGAATTCCAGTTATCAAGACCATACGAAAATCTTCACGGCGGTGATCAATGCGGGTGGCTTGCAGAACGGCTATGATCATAATTTCATCCGTCGCAACTACGTTTACCGTCTCCGTATTTATTTTGACGGCGAAAGTTTCGACAATATTCCCGTAACGCCAGACCCGGGCCCAGGTCCGGATCCGGAACCCGAGGTAGATACCAACTTGAATATAGCCGTGCAGGTAGTAGGCTGGGGCCCGGTAATGCAGCATCCGGTAATAGACTAAGTAATGGAATCATAGGGAATGAAATTTAGTATAAACAAGAAAAAACAAAAGGATATGAAACTAAGACATTTATTATTAGCCTCTTTCGCCGCATGCACTTTTGCCTCCTGCTCGGACGATAGCTCGAATGGCATCGAGATACCGGAAGAGAACTATCAGATGATAGATGCGAATGTCTCTCTTACCGCTACGGCTTTGGATGGGATACAGACAAAAGGTGCAACGAAAGAGGGCGGTGATGCTGTGCTAGAATCTGGCAGTAATAACGAGCAATTTATTAATGAACTAACCGCCTATTTGTTTTATGTAGACAATGGGGAGAACGAGGATGCATACAAATTCGCCGCAATGAAGACGGTATCCTCTACTGATGGTAATTCCGTAAAGACTATTGAAGATATTGTCGTTAAGGTAAAAGCTACGGCGGCCGGCGAACTTTCTGATACGCAATTGGCGGTGGTCTTTTTAGCGAATACGAAACTTGCTACGCCTCCTTCTAATTTGGGGGATGTGAAAACTGCCGAACTTGAAGATCTCGTTGATTTTACGCATGTGCATCCAGCGCCAGGTGTTACGCAAACGTATGTGCCGATGTTCAGCCAGATAGTTACGATTGGTGGAGGTGAGCATCAGTTGCTTGCTGGGACAAAGTATGATAACTGGGTGAAAGGATCTACGGCCCCTTCTATTATATATACAAACAATGCGACAGTAGGTGCAGCACATAATGAGATTGAGAAAAAAAGTGAAGCGGCAGAATGGACTGAAAATGGTTCCTCTTATGATCCGGCAAATATTCTAGCTGCTGATAAAATCCCATTAACCCGCCATGTAGCCCGTGTCCAACTTCAAGCTATTGATTGCGACTTCAAGAACAATTATGCTGATGCGTCATTTGAGTTGACACATGTATATATTGCGAACGCTAGCAATACTTCTCTTATCTATGCTGACGCAAAACCGTATAGTTTGGACAATGCTACCACATATTCTCATGGTTGTAGCTATAAGCGGGATGACTATTTCTTAGTGAAAGGTAAGAATGATGTAGCTTCTTTACATTGGACAATGGATGGAGGGGTAGACATCAAAATGACGGGTCATAGTCATTCTTCTAATTTGAACGGCGATGGTTCCATAAATTATAATGGTGACAGTTGGTTCTCTTTTGATGATCAAACGGTTAGTGGTGATGAATATGGACATAAAGAGATGCCTCAATTTTATGTGTTTGAAATGAGGGGGAATAAACAGATGTTTGCAGATGATCCGAATAACGGTGATTCTCTATCTGGAATGATACAGACCATGTTAATTCTTCGGGGCAATTGGTATCCAAATGGAAAAACGGAAGGACTCGGTAATGATATGGTTAAAAGAGATCGCTACTACCGTATACCAATTAAGCAAGATGCGACTAGTGGCATTATTGGTGTACAACGTAATACCATCTATAAGATATACGCTACGATAACCGGTGAAGGCTCTAAGGATCCCGACACAAGCGAGTTGAACGCTTGTATCAGTTTTAGCATTAAGGTTGAGCCTTGGACACTCATCACGCAAACTGAGACAGACGTGAATTGATAAAACTCTTTCATAACGATTAATAGCGAGAACGGGGTTCGGAATTTCCGGACTCCGCTTTTTGTCCTATGATGGATGGATTTGCGCCCTGCATAGGTATCCCTATCGCCTAAGATAGCTTTAGCCACACCCTCAAATGCCTATATTCAATATGCTAGTTTTACCCCTTAAAGTTGAAAGTTACGCCTATCGTGCCGAATAATGGATTCCTCTAATTTTGCTAGTGTAAAACAAGAGAAAAATTCAATCCATTATGAAAATAAAGAATATACTAGCATTATTATGCTTCCTTTGCATCGGAGTGTCTTGCTCCATGGAAGACGATATTTTGAGTGGTGTGGATACGAAAGGACCTGCAGGTATCGATGCCACAGAGCTTTATGCCTCATTAGATCTCTCTCTCCTTGTAAGGAATTCGAATGTTACTACGAAAAGCTCTGAACTTACTGGGCCAACTGACGGAACTGAGGAGAATATGACGAAGGATGAGAGATCTGTTTCTGATTGTTACATCGCTATCTTTAAGTATGATTCCAAGACTAAGAATGTAGGGGACTTTTTAACTTCTTATTATTCCTCGAACGGATCGATAAGCGAATCCCTAATTTTTAAGATTCCAAAAGATAAATCAGAGCGTACGGATCTCAAGATCGTGGTAATCGCGAATGCGGCAGCGTCCGTATCCAGATCTGGCTTAGCTTCAGCTAGCCAGATTTCTTATGCGGATTTAAAGGGTAAGACCTTGGTTGAGGTTCCTAATGTTTTTGTAAAAGTAGGGGAAACTGAAATAGCAAAGGGAGATGGAGGAACCTACCCGGATAATAAAGGAGGTGTCTACGTGAACATATCCGAGAAGATTCTGGGTTTGGATCAACCCGCTAATACGCCTGTCGAGGTAAAACTTATCCAACGTACGGCGGCTATCATGTTGCAGCAGTTTAAGATTCTAAAGTCTGATGGGACTGAGTATGATAATGTGGAAATCAAAGGTTTATCTTTGCTGAATTCTAAGACTATAGGTCAAGTAGCGGGTGAGGTTTCTTCTGGTGAGAAATTATACGGAATGCAATCCGTTAATGGCACTACAGAACGTTTGTATAGCTATGAAAATACCTCATCTAGTCAGCCAACAACATTGAAGATTGATTATGTGTATAATAATGGAGAAACAGGAAGTTGTAGCTTCCCGATAAAGTCCCGTTTGAGTGAGACTTCTGATCCTAGTATAGCTGTATGGGCTGGTTATCTGTATAAGTTAGAGGTGACGCTTAGGAATGCTACTGTTGATGTAACGGTGCAGTGTGTGACACAGGATTGGATTTTTGATAAGGATCATGAATTTGAGTTTACATTTTAAATAATAGGGTAATAAATAAAAATATTGAGCTATGAGATTGAAAGTAATTTTATTTATGTTGACGTTGGGCTTATTGGGTGGATTATCTGCCTGCTCCTCCGAAGAGCCGATAGATTCTCAGACTTTAGATATGTCTTTAGTTTTATTGATGGGGGATATACAGACGAAGGCTTCGGCTCCTAATTACAAATATGCCACTACAGAGGAAATCATGATTCAGAATTGCCATGTGGCTGTTTTTGACACGGATGGAAATCGTATCCATTTTCAGGATTTTGCGAATATGGGAGATATGAAAGCTATCGATAATCTATCGGGTTATGAATTGGGGTTGGTTGGTGTGCGTACATTCGGCAAGGAAGATAAAGCGGTGTCGGTGTTGGTTGTGGCAAATGCGGATAATTCATTATTTAACGACTGTGCTACCTATGCTGATTATACCTCAAAAACAATACAAACAACATCTTTTCAATCTTCTCAGTTGGTGAAAATAGGAAAATCGAATACTACTTTAAAATATAATGGGACTAATGAAGCTATTAGAGTCTTATTGATTCAGCTAAGTGCTAAAATAGAATATAAAGGGATCTATAATAAGAATAACAATGACTTGATTAACGATCAATTCTCATTAATAAATGTGGAAGGCTTAAATGCTAGTTCGCAAGTCGCTATTTTTAATACCTCTTCTGTGGAAAATGGAGTTTTCGAGGCATTGACTTACCCTTCGGAAGATAAGCCGACGACGTTCTATACGTATGAAATTAGTGACGCGAATAAAAATATTCTATTGAGTGTACAACAAAATGGGTCAGAGATAAAAAGTTTTTCTTTTCCTGCCAATAAGTTTATAAAGGGCAACTATTACGAGATAAAAGGTCTATATGAACCTTCTACGGAAATAGAATGGATTTTAGAAGAGGTTGGGAACGAGAATGTCGCTCTTGACCCTTTTGAATAAATAGAAAGTATGTCTAATGGCTAAAAAATCAAGATGATGAAACAATATATTATGTTTTTATTAGGATTATTAATCCTAAGCGCTTGCACAAACGATGAGTATCTGGCTCAAAGAACAGAAGTAGAAGAAGGTATCCCTACGGTGGTGAAATTATCTGTGACGATTCCTATGAGCGGTAAGATTGAGACAAAGGCTTTTTCTGATAGTGGTGTTGCTGATTTATATGTGTTTTCCTTTAAAAAGGATAATGATGAGTTTATAACCGCTCAAAAGTATACGGAACTTTCCGGATCTACCATATCTTTCTCTACCTTGTCCGGAGAACAACGGATTTTTGCGATAGGAAATGTGGATTATGATATGTTTCCGGGACTTTCGGAAAGATTAGAGTCGTGGTTGGGAAATAATCATCCTTCAAAATCTGATTTGACTTCTCTTTTAGCGGAAGTTGGAGGAGATAAAGCGGTCCAGTTTGCGAATACTACCTCATTGGTAAGTGGATTATGGAATAATGAGGATGATACAAAAGATTATTGTACTGTCAAAGTGGATGGGACATTGGTTGAGAAAGGCAAAATTTACTTAAAGCGAGTAGCGGCTAAGGTGACTTTTAAAATTGAAGTGGCAGATGGCCGGGAATTTAAATTGAAAAGTTACCAAGTTTGTGAAGTTCCTAAAAAGGTAAATGTATGGGAAGGTTCTACTTCAGAAGAGATTGTTTCTTATTCAACTCAGGAATTGACAATCTCAAGAGATGAAGGATTTTTTACTTTTTATATGCCTGAAAATATAGCTAATGGAAAAGAGGGTTGTAATTCTGCGGATGATCGTGAAAAATTATCGAAAGGATCTTTAAGAAATTCACCCCCGGAAGGAAGAGTGTTCACATATGTCGATAAGCCGGCTACGTACGTATTATTGAAAGGTTCTTACTACGCAAAAGATACAGACGGAAAAGAAACGAGTGCGGAAGTTGTATATTGTATTCATTTAGGTTTAGGAGCGGGGAGTAGCGATAAGGTTGATCATAAAGATTTTTCAACAAAGCGTAATATGAATTATACATATAATATTCAGATAGAAGGAGTTGAAAGTATAAAAACGGAAGTTACAGCTACCGATAATAATGTTTGGCGGCAAGAAGGAGATGTAACGGTTTCGGGAGAAGGAAAATCAATTCAATTAGACGCTCATTTTGAGGCAAGAAAAATAACGTTTCATAAATCGGATTTTAAAACTACAGATTTGAGAGTTTACGTAAAAGATCCTCTGACTAATTTCCAATTAACAGAATTCTCGGAATTAAAGGAGGAGTCAAAAAATTGGGTTTCTTTTAAATCTCTAAAAGATGTGCCTGTAGAAGAAACCTATAAATATCCTGATGAGAAGCACGTGAGTGAATTGCTTTCTGTTGAAGAATTATTGACTGAGTTGAATAAATGGGCAAAAGGAGAGAATTCTCTTCTAGCTCCCACAAATGAGGGAGCTATCGAGTTTGTTTGTTTTGTGAATGAGTATTATTATCAAAGTATAATGTGGCCAGAGTTTGTTAATACACTTGATCGTGAATTCTTTATTATGGATAAAACACAGAAACAGACATCTGGAGGAAATAGTACTCTTACTTCAGATGCCTCGTTCGTGATTAAACAACATTCTATCCAGACAATATATGATTTAAACAAAGGAGAAGATTATAACGCTTGGGGGATTGAGACTATAAACGAGACCGGATTATTAAATACAACAACTAATCCAAGTAAAATCAAGGATATTGCTTATGGCCGTTTAAATCTACCAGACTTTAGTGGTAAAGGTTGGAGCACTTTTTTGGATTATTCAAAAGAAAGTAACTCTAATCAGATGAAGGACGATTATAAAAATGCGTATTATGCTTGTTTGCAACGAAATCGAGATGAGAATGGGGATGGAGTGATAGACTCAAAAGAGAAAAAATGGTATTTGGCCTCTTCTGGGCAATATATATCTTTATGGCTGGGGCGCTCGTCTTTATCTGCGGAATCTTCACTTTTTAATATAGATGATTGGGTAAAAGAGGGTTTTGCTAAAAATATTCCAGCTAAATATCATTATATACCAAGTAATAATGATGGCAAAGTTGTGTTTTGGGCAGAAGAAGGAATTACAATAGGTAATGATGATAGTCATACGACAGGAAAGATACGAAACTATCGGTGTATACGAGATTTGAATATGAAAGGAATGGATGAGAATAATTTAGATAGAAAAAAGGCACCTGAAACGCTTTTCAAAATATCTTCTGTTGATCCTAAGGCACTTACTGTTACGTTTGACTATTTGAATGCAAATTCATTAAAACCGGCTCCTTCCATGAATGAATTGGACCCACATAATGAACGTGATAATGATATAAACAGGGTTTATAAGTCTTTTTGTATTGTTAGGGGAAGTGTGTCAAGCAATCAAGTTGGTGGAACATGGAAGGCAAAAACAAATCTTACGAATCCATGTAATCGTATAATGAATGAGCATGGTTGGCGTATGCCGAATCAAGCGGAATTGTCTGTTATTTATCTAGTTGGAACTGATGCGAGTGCATATGGATCATATAAGAAAAATGAATTTAATGGCTTAAAAGGCCAAACCGTTTTTGCTCGTACTTCATATAGTGGCATTGCTAAAAATGGAAAATCCGGACAACATGCTTATCGGTTGCTTGCTAACGAACATATTTCTTTAGTGGAGAAGACTGGATATACTGGATTTATCCGTTGTGTAAAAGATAATTACAAATAGAATTAAAATCCAGAAAAAGTAGAATCAATTGCTGCGAAAAACGGTTTTAATATATATCTAATTGTAGAGACACAGCATCATGCTGTGTCTCTCTCTATTTAACTGAAATCAATCTAACACTTTGTATCCTTAACTCCCGGAGAATCCTTTTTTCCGCCCAATTTACGGCTAGCCTCCAAATACGCAAGAAAAAAATAGGCTTACGGCTGGGGTATAACAGTGTAAGAATGCCCATTCACAACCGCTTATGATGCCCAATTGTACAGTTGGTGTTATGAATGGCTTATTTTATCTAGACGAGATTTTTTATTCGGAAAATAGTCCTTACCTTTACGGCATAGATACGTTGTCAAGTATTAATCAATCAAAACCCATACGAACTATGGAACATTACGTGAATATCATGTTGGATAGTGGCTTCAAGGCCGCCTTGTACGACGAGCGTGAGGTGATGCAGTTTTTACTATATTTGCCGTATGATCTCCCGTCAAGGAGAGAAGGGCCCGGAGTGGAAATACGACCTGCTCCCGGTATATGGAATCTACCTTTTGAACTTCAGCCTTCCCGAGTTCCCTTCATGGCGAACGGACGTGGTTCTGGCAAATGAGCAAACAGGGCGGATTCGGCTGAAACAGATCTATGTCTCTTTCGAACGATTCGATTTGCGTTACGAGGAGTGCGTTACTCCGTTAGAAAAAACAATTTATGTACTGAAGAATATGAACCTGTTTGATATGTCTCCCTTAAAGGAGAAAGAGGCCCACTTCCGCCGTTTGCTGGACGTGGCGAACTTGGGTGCCCTCACCCCGCAGGAGCGTGCCATCTACGACGAGAACCTGAAGATCTACCGGGATTGGAAGGCGACGATGGAGTATGCGGTGGAGAATGCTGAGGCAGGTGAGGTGAGAGGTAGCCGCTTGATTACTTTACGTACCGCTTTGAACTTAAAAAGAATCGGCTTGGATCCCTCTGTGATCGCCCAATGTACGGGGCTTTCCTTGGAGGAGATAAACGATCTGGAGAATCTCATTCGCAAGGAAGAGATTAAGTGTTAGATGTGGATGATATGGTATAACAGCTAAGGGGCAGGCTTACACAAGTCTGCCCCTTGCTGTCTTTATAAAGTGTCGGTGTTCCTATCACCTTCTTTGAAATGAATAGGTGTTCTTATCAATCAAGGATAGTTGGTAGGTTTACCCTTTAAAGTTGAAACTCACACCTATCGTGCTAAGAAATGTTATAATCTATTTTTGTGATGCAAATTAAAAGTGAAAGGGATGAATAGGAGAGAACTCGTGAAAACATTGGCTGATAAATTGTCGGTTACGCAAGCGGAGGCGATGCGCTTTGTTCAAGCTTGGGAAGAGACTACGACAGAGGCTTTGGAAAGTGATGGTTCTTTGATGCTATTGGGCTTTGGGACGTTCTCCGCTTGGGAACAAACCGAACGGATCGGCAGAAATCCTAAGAATGGGGTGGCTTATATGATAAGAGCTCGTAAAAGCGTGAAGTTTAAGCCCGGTAAATTATTACTTAAACAGTTGAATGTGAGCTCGTCGAAGTGAAGGCATTCACGTATGTATAATAAAAACGAAAAAATATTCGATATGAAGAGAATTCTTTTCCTAGTCCTGCTCTTGGTAGCTACGACAGGCGTTTACGGCCAGAAGTTCGCGGTGAAGTCGAACTTGCTCTATGATGCGACTGCTACGATCAACTTGGGCGTAGAGGTTGGCTTGGCTAAAAAATGGTCGCTGGATCTATCCGGCAACTATAATGGATGGAAGTTTGGTGATGAGGCTCGTATGAAACATTGGCTGGTACAACCAGAAGCTCGTTATTGGTTGTGTGAGAAGTTTAATGGACATTTCTTCGGCTTGCATGCGCATTATGCGGATTACAATGTTGGAGGCCTAAAGTTCTTGAGCAAGAATATGGAGAATCACCGTTATCAAGGTAATTTGTATGGCGCTGGACTCTCTTATGGTTATCAGTGGTTGTTAAGCGATCGGTGGAGCATGGAAGCCGTGTTGGGTATTGGTTGGGCGCATCTGGATTATGATAAATATCCTTGTGCCACTTGCGGAACCGTATTGAAAAGTGATACGAAAGATTATTTCGGGGTTACGAAAGCCGCTATTTCTATTATTTACTTTATTAAATGACCCAAGCGATGAACAAGAAGATAAATGCATATATGATGGCGGCTATGATGGCCGTCGTGTCTCCGGCAATCATGGGACAGACTGCCTCGGATGGGGTTAAAGTGATTTGTAACGACGTGGTACAGAAGGGCGACTCGGTATATATCGATGCCGTGGTGACGGTAAGTAGCGATGCGGTGAAATCCCGTAGCTATTTGGAACTGACCCCCGTCTTGGAATCGGCTTCGCAAAAAGAGGGGCTTCCTTCTATTTTGGTGAACGGACGTATCCGCCAGAAAGTATATAATCGTGAGGTCGCCTTGGATAATTTGAACGACGTACCTCATTATACTATCTTGAAAGCCGGGAAGGAAGATCAAGTGGTAAGTTATAAAACCGCCGTGCCTTTTGAGGATTGGATGAAAGACGCACGTGTCGTGTTAGACCCGAATCTATGCGGTTGCGGTAAGGAAGAGGCCGGTAGTCCGTTATTGATCGCGGACAAGATTCGTCGTCGTCCGGATAAGCGCTATGAGGTTCAGCCTACATTCTCTTATATCACGCCGATGGCAGAGACGGAGAAGCATCGTGCGGAAGTTGGTACGGCTTTCTTGGACTTCCAAGTGGGTAAATATCAGATTCTTCCTGATTTCCGTAATAATGCGGTGGAGTTGGCGAAGATCAATAATACGATCCGTACCGTTACAGAGGATAAGAACGTGAAACCGACAGGTATCGTACTGAAAGGATATGCCTCACCGGAAGGCTCTTACGCTAGTAATAAGAAATTGGCGGATAATCGTGTCAAAGCGTTACGTGACTATATCCGCCAGAAGAATGACTTCAAGGCTGATTTTTTCACGATGAGCTCGGAACCGGAAGATTGGGTCGGTTTTAAGGAAAAGGTAGAGGCCGATCCGAATGTGCCGAATCGTAGCGAGGTATTGGCGATTATCGATAGCTCGGATGATCCGGATCGCAAGGAGGCTAAGTTACGTGCCTTGGGTGGTGGCGCCGCTTTCCGTTATGTGTTGAAAGATATTTTCCCTTCGTTACGTCGTTCGGAATATAAGATTGATTATACGGTGCGTGAGTTTACGGTGGATGAGGGGCGTGAGATCATCAAGACTCGTCCGCAACAGCTAAGTTTAGGGGAGATGTTCGCGGTGGCTAACAGCTATGAGATCGGTAGTGACGAATATGATAATGTATTTGATATTGCTGTCCGTATGTTCCCGAATGATCCGGTAGCGAATCTTAACGCTGCGAATATCGCTATGGGCAAGGGTGATTATGCTTCCGCTAAGAACTATTTGGCGAAGGCGGGGAACGCTCCGGAGGCGGTTCACGCAAAAGGAGTGTTAAGTATGTTGACCGGTGATTTGACAGAAGCGGAGACCCTATTGAAGCAGGCTCAGGATATGGGTGTAAAGGCCGCGGCGATAAATTTAGAGGAATTGCGCAAGAAAATAGAGGATAATGCGGTATTTGATAGTTTCAACGCTGTAAAATGATAGCTATTCCTCCCTAGGTATAGGGCAGAAGGCACTTAATTTGTAAATGTCATGAAGACAAATATTAATAATAATTTCTTTTATATGGAACAAGCATCAGATGTAGTAGAGTTGGTTCTGCCTCATGAGGTAGATAATCCAAACAGTGTCTATCTGTATCTGGAAGGAGATGCTTGGTGCGCATACGAACGTTCAGCCTATTATCTGACTCAGATGGAGGTACCGGTTGT
>ERZ773204.2336-NODE-2336-length-13193-cov-6.662430_pt1 | contig 13193 bp, 9 predicted proteins | sample MGYA00581007_ERZ773204 | MGnify/ENA primary metagenome ERZ773204 (study PRJEB29015, sample SAMEA2737757) | human gut metagenome | biome: human gut; feature: human-associated habitat; material: faeces | place: China | collected 2012 ... | reverse complement strand
AAAATTGAGTAAACTTTTTTGTTCTTTTGCTGATAATTTAGCGTTAGCTAAATTTCAATGCCCGACCGACACTCCGCTAAACAACAATTTACCCCAACTTTTGATAAAGAACTATTTTTATTAAAGGTTTGGTAAATTACGGTTTAACCATTGCTTTGCGCTTACACAATCTAACGATAGCCAAACGGCAAGCTGTTTGGCAGCCTAAACACAACAGTGTTACCCTTTAAATGCGACAGCAACAAGAAAAGCCACTCGTTATATAATTAAAAAAACGACCGCTGTCCGATAATGACAGCGGTCGTTATGATTATATAATTTTATTACTTGCTTTCCTGCAAAGTTATGGTAACTTTATCTGTACTGCCGTTTGAGCTGCGGTAATATTCAAGCTCAATTGTATCGCCTGCTTTATGGCTTTCGAGTATATCATAGAACTCGGCGAAGTTGCTTACCTTTTTGCCGTCGGCACCTGTGATAATATCGTTTTCTTTAAGGTCTGTGTTTGCGCAAGGACCGTCCTCGTCAATGCTGTAAATCGCAATGCCCGCAGGCGTGTTTCCACTGCTCTGTACATTTTCTCCTGTAACGCCAATTTTTACTCTGCCCTGCACATAGCCGTATTTCATAATGTCATCAATAACATCTTTTACTGTGGCAGAAGGAATTGCAAAGCCCATACCCTCATAATCTGTAGCGGCTATTTTTGCGGATGAAACTCCGATTACCTGACCGTACATATTTACAAGAGCACCGCCGGAATTGCCGGGGTTAATGGCTGCATCTGTCTGAATGAATTTTACATTTGTCGTAATACTGCTCTGTCTGTCAACTGCAGATACTATACCCTGAGTGATTGAGTTGTTATACTTAACTCCGCCGGGATTACCTATAGCTATTACACTTTCACCAAGTGAAACATCTTTGGAGTTACCGAAGTTTGCGACCTTAAGTCCGCTTGCATCGTCCATTTTCAAAAGAGCAAGGTCTGTGCGTGTATCGTAACCAACAACACCTGCTTTGTACTGCTTGCCGTCGGAAGTGACGACCTGTATAAGGTAGAGAGTTTTGCTGTTGCCAACTACATGAGCATTTGTAACCACATAACCGTCTGATGTAATTATAATTCCGCTGCCCTGCGAAGTGCACTGTGAATCATCTGTGATTTCGTCTGAATAGCAAAGAACGCCGACAATAGAATCTGTTACTTCGTTGCTTGCATATTCGGTGTTGTATTTGGAATCTTTGGCATCGCTCGGTTTAGCTTTTAAGTCAATTCCCTCATAAGAAGAATTTGTCTTGTTGCTGTAATCGGATTCATTATGCTCTTGAGTGCTTGAACTGTCATTGTTAAAGTACGGACTGCCACTCGGTAATGTAAATGTATAGCTGTTATTTGTATTATTTTTGTTGCCGTTTGAATTTGACGCAACATAGGCAATCATTCCGCAGATACTGCCTACACAAAGCAATGACAGCACAACTATTATTACAATTATGCCGGGTGTCATTTTTTTGCGTGGCATATTCGGCATTGGCGGTTGTGCATATGTATTTGAATAATCAACAGGCGGCTTTTGCTGCGGCACATAAGGCTGTCCGTATGGCTGCTGATTAAAGTTTGGCTGTTGATAATTCTGCTGTCCGTACTGCGGTTGATATTGTTGATACTGTGGTGCGTACGGTTGAGAATATTGCTGCTGTGGATTAGCGTATTGTCCATGCTGAGGCTGATACGCAGGTCTGCCGCCAGCCTGCGGATTGCCGTACGGCTGATATTGAGGCGGTTGCGGATTAAACGGCTGTTGATATTGCGGATTCGGATTATACTGCTGATTAAAGTTTGGGTTGTATTGTCCGTTGCAGCCGTTGTTTTGATAATATCCGTTTTGTTGCGGCTGTTCAAAATTCGGTGTTTGAGGAGCAAAGTCATTTTGCGGTTGCTGAGGTTGAGAAAATCCATTTTCAAACGGTTTTTCAGGCTCAAAATTTCGATACTGCGGTGTTACCGATTGTTCGTTAGTCGTTTCTGCGTTGTTTTCTGTATTTTCGGTTTCAAAAACAGGCACAGTCTGCGGCTCGGTCGGTTTTTCGGTAAAAGGCTTTTCAGGTTCAAACTGATTATTAGAATTGAAATTATTATCCATAAAAATATCTCCTTATTAGTAATGCATAATTCGTAATTGTATAAAAGAATTAAGTCAAACTTATATGTTGCAAACTTTTTAATTATGAATTACTAATTTATAGCTTTCATAAGTATTATATATCTTTATTGTTTTAAAAGCAACAAAATTATATCACGCTTATGTGAGTATATATTGAAAATTAGGTGATTTTACAAGATTTTTCCTGTAATTTCTTCAAAAAACCAAAAAACTTTTGCAAAAGACTTTATATTTGAAATGATTTATTGTATAATAAAAGTAACTCGGAGCGACTATGTTTTTTGTTCCGAAAATTTACTACAAAGGAAGATTAATATGCCATTAGTAAACGCTAAAGAAATGCTTACAAAAGCAAAAGCAGGCCACTATGCAGTTGGTCAGTTCAACATCAATAACCTTGAGTGGACAAAGTCAATTCTTTTAACTGCTCAGGAGCTTAACTCACCTGTAATTCTCGGTGTATCTGAGGGCGCAGGTAAATATATGTGCGGTTACAAGACAGTCGTTGGTATGGTAAACGGTATGCTCGAAGAGCTTAACATTACTGTTCCGGTTGCTCTCCACCTTGATCACGGTTCATACGAAGGCGCTAAGGCTTGCATTAAGGCAGGTTTCAGCTCAATTATGTTTGACGGTTCACACTACCCAATCGAAGAGAACATTGCTAAGACTAAGGAACTCGTAGCTGCTTGTAACATTCTCGGTCTTTCACTTGAGGCTGAAGTTGGTTCAATCGGCGGTGAGGAAGACGGCGTTATCGGTATGGGCGAGTGCGCAGATCCTAAGGAATGTAAAATGGTTGCTGACCTCGGCGTAACAATGCTCGCTGCAGGTATCGGTAACATTCACGGTAAGTATCCTGCAAACTGGAAGGGCCTTAGCTTTGAAACTCTTGATGCGATTCAGCAGCTTACAGGCGATATGCCACTCGTTCTCCACGGCGGTACAGGCATCCCTGCTGATATGATCAAGAAGGCTATTTCACTCGGCGTTTCAAAGATCAATGTAAATACAGAGTGCCAGCTTGCATTTGCTGATGCTACAAGAAAGTATGTTGAGGCAGGTAAGGACTTAGAGGGTAAGGGCTTTGACCCAAGAAAGCTCCTTGCTCCGGGTGCAGAGGCTATCAAGGCTACTGTTAAAGAGAAAATGGAACTCTTCGGTTCAGTCGGTAAGGCTTAATCGTATAGCTTAATATTTTCACAAATTTAAGGCTTCGTCTTTTGACGGAGTCTTTTTTGTGCTGCACACTTTGTTGCTCACATATTTTCAACAAGATAATGCACAAAATTTTGTTGGTGAAATTTTGAATTACTATTGACATATATTATCAACTGTTGTAACATATTAATATAATATTTTGAAAAAATGCGGAATATTAAATCAAAATTACAAAGAGGTTGATAATGTGAAATATAGTAAATTATTAAAAGGTATTACTGCTTCCGCACTTGCACTTACAGTGCCTATGTCAATGCTTGCTATGGGCGGATTGGCAGTGTCGGCAGCAAGCACCGATGAAAATGTAGGCGAAGGCACAAAGATTTACTTTGATGTTAACTCAACAGGATGGGAAAACTATACGAGGATTTATTGCCATATCTGGAGAGCTGACGGTACGGGAGAATGGACAACATGGCAGTCAAAAAGTGAAAAATGTGTTAATGAAGGAAACGGTTTGTACTCCTATAATGTTGTAAGAACAGGTAATTCCGACGAAATTGAGCAGTCGGGCGACCACAATTACTATTGCGTAATTTTCAGCGCAGACACAGGTATGCAGACATATAACACAATTATGAACGGCAACTGCCTTGGCGATACCTGCTATGTTACAGGTAATTTATTGGAAAATCCTGCAGACAGTTGGAAAACATGTACAGAGGCGGCATGGAAGAATCATCCCGAGTGCGGCCCTGCAAAAGCAATTACTACAACAAGCAAGGTAATAGGTTCTGCTTTACCTCACGGTGTGACCGATGCCGATCTTTTGGCAGATTATTTATTAAATTATGTGAGCTATGACGGAATAGCCGATACCCAAAAAACAGACAAAACAGGCAATCTTGCAAGATTGCTTAATGTTAAGAAAAATGACCTTATCGACAGCGTTAAAGTAAAAATTAATAAACAAAAAGCAGATTATCTTAACGATGATGAAGCAGAAAAAATGCTGAATACTATTCTTGATGTTATTAATACCGCTTACAAAGATATTTTCGATTCGGACGAGTATGATATAAACCTTGACGGTAAGTTTGATGTACAGGATGTTACATATTTGCAGTTAGGCATTTCGGGAAAAAATCAGTTTAGCGATACGCAGAAAGAAATTGCCGATTATAACAACGACGGCAAAATTGATGTTCAGGATGTAACGAAAGCGCAGATGATTATTTCAGAAGTAACTGTACCGGTTAAACCGAATCCCACGCCCAATCCTGATCCCGAACCCGATCCAGAGCCAGAGCCTGAACCTGAACCTACAACAAGCTATAACAGAGAATTTGCTGACAGGGTTACTGAACTTGTAAATATTGAGCGTGCCAAAGAGGGACTGAAACCGCTGAAAAAAGATGATACACTTAACGGTCTTTCTGATATTCGTGCAAAAGAAACAGTTACTTTATTTGATCATAAACGACCTAACGGTACAAAATGGTCAACAATTCTTAAGGAAAACAATGTATTTTACACTAATGCGGCTGAGAATATTGCATCAGGATATTCAACACCGGAGGATGTTGTGAATGCATGGATGAATTCGGAAGGTCACAGAGCAAGTATTATGAGCAAAACTTATGAAAAAATCGGTGTTTCTTGCTATATCGATAATAATTCTAAATATAAATATTATTGGGATCAGTTGTTTATAAAGGACTAAAAAGCAATATGACGAATATAAAAGCAATACTGTATGATATGTACGGTATTGTTTTTTATTTATGCTACACATAACCAATACTTTATCTATTGAAAATTTAACCAAAATGATGTATAATATAATATTAGTACGAAAGAATGTAGTACGCATTATTAATTAAAAAGGAAGTAATTTTATGGCTAAGAAAGAATTTAAATCAGAGTCAAAAAGACTTCTCGACCTGATGATTAATTCAATTTATACTCATAAGGAGATTTTCCTTAGAGAGCTTATTTCAAATGCAAGCGATGCTATTGATAAGCTTTGCTTTATTGCACTTACAGACGATAAGCTTAATATGAGCAGAGATGATTTTAAAATTTTTATAAAGCCCGACAAGGAAAACCGTACACTTACAATTACCGATAACGGTATCGGTATGGATAAAGACGACCTTGAAAACAACCTTGGCACAATTGCATCTTCGGGTTCATACAAGTTTAAGCAGGAAATGAGCGAAAAGCAGGATGATATTGACATTATCGGTCAGTTCGGCGTCGGCTTTTACTCCGCTTTTATGGTAGCAAAGAAAATTACCGTTGTTACTAAGAAATACGGCTGTGACACAGCTTACAAGTGGGAATCTGACGGCGCAGACGGTTACGAAATCACCGAAACAGAGAGGGACGAAATCGGTACAACAATTGTACTTGAAATTAAGGACAATACAGAGGAAGAAAACTATGATGAGTTCCTTGAGCAGTACAGAATCCAGGGACTTATCAAGAAGTATTCCGACTATATCCGCTATCCGATTATGATGGATATGACTCACAGCAGAGTTAAGGAAGAAACCAAGGACAGCGAAAAACCGGAGTATGAGGATTATACAGAAACCGAAACTCTTAACAGTATGCTCCCAATCTGGCAAAGAGCAAAGAAAGATGTTAAGCAGGAAGAGTACGATAATTTTTATCGTGAAAAGTTTATGGCTATGGACAAGCCTTTGCATACAATCGTAACTTCCGTAGAGGGTGTTGTTACATACAAGGCATTGCTTTTCATTCCGTCACAGGCACCTTACGATTACTATACAAAGGAATACAAAAAGGGACTTCAGCTTTATTCAAGCGGTGTTCTTATTATGGAAAACTGCGAGGAGCTTTTGCCTGAACATTTCAGATTTGTAAAGGGTATTGTTGACAGTGCAGACCTTTCGCTTAACATTTCAAGAGAGATGCTCCAGCATGACCGTCACCTTATCACTATTGCACAGAACATTGAGAAGAAGATTAAGAACGAGCTTACTTCAATGCTTGCAAATGACAGAGAAAATTATGAAAAGTTCTTCAATGCCTTTGGCAGACAGCTTAAGTATGGAGTATCTGCCGACTACGGTATGCATAAAGAAGAATTACAAGACTTACTTATGTATTACTCTTCTACAGAGAAAAAACTTGTAACTCTTTCGGAATATGTTGACAGAATGAAAGAGGATCAGAAGTTTATTTACTTTGCAGTCGGCGAGAACATTTCTTCAATTGACAATCTCCCGCAGACAGAACTTTTGCGTTCAAAGGGTTACGAAATCCTCTATTGTACAGAAGAAATTGATGAGTTCTCACTCCAGACTCTTATGCAGTACAAGGACAAGCGTTTCTGTTCGGCTACAAACGATGACCTCGGTATTGAGAATGATGAAAACAAAGAGGAAGAAAAGGACAGCAGTGCAATCCTTACTTTTGTAAAAGAAACACTCGGCGACAAGGTAAGCGAAGTTGTTGCGTCTAAAAAGTTGGTTTCTCACCCTGTTTGCCTTACCGCAAAGGGCGGCATTTCGTTTGAAATGGAAAAATACTTCAATGCGGTTCAGCCTGACAGCGGTATGAAAGCACAGAGAGTGCTTGAGCTTAATATGAATCACTCGGCTGTAAAGGCAATGGAAAGCGCAGTGCAGACGGATATTGAAAAAGCAAAGAAGTACGCAGAGCTTCTCTACGATCAGGCTCTCCTCATTGCAGGACTTCCAATTGAAAATCCCGGCGAATATGCAGATCTCGTCTGCAGTCTTATGGTGTAATTAAATAATTATCTTAAAGCGGTTGCATTAGTTGCATCCGCTTTTTTGTTGCAATTTTTGTGTGTGCGTGTTATTATAAAAACGGGTGATTTAATGAAAAAATCCGGAGTGTTTACATTCTTTTATAGGCTGTTGCTCACGCTTATGCTTATGGTCGGTATTAACGGCATTTTTCTTGCAGAGATGCTTGACAGGTGGTATTTGCCGCTTATCAGTGTTTTTGCGTTTGTTGCCGCAAATGTTTTTCCGTCTGTTGCAAAAGGCGGCTATCCGTCTTTTAAATTCAGAATGATTGCACACGGCAGTGAATTGCTCTTGCAATTTTTAATAACAACTCTGCTTTCAAGTGTGATTTATATTCAGTCGGCTTTTCAAATGTTACCTGACAATTGGGTAAAATGGGCGCTGTGCCTTGGAGGTGCTCTGCTTGCGGAGTTTATTTTGTTTTGGAACGGTATCATTTCCGTTTATTGCACATCGGTTCAACTTGGCATAAAGCATAGGTTTATCGGAATAATTTGCGGTTTTATTCCGATTGCAAATTTATTTTGTCTTGGCGTTATTATAAAAATAACTATGCAAGAGGTTAATTTTGAGATTGATAAAGCCGAACAAGACAGAAAAAGAATTAATGAGAAAATTTGCAAAACAAAATACCCTGTATTGCTTGTGCACGGTGTGTTTTTTCGTGACAGCGCATATTTCAATTATTGGGGCAGAGTGCCGGCAGAGCTTATTGCAAACGGCGCAGAAATTTACTACGGTAATCACGAATCAGCTTCCTCTGTTGATGAAAGCGCAAAGCAGCTTGCCGAGCGAATAAAGCAGATTGTTGCGGAAACAGGTTGTGAAAAGCTGAACATTATTGCTCATTCAAAGGGCGGGCTTGATTGCAGAAAGGCGATTGCCTGTTACGGCGTTGAAGATATGACAGCATCGCTCACCACAATAAACACTCCACATCGTGGCTGCGGTTTTGCCGACTATCTTTTAACAAAAGTTTCGCCTAATGTTAAAAACAAAATTGCTTTTGCATACAATAACGCACTTTTAAAGTTTGGCGACAAAAATCCCGACTTCATCTCTGCCGTAACCGACCTTACGCAGGCAAATTGTACGAAACTTAACGCTGATGTATTTGACTCACCAAAGGTTTATTATCAGAGCTTTGGCTCAAAGCTGAACAGAGCGTCGGGCGGAAAATTTCCGCTTAACTTTTCATACAATCTTGTAAAATATTTTGACGGTGAGAATGATGGCTTGGTTTCAGAAAACTCCTTTGCCTGGGGCGAAAAATATACATACATTACTACAAAAGGTAAAAGAGGTATTTCTCACGGAGATATGATTGACCTTAACCGTGAAAATATTAAGGACTTTGACATAAGAGAATTTTATGTGCAGATACTTGCAGACTTGAAAAAATCAGGTTATTGATAAGGAGGATAAAGATAATATGAAGAGAAAAGACTATATTTCATGGGACGAATACTTTATGGGTGTGGCTATTCTTGCCTCAAAGCGCAGTAAAGACCCGAACACTCAAGTAGGTGCGTGTATTGTAGACAATAACAATATCATTCTTTCCACAGGTTACAACGGCTTTCCTTTCGGTTGTTCCGATGATGATTATCCGTGGTGCAGAGATGGTGAAGACACAAAGTACAGCTATGTGGTACACGCCGAGCTTAATGCTATACTTAATGCAAGAGGCAAAAATCTTAAGGGCGCAAGGCTGTATGTTGACCTTTTTCCTTGCAACGAATGTGCAAAAGCCATTATTCAGTCGGGTATAGCAGAGGTTGTTTATCTTTATGATAAATATGCCGACAGCGCCGCAACTGTTGCGTCCAAAAGAATGTTGCAGTCGGCAGGGGTAGTGTGCCGTAAATTTACTTCCGACAAAAAGAGCCTTTCAATTGATTTTGAAAAGTAATATTGAGAAAAATATATAGCCTTTGATTTGTTTTCGGTCAAAGGCTATAAGATTATTTGAGATAGCATTAATAAATTATGGTTTAGCAAATTGATTTTCCAAGCAATTATAAAAGTTTGGTCAACCTTTTCAAAGGCTGTGGGTGTGGGCAAAGCCCACAAATACTTTTCGCTTATGCAATGATGTGACCTTTTTGTGTTAAAGTTGACAAATAAAAAGATTTATATTTTTGATGATTGTATATGTAACTGAATTGCACAATTTTGTATTGACAGTAAATTTCATATTTGCTATTATTTTTATTGTATATTGAGAAGTATATAAAATATTTTGTCATAATGACAAGGAGAGAAAATAAATGAAAAAATTTTTAGCATCAATTATTGCTGTGGTTTTAGCTGTAAGCGGGTTATCTGTGATTTCAATTACAGCAAATGCGGCAACTATTTTTATAAGCGGCAACTATGAATATACTGTAAATTCAGATGATACCGTAAATATTGCGGGATATAAGGGTATAGCAACCGATATTACAATTCCGTCACAAATTTTAAATAAAAATGTTGTAAAAATTTCTGATAATTCTTTTTACAACAATAGCACATTAACTTCTGTTAAAATACCAAATACAATAAAAGTTGTCGGTTCAATGGCATTTCACAATTGTACAAAACTTTCAAAAGTTACATTACCAAGCAATCTTACGGAAATTGGCTATAATGCATTTGAAGGAACAACAGCACTTACAACAATTACAATTCCAAAAACGGTTACAACAGCCGGTAATAATGTATTTAACGGTTCGGCACTTAAAACAGCCACTATAGAAAACGGTGCAACAGCAGTAGCAGACAATCTTTTCAGTAACGCTAAAAATTTAACTAAAGTAACAATTCCGAATACAGTAAAGAAAGTAGGCTCAATGTCATTTTATCATTGTGAAAAACTTTCGTCGGTAACATTGCCAAATACTCTTACCGAAATCGGCTATAGCGCATTTAACGGAACAACAGCGCTCACAACAATTACAATACCGAAGACTGTAACCAAAGCAGGCAGTGATGTGTTTGAAGATTCGGGACTAAAAACAGCTATAATCGAAAACGGAGCAACATCAGTGCCGAATAATTTGTTTAGTAAAGCAACAAATCTGACACAGATAACCATTCCAAATACAGTTAAAAAAATAGGTTCAATGTCCTTTTATGACTGTACAAAATTATCCTCGGTAACTTTGCCGAATACTCTTACATCAATCGAAACATCTGCATTTGAAAATTGCCAAGCTATGAAATCTATTACTATTCCAAAGAATGTTACATATTTTGGTACAACCGCAGTGGGCTATAGTGATGGCAGAGTTATTGACGGATTTATAATTTACGGCTATAAAAATACAAAGGCACAGACATACGCAACCAAAAATAAAATTACATTCAAAGCATTGCAGGAGGAAACTGTACCTGTAGGTGATATAAATAATGACGGCAAAATAGATGTATCGGATGTTACATACTTACAGATGTATCTTTCGGGCAATTCATCATATGTAATTAAAAATACAAAGGCGGCAGACGCAAACGGCGACGGTAAAATTGATGTTGCCGATGTTACAAAGATTCAGACTATTATTGCTTCGTAATTAAAATTTAATATTAAAAGTACATTAAAGCTGTTCGGGCAAGAGTTACCGAACAGCTTTTTGCTTTTATAAATGATAAAATACGGGAATAAAAAGACAGTAATCGGGATAGAATATTTTTGAATAATCTTGGCTGATTTATGACTGAAATTGAATGACTTAAAAATGCAAAAGCAAAATTACTTGTTAAAACACACAAAATTATATGCGATTTTTGATATAAACTAACTGAATTTCAATTTTAATGAATTTTTTTGAAAGAATTTGCTTGACTTTAACAAAACAGGTGTTATAATGTAGTCAAGAGGTGAGGGAAATGCTTACTCAGGAAAGATACCAAACAATACTTCAAATATTAAGCGAGAAAAACACAGTCACGGTACAGGAGCTTACAAAGCTTTTGAATACATCGGAGTCAACCATAAGGCGTGACCTCACAACACTTGACGAGATGGGCAAGCTTAATAAAGTATTCGGAGGAGCAACCTCAATTCACCAGCTTTCGGGCGTATATGAGGCTGATGTGAAATCAAGAGAAGGTATAATGCTTGACGAAAAGAAAGCAATCGCAATCTATTGTGCAAAACTTATTAACGATACGGATTTTGTATATATAGACGCAGGCACAACCACTGATATTCTCACAGATTACATTACAAACAAAAACGCAACCTATGTTACAAACGGTATTACCCACGCAAAAAATCTTATAAGAAAGGGACTTACAACATACACAATCGGCGGCAGAATCAAACCTGCTACCGAGGCTATTATGGGCGCGGAAGGTTTAAGGTCGCTGAAAACCTTTAACTTTACAAAATCCTTTATGGGTACTAACGGAATTGAATTAAATGCAGGCTTTACCACTCCTGATATGGAAGAGGGCTTGATCAAAGAGGAAGTTATAAAAAGAAGTTATATGTCTTTTGTTCTTGCCGACAATACCAAATTCAGAAAGGTATTTCCGATTACCTTTGCAGAGCTTAAAGACTGCTGTATTATAACCGACAAACTCCCGTATAATGAGTTTTCGGAAAAAACAATAATCAAGGAGGTTATGAAGTGATTTACACAGTTACACTAAACCCGTCAATTGATTACATCGTTCGTCTTGATGAGCTTAAGACAGGCATTACAAACAGAACAACAAGTGAGGAATATTACATCGGCGGCAAGGGAATAAATGTTTCGTGCGTACTTGCCGAACTCGGTATCAAGAGCACAGCGCTTGGTTTTGTTGCAGGATTTACCGGAGAGGCTATTGAAAAAGGTCTTAAAAATCCTAAAATCACAGCAGATTTTATCACACTTAAAAGCGGAATTTCAAGAATAAACATCAAAATCAAGGCAGGCGAAGAAACCGAAATCAACTGTCAAGGACCGCACATAGATGAGGAAGAACTTTTGAATCTGTTTGATAAAATCGACAATATTCAGAGTGGTGATACACTTATCATTGCAGGAAATATTCCAAATACATTGCCTGACGATGTTTATGAAAGAATCATCGAAAAACTTGACGGAAAAGATGTAAGAATTGTAGTTGACGCAACTAAAAAGTTGCTTGTTAATTCACTAAAATACAAACCGTTTTTAATCAAACCTAACCGTCAGGAACTTTCAGAAATTTTTGACACAACAGTAAAGACAGAAAGCGATGTTGTCAAATATGCGCAGGAATTGCAGAAAATGGGTGCAAAAAATGTTCTCGTTTCTCTGGGCGGCGACGGTGCATTACTTGTTGACGAATTCGGAAAGGTTCATAAAGAGGGCGTTATTAAAGGTCACAAGGTACTGAATACAGTAGGCTCGGGTGACTCGATGGTAGCAGGCTTTGTAGCCGGCTGCATTGACAAAAATGATTACGCCTATGCGTTAAAGCTCGGCAGTGCCTGCGGAAATGCAACAGCATTTTTAAACGGACTTGCCACAAAAGATAAAATTGATGAATTGCTCGCTCAATTCTGAGTGGGTAGAAATAAATAAACTAAAAAGGAGAAAAATTTATGCGTATTACTGATTTATTAAAACAAAGTGCCATAGAGCTTAATGTATCAGTGGCATCAAAACAGGCAGCAATCGACAAGCTCGTTTCATTGCACGACAAGAGCGGAAACCTTGTAAACGCAGCCGAGTATAAGAAAGGAATCCTCGCAAGAGAGGAAATGGGAACAACAGCAGTCGGTATGGAAGTTGCCATTCCGCACGCAAAGAGCACAGCAGTTAAAGCTCCTGCACTTGCTGCAATTACAGTTCCTAACGGTGTAGATTATGAGGCTCCGGACGGACAGCCTTGCAAACTTATTTTTATGATAGCGGCTACAACAGACGGCGATGTTCACCTTGAGGTTCTCGCAAGACTTATGCAGCTTTTAATGCATGAAGATTTTACAGCGAAACTTAAAGCCGCAAAAACTCCGAAAGAATTTATCTCGATTATTGACGCAAAAGAAACAGAGAAGTTCCCCGATGAACCAAAGGCAGAAGTTCCTGCAAAGAAGGGT
>ERZ773204.2333-NODE-2333-length-13197-cov-2.888601_pt1 | contig 13197 bp, 13 predicted proteins | sample MGYA00581007_ERZ773204 | MGnify/ENA primary metagenome ERZ773204 (study PRJEB29015, sample SAMEA2737757) | human gut metagenome | biome: human gut; feature: human-associated habitat; material: faeces | place: China | collected 2012 ... | reverse complement strand
CGTTTTTTCAATGCGCTGGTTGTCCTTCTTGTAGAAACTTGACGTCGCGATTGAGATTTCCGCGATCTTCATTCCGGAATTGGTGACTCGGACGTCCGGAGCCTGTCCGAGGTTGCCGATCAAAATGACTTTGTTGACGGAGGCCATTATTCAGTCTCCTTTTTGACTTGTTCCGCGCTGGCGATTAAGGCGGTAGCTACTGCAGCTGCTTTTTCCGGAGAAAGAGGAATCATGAATTTCTGATCGGGGTTGTCCGGAGATTCACAGATCAAAGCGGGGAAGGTAACGTGCGCGCAGGAGTCTTTAATATGAATATCGAGTTTGCTCACGGTTACGTTCGTAAGATCCAAGGGTTGAAACCCCTTCTCGCTGAAAGCCTGACGTGTTCTTTCTTCTACGAGTTGTTTAATTCGATTCTCTTTTTGCATTGCTGCTCCTTTTAAGTTTTTCTTTGGCTCGTTCATAAGCCCAAGTAAATTCATTAAGTGTTTTGTGAGGCGCCAGTGCGACGGCCTCTTTTAGTGTCGGGATGATGATGGCAAAGGCCTGGCTGACGATCTTGATTTCGTCGCCTGTGGCCACGAAGCCTTTGGTTTGCCCTTTGAGCTGTCGGTCGCTGATGTTGTTGATGGCATGTCGTGCTTCCATGGCGATCGGACCGACTTCGTTGATTTCCTGCTGATTCAGGTGTTCGTAACGCTTGTAGAGCAGACCGAGAAACCAATTAAGCGTGTCTTCGATCCAGTCCATCTGCTGATCCGTCAAAGTTCCGGCCGGCAGGCTCGATTCAACATACAAGGCGACTTGAGTCAGTTTGGCTTCGACGTCGGCCTGAGCTTCCGCCGGCCAATAAGGTCCGACTTTTACGGTCTTCGGGTGATATTTCTTTGCCCGGGTCTTTTTGGATTTAGGCATCGATCTCCTCCAGGTCATTGTCCGGAGAAATCTGAACTCGATTGAGCGGATGGTTAATCGGGAATTCGTACACGTAATGGAATTCAAAATCGGATCGGTCCGGCTTTAATCCGACTGTTAAGTAACAGGAGTGTCCCGCCTGGCCGTTGGCGATCAGCTCGAAGTTTTTGATCGCCTCTTCGAGCATTGCCTGCTTCTGGGAGAGCGTCGTATTCACTGAATAGAGTCGGACGTACTCCTTCATGGCGAAAACGGTGGCTTTTTTAAGCTTCAGCATTTTGTGTTCACTCCGTCTGCAGTTGTGCCCTTGGTGCCCGTGTAGTCGTTTACTGAAGCGACGATGTTGTAGCGCTCCCCGCCGATGATTGCTTCATGCATGTAGCCGGCGGTAAAGACTTTAGGGTCGGCCGGGTCCGGATAGAGAACAAAGCAGTCCGTGGCTGTTTTTGTGTTGGCCAGCCATTCGAGCTCGATAACGATTCGCCGTCTGGTGAACCAGTTTTCCAACGGATCTTCGTTCGTGCGGGAGGCTATGAAGTTCCCCAGTGCGTTGACGAATTCAGGTTTGAGCGTTTTCATAGTTGTTCCAAAAACTTGTGTGGGTGCCGGTCTTTCCCGGCTGCCATCCTCCGTTGGATAATTAAAGAGTTTCAATCACTAACCATCCTATGGAGGAGAAAATGGCTGAAAGTAAAACAAATGTAGTAAAGATGACTGAAACCGATGCGGCTACGGTTATCGCCGCAGCACTTCGGAGCGGAACATTAAAACTTCCGTATGCGACCGCTTTTTCTCAAGAGCTTTCTAAGGCTCTTGTGTCCGGAAGTTATGAAACCATTGTCCGGCATGACAAAGTTCCCGTTCAGGAAGTTTTGGACGGCAGGCTTATGAGTCAATTTGCTCTTCCGGCCCGTGCGGACGGCCTTTACCTTCTTTCTCTTTTTGCCGTTCTTACTGAAGGAGTTTCCAAAGATACTCTCGCCGATCTCAGATTGACCGCCGCCACAGAGTGAATCCACTCTGATTAGATAAATAAGTTGGCGACCGAAAAGCGAAAGCAGTTCATATCCATAGTTGCTAATTTTTCTGGTATAGGCAACTTTTGAGTTTTTTCGAATAACTTCCCATATGCTAACGGCGGCCTGTTTGGTCAGGGGAACGGGCCTGCCATAAACTTTTTCTGCTTCCTCTTTGATCTCAAAGCTTTCCCAAGCTTGGAGAATCATTTCTTTCTTTTTCCGCTTCATGATGCTTTCTTCCGTTCTGCCACCAAGCGTTTGTATTCCTTAAACATTTGTTTAAGGGCGGACTTCCTGATCTTCCCCACCACGAGGTATTCAACACGCAGGGAGTTAAGCAGCATGTCGACAGGGTTAGGAGGAGGAACTGATGACGGAGAGTAAGTACCCCGGGCCTTCAGGATCTTCTTTCGCTTTTTGAGTTTCATGATGCTTTCGCCGTGAATTGAGACAATTCGCTGATCCGCTGAGACAGGATTCGCACACAGTCGCTCCAGAGTGTGCGAGCAGGTTCTGCAGTATTTGTTGTCAGGCAGCAGTGGCCGAGAAGTGCCCGGAGAGCGTTGTCGAGGCGCTGCCGCAGTATGCGGCGGACGACGTGCGCGAGGCTTACGGCGAGCTGTACGAGCTGAAAAAGGCAGGCCAGCTTTTCGCGGAGGACGACTACATCGACGTCAGCCGCTATATCCCGGTCGGCGCACCGGTCAAGGCGCTCTGCCTGCACGTTGCGCACGACTGCAACCTCAGATGCAAATACTGCTTTGCGTCCACCGGCGACTTCGGCCAGGGCCGCAAGATCATGCCGCCCGAGGTCGCGAAGAAGGCGATCGACTTCGTTATCGCGCGTTCGGGCAAGCGCCGCAACATCGAGGTCGATTTCTTCGGCGGCGAGCCGCTGATGGCGTGGGACACCGTCACCCAGACGGTCGATTACGCCCGCTCCATCGAGGAGCAGCACGGCAAGAAGTTCCGCTTCACCATCACTACGAACGGCCTGCTGCTCGACGAGGACAAGCGCAAGTACATCAACGAGAACATGGACAACTGCGTGCTGTCGCTCGACGGCCGCCGCGAGGTCAACGATGAGTTCCGCAAGACCGTCGCCGGCACCGGCAGCTACGACACCATCGTGCCCAAGTTCAAGGCGCTCGTCGATGAGCGCGACCCGAACCTCGACTACTATGCACGCGGCACCTTCACCTCGCATAATCTGGATTTTGCCAACGACGTGCTGAGCATCGCGGACGCGGGCTTCGACCGCCTGTCCGTCGAGCCGGTAACGGCTGACCCGGGCTGCGGCTACGACCTCACCGAGGACGACCTGCCGAAGATCGAGGCGGAGTACGACCGCCTGACCGACATCATGCTCGAGCGCAAGAAGGCGGGCAAGCCCTTTACCTTCTTCCACTTCATGGTGGACCTCGACCAGGGGCCGTGCGTTGTCAAGCGTCTGCGCGGCTGCGGCGCAGGCTACGAGTACGTCGCGGTCACCCCGGACGGTGACATCTATCCCTGCCACCAGTTCGTCGGCAAGGAAGAGTTCAAGCAGGGCAGCGTGCTCGACCAGTCCTTCAACATGGACATCGCGCAGAAGTTCGCTGGCATGAACATCTATTCGCGCCCGAAATGCCAGAAGTGCTGGGCGAAGTTCTACTGCTCGGGTGGCTGCTCGGCGGCAAATTACAACATGAACCACGACATGAACGACTCCTATGACCTCGGCTGCGAGATGGAGCGCAAGCGTCTGGAATGCGCAATTTACCTGAAAGCCATGGAGAAAATGAGCGCCCAATAAGCAAAATGACGAATTATAAAAAGATTGCGTAAAATCCGTTGCGTAAAGCGCCGGGGGTGCGTATAATTTCTTTTGTATTTGTATCAAGGCAACACCGCACAATGAAAACTGCGGCGCTTTGCGGAAATTTTTCACCCTGATTGCGTTGCGATTTCTTGCAATACGAAAGTATTGCTGCAAAACCGCGCCTTATCAGAGCACAAAATTTGCTCGCAAATCGCTCTTGTCTAATTATGCGGTATTGCCGTAAGACTCCTGTGAGGTAAGCGGACGGATCAGCCATTCGTCAAGAATAAGCAGCTCCACTTTCTTATACGCCTTCATCAGCTTTTTCAGACTGCCGTTGCTGCGGGCGATATTCAACTCATCCAGCAGTTCTGGCATACGGATATAGCGAACCGTTTTCATCCGCCTGCACGCAGCATTACCCAGCGCGCAGGCGATGTAAGTCTTGCCATTACCGGAGGCGCCTTCCAGTACAACGTGATGGCCTTCATCAATGTACTTGCAGGCAGCAAGCCGCAGAAGCTGTGTCTTATCCAGTTTGCGATCCTCATGGTACTCGATTTCTTCCATGACGGCAGAAGGAATGCCAAACTCGGCATTCCGCATTAACCGGGCCACTTTGTTATTCTGGCGGCGGTTCCATTCTGCGGTCACAAGCATGCTCAGCCGCTCTTCAAAGCCAATCGAATTGAATGAAGCGTCTTGAATCTGGTTTGCAAATTCAGCTGCCATGGCGGTCATTTTCATCCCAGTGAGCATATCAATCGTCTGCTGGTTCATTCCTGCTCACCGCCCTTCTTGAAGTAGGCAGCGCCGCGCGTAATGCCGTAATGATTGATGTTTTTCGGCTGTTCCGGCTGCGGCAGGTCAGGCAAGGCCTTCTCATTCTTCAAAAGACTGCTGATATTGCGAACAGAGGGTGTAGTTGTAAACGCAAGAACCCGTCCGCAGGCGTTTTCAAGACGTTTCCTGCCGTAACGGTCACCGAGCTTTTTCAAGCTCGCACAGGCCTTGTATCCTTGCTCAGGAGCTTTATCAGATTCAAGGAAATGATACACTGTCTTTTCCGTCATCGGCCCAACGGACATTGCCCATGTTTTGAAATCTTCTGCATTGTACGCCAGATACCGCTGATGCTCCTGTGGCATATGCTCCAGCTTCATCAGCGGTTCACGCTGCTTTGTCTGCAAACGGCGGTGGCTCGCAACGCGACTGCCATAGAAATACCTCAACGATAGTTTTTTGTTACGCGAATGTCCACTTTTTCGCCGATCAGGTTGTATGGAACGGAATATTTGTTCCTGCCGTCACTCACGAGATAGTCGTTCGGAACCTTTGCCATAGACCAGACAGCGGCCTCAAACGGTACGGCGGGCAACGGCAGCATATACGCCTGTTCTTCCTCAAGATAAGCGCTGCGGCGCGTGCCGGTGTGCTGCTTGAATTCCCGGTTGTTCAATTCTTCGAGCTTTTCAGCAACAGCTTCGTTGAGTTCGCGCAACGAGAAGAACTTCATATCCCGCAGCGCCGCAATAATCCAGGTTTCCACCAGACGAACAGACGCTTCCGCAGCGCTTTTGTCCTGCGGCTTGCGGACACGCGCCGGTACGATTGCGGTACCGTAATACTCGGCAAGTTCCTGATAACTGCGGTTCAGTACGGTTTCATAACGGGTGTTAGACGTTGTTGCAGTTTTGCAGTTATCTGGGATAAGCAGCCGTGTTACGCCGCCGAAATAGTTGAACGCATGAACATGGCAGTTCAGCCAGTTCTCGTTTTTCATGTCGTCGCAGGCTTCTGCATAGACGTAACAGCTGCACGGGAGCACCGCCACGAACAGATAAGCCGCACTTTGTGCGCCAGTAACCGAGTCATATACCTGGACAGTATCTCCGGCCCAGTCCACCTGGATTGCATCTCCCGGCTTATGCTGAATGCGCATGGTTGCCTTGGTAATGCGAGCCCATCTGCGGTATTTGTCACCGAACTGTGTACTCATGTACGGCGTGCGGCCGCTTTCATAACATTTGCGGCAGTATTCTTCCCAAAGAAGCGTCAGCGTAACGCCGGGCTTTGCAAGCTCACGGTGGATGTACGGATAATCGGGCTCAACGTAAGTGCTGATTTTCTGGTACTTGTCCGGGAAAAGGATCCGTTCCAGTTCGACGTTGGTAATATCCTCCTCAAGGGGCCAGTGGATATTGGCCTTGCTTGCTACCTCTAATACCTTACGAATAGTATGGCGTGAACAGCGTGCGCTGTCTGCGATTCTCCGCTGACTGTAGTCGAGATAGTCCAGCCGCAGGATTTTCAAATAGTCTGTCATTTCAAAACCTCCAGATAAATATGTCACAGCAGTTGCCGTACATATTCATTATAAAGGCTTTGGCGCTCTAATGCGGCAGAGTGAAGCTAAAACTCCGGCAAGGTGGGGCTAAAACTCCGTGCAGATGGAGCTCTCGTAGCGATTTATGCAAATTTGCATACGTTGATTATAATCATGTTCGCCCGCACAGCTTTAACGGCTATCGCACCCCGTATGAAGCAAGAATATCAACGGAACCATAAGCAATTTATTTAGCCACAACTGTTACAAAAATGCTTGACCGCAACAATGTTTGTGCTGGCAAATCTGATTCTGGCTGACAGACCCTGTCTGGCGGCTTGAGTTAATGCGCCTTTGCAGACAAAAATTCAGAGGCTATCCACAGCTTTTATTGGGCACCTATTGTATATTGCGAAGTTGGGTATTTATACGGTATTGCCTTAAAGTTTTTTCTCTCCCCCGGTAGAACCGGGGGGTTGTCAAGCCAAAGTACCAAAGAAACCGCACGCCGGCTCGTAGCGCTGCTGTACGGCATTCAGATCATTCAGACGTTTAGTTTCCTGCCTGATGGTCAAAAAACGTCACAGCGGCGCTGTACAGCAATAGACACATATGCAGTCAACGTATCAGTTAACCGAAACATCATCACCTTTCCTCCCAAGCTCTGTCGGGCAAAAAAGAAAAGCAGTCGGAGAAAGAGCAGTTATCATCTGTTCAATAACAAGGCACAGACGCGAATGCCCGTGCTGGCGCGTAGGGCCGCTGTGCGACGTTTTCGGGTTTTCGTCGGTAGTTTTCTTTTTAGCTACCGCTTCGCCCCCTGATCTGTGGCTATAAATGGTTATTTGACTCCAATCATTCCATATTTATTTGGCGATTTTCCACAACTTTTGCCATTGTTTTTATTCTTTCATACAATCTTTGTTACCATTTGACGATAACGCTTGCAATCCGTGTCGAATAATTGTATGATTTACCCATAAGTTTAGAGTTTCTCCGCGAAAAAATCTGTATATTATACAAGGAGGTCTCCCTATGAGTAAACTCCGGCGTCTGATTTCATTTATTCTGGCATTTTCTTTGCTATGTCCTGTTGTTTTCGTCAGAGTCTCCGCGTACAATGATACAGAAGGGCATTGGGCCGCTCAGGCGATAGCACGTTGGACAGAGCACGGCGTGGTGCAGGGCGACGGAATTTCTTTTCGGCCGGATGCACCGATTACAGGCGGCGAACTCGCGTCCGTGATTGCGAAAACACTTGATTTCAATGTGTTCTCACCCGATGGCGACAAGTTCTGGTATTCGCCTTATCTTCGAAAATGCGCATCGGAACGCATCACCGTCAATACCGAAAAACCTTACATTTCACGGCAGGACGCCATGGTTGCTCTGTCGCAGGCTTTGAGCGTCACCGATGGGGATCGGTCGGCGCTTTCTTCATATCTTGACGCTGATCAGGTCGCCGATGCGGCCGTCCCGTATGTTTCCGGCATGATTGCATCCGGGATCGTGAATGGCGTCCGTCCCGATTGGCTCGCTCCCGGAAAGGCTCTTACCCGTGCAGAGCTTATCACCATGCTTGACCGCGCGATCGTTCAGGTGATTTCTGAACCCGGCAGATACGAGTTGTCCGATGCGCCGGGCATCATTCTGATTGCATCGGCGGATGTGACCCTGACCGGAGAAACGGATGCCGATATTCTTGTGACAAACGGTGCAGACGGCGGAACGGTAACGTTTCAGGACGCGATCGTGACCGGTCGCTTTACCGTTCGCGCAAACAACGCTCTTATCGTCAACAATAATTCCGAGCTCCCAATGATCGGATTCTTCGGCTGGGGCAGTGACCTCAAGGTTCTCCCTCTTGAGCTGCCGCCTGTCGTTCCGCCTGCGGTCAAGGGCAGTTCAAAGCCTGAGCCGGTTTATAAAGCGCTGAATATCTCGAAATCATCATCCTCTCACGTAATTGACGGCGGCGAGTACAGTTATATTACCATCGAGAAAGATTTAGATGATGGCGACGTTACGCTGAAAAATGTCACGATTCACGACAATCTGCTCATTCAGGGCGGCGGTTCGAATTCCATTCATCTGGAAAACTGCAAAATCAGCGGCGAGGTCCGCATGGAAAAGAGCGCTGGCGAGCCTCCGCGCCTGCATCTGACGGAAACGCCGGTCGGAAAAGTAATTGTGCGCAATCCCGCTATCATCGAGGCGGATGATGCAGCTTCCCTCGTTAAGAATATAGAGGCGCGAAGCGACCTCATCGTTCGCGGCGAGCAAACAAGCGTTGATAACATTGAGGTGAAAGCAGCAAACGAAACATCGGTTGCCGTATCCCTCGAAAACGGCCATATTCGGCAGATGCACACGTTTACACCGACCACGGTCAGCAACCGCTCTGCGGAAATTGCCGCGTTGCTTGCCGGAAGTCAGCTGACGCTGCGTGAGGGACGTTTTCCCTCGCTTCGCGTGACAGCTGACGATACAGCGAGTATTTTTATGGATGGCGGTCGGCCGGAAAATATCGAAATCGACGGCAAAGTAGAACTGCACGGCAACTTTGATGCCGTGACCGTGCGCGGAAGCATGACGCTTCAGGAAGGCCGCATTCAGACCTTATACACGCCGCCTGGCGCAGGAAACGCCGTCGCGGTCAATGCCGTTGAGGGAGCCCGCATTGACAAGGCCGAAATTAACCGTTTGACCGCGTTCGATGCACAGGGCGCTATCGAGTCGGTGCACGCCTGTGCCGATGTGACACTGCTGAGCGGCCGACTGCCCGAAATCGAACTGCGCTCCGATGATGCTTCTGTACCGCTTCATCTGACCGTAATCGACGGTGCGGAAATCGACAAGACGCTGGTCTATACGTCGAACAAAATCATTATCCACGGTGAGGGAAGCAATCAGTTTTTCTCGCCCGACAAAAGCATTACACCGCAGCTTGAATTCAGCTATATGTCTGCCGGTTTGCTCCCGCATATTCACATTTATCGCGAATACACCGAAATTTCGCCCGTGACCTGTACGAATGACGGCCGTTGGAGAGCACAGTGCATCAGATGCGACAAATATCTGGAACGTACCATCAAAGCGCGCGGACATATCTGGGGCGAGCCGGTGATCGAGGCCGCAACCACCGAAAAGGAAAGCTGCAAGCTGTTTACCTGCGAGCGCTGTGGGGAAACACGCAAGGAAATCATTCCAAAACTCCCGAAAAAGGAGGACGATATACCGACCTCCATCCGCAACATTCGGTTCGAAATTCTGGACAATTCGCTTGTGCTGGCGTGGGATACTGCCGGAAAAATTGACAGCACCAAGGCAACTCTGTATTCGGCTGAATTGCAGAATGAAAACGGCGCATGGCAGACCGTGCAATACTCTTCGCCCGCCAAGCAGTGTTCGCTGCTTCAGGTGCCGACCAATGACGTCCGCTATGTTGCGGCGCGTGTCAAGATGTTTTCCGGCAGCAAACTGCTCGCAGCGGCAGAGCAGGACATATCTTTCTGCATCAACGTGTCGTTTCCCAACGATGCGGCGATCACGTTCCGCAAGAACAGCAGTCCCATCCGCGCTACCGTTCAGAAGGCAGAAAGCGATTACATTTACAGGCTCGATATTATGCCGCCGAGCTATATGACCGAGCATCATGTATTCACGCCCGATGCAGACGGCAACGCTTACTTCGATTTACAATGCACGTCCGTCGTGCTCGGGAAGTCCACTTATCGTCTCGCGCGGTTCGTTCCGTCTGTTACCGAAAATGGCGCGGTTCTGACTGTTGAGCGCACGGGATGGATTGAATGCACGAATGCGTATGCCGATAACCACAGCATCGGCTTCCGAATTGACGAAAGCAATCACCTTGTGCTTGATACCGACGTTGAAGATATTCAGAACTGCACACTGGTACTCAAAGGCACTCCCGGAACGGAAGATAACCGCATTGAGCTGAAAGACGACCTTTCGCTCACGGAACGTTTCCTCTCGACGCCTGTATCGCTCTTTTACCAGTCCGCTTTCCTTTCCCGCACCGCAGATGGCGCAGAAGAGGTTCTGTCACACAGCAGCGAGAGCCTGACGGTCAAAATGCAAGATGCACTTGCCATTCAGAATGTTGACTGCACAGATGAGAAAATCGTTCTCTCGGTGGGTGTCATCGACGAGAAGGCGCATTATTATCTGCTGAGCGACGGGAATTACCTCCCGCTTGAAATTCTGGACGGACGTCTGGTCGGCGCATTCGATACCGATTTCTCCGGTAAGAAAATTGATGTAATCCGCACGCGGGCGCTGAAAGTAGAAAGTTCGTTTATCCTGTACATTTCTTCGTGCGGTGACGGATTCACAATTCCCGCGCATGAGACCGAAGAAAAAGGAGAAACCGAAAATCCTCCTGAGGAAACCAAGCCCGAGGAGAAAGGCGAGCCCGGCAATCCGCCTGAAGGAACCAAACCTGATGAGAAAGGCGAGGGCGGCACTTCTCCCGAGGAACCAAAACCTGAGGAAAAAGAGGAACCCGGCACATCGCCCGAAAAATCGGAGCCATCCGGCGAGCAGGGGAGCGCCATTGATACCGCAGAGAAATATATCGCAGCGATGCAGAACGGCGGAACGGTCAAGCTGACGCAGGGACTCACATTTGATCCCAATGTATATCTGTATAACATTGAGCTTTTGAATGACGTTGTCCTTGATTTGAACGGACAAACTCTGGATTTCGGTTTGTCCTCCCTCGAAGTCGCAGAAAACGCCACGCTTACAATTCTGGACAGTGCGGACGGCGGTACAATTCGGAGCGCTGCGCCTGCTGTGCATAATAACGGAGGTACCGTTATAATCGAGGGTGGTACGCTGCAAGGTATAGGAGAAAATCCTGTCTTGTGGCAGTATGATGGCCAATTAACGATTACAAACGGTTCTTTGACTGCGGAAAGCACTGCGCTTTATGTCAGCAACGGAACTGCTGTCATTGAAAACGGTTATTTTTTCGGCAAAAAGGCTCTTTGGGCTTCGGGAACTTCCACTGTCACCATAAACAATGGCGAATTTATCGGTGAAATCAAGCAAGGAAAGAAAGCGACCGTCATCATTGGCGAAAACGTGAAACAATCCGCATAATATGAAGCAGCCACAGGGTTGATTTCCTGTGGCTGCTGTTTTTTTCGAAATAACTACATTGTTTACGATTTTGAATGCGTGGCCGCGATTACCGGTCAGGCAGTCGGTCAGGTTCCGGCAGCTCATCTGCTGGAGTGCTTCCATCGAACGAGCGCTGTAAAACGCGGCGTGCGGCGTCACGATTACGTTCTCCCGCTCGAGCAGACCGCAATCGGCAAGGTTCGGCTTCTCGGCTTCCAGTACGTCCAGGCCGGCGGCACGAATGAGACCGCTGTCCAGTGCACGGATGAGCGCCGCTTCGTCCACGCTGCCGCCGCGGGCGGCGTTCAGAAAAATCGGATGCTTCGCCATTTGTCTGAAACGCGCGTGCTGCCGTGCAGTCCCATCGGGGTTGGCGCTGCGTAATACTGCCAGCGGCGCTCTTTGTCCACGGTACGCGCGTACACTCTCAGATTTCGGTCGAACGCAAGCAGCATCGCCATGGTATGCTCGGCAACCTCCTGCGTACAGTATTCGCCGATCGCGCAGACCGGAATATCGCGGCGGCACGTTTCTTCCAGGTCCACGAAATTATAGCCGGTGGCATTGATGGAAATCGCCTTGAGGCGGGGCATCCGGTCGAGCGCCTGTTTATCCAGCGGAATGAACGCTGTCAGCAGGCCGTCGGCATCCTGCATTTCGCGGAAGAAAGCCTCCGCATCCGTATACGGGTGTGTGACGATTTCCGCCTCCGGAAGGACTTCGCGCAGACACGCATATTCTTTTTCCAGATCACGTCCGAGCACATCGGGGTAATCCGAAATGACGATTTTCATGCTTCATGCCTCATTCGCTGCCTGCTCGAACACCTGATCCAGAACCGAGAGGGCATAGTCGATTTCTTCTTTGGCGACGGTCAGCGGCGCGATGAAGCGCACGACATTCTTATCGCAGCCGCAGGAAAGCAGGTACAGGTTGTGCTCCAGCGCCAACGCAACAATACGTGCGGTCAGCTCGCGGTTCGGCGAACCGTCCGGGTAAACCAGCTCCATACCGATCATCAGCCCGAGTCCGCGCACATCGCCGATCACCGGATATTGGGTCTGGAGTTTTTTCAGCTCGCCGATGAAATATTCTCCCATACGGCGTCCGTTTTCGATTGCGCCGTCCTCAAGTGCGTCAATCGTTGCGAGCGCCGCTGCGCAGGAGACCGGGTTCGCACCGAACGTGCCGCCGTGCGCACCGGCCGTCCATTTATCCATGCTTTCGGCTCTGCCGACCACCGCAGACAGCGGCAGACCGTTTGCGATGCCCTTTGCGCAGGACATGATGTCCGGCTTGACGCCGTGCGTCTGCCATGCAAACATATTGCCCGTGCGGCCGAAACCGGTCTGCACCTCGTCGAAAATCAACATGATACCATACTTGTCGCAGATGTCACGCACGTACCATACCCACTCACGCGGCGGAACAACGTAGCCGCCCTCGCCCTGTACCGGTTCCATCAGGATAGCCGCAACCGAATACGGATCGACAAGGCGCTTGAAAATATCATCGAACTGCGTGAAATACTGCTTTGGGCACTTTCCGTCCTCCATCTTGTACGGCGTGCCGAACAGCTTGGGATACTCTGCGAAATAGATGGACGGCACGAGCCCCTCGTAATGCTTGCGGTACGCCGAATTGGAGGCGGTCAGCGAGGTGCACATCATCGTGCGGCCGTGGAACGAACCCTTGAACGCAATGACAGCCGGACGCTCGGTTGCGTACTTCGCCAGCTTGACCGCACCCTCCACAGCTTCCGCACCGGAGTTCGAGAAATATACCTTGTAGCCGCCGCCCATCAGGCCGACCAGACGCTCCGCCAGAGCGGTTTCGACCTCGTAATGGAACAGATTGTGGCAGCAGTGCACCATTTTGTCGAGCTGCTCATGCGCCGCCTTGACAACGGTCGGATAATTGTGACCCAGATTGTTGACGGCAATGCCGCTTCCGAAATCCAGAATTTTTCGGCCGTCGTCCGTATACAG
>ERZ773204.2323-NODE-2323-length-13282-cov-3.919180_pt1 | contig 13282 bp, 12 predicted proteins | sample MGYA00581007_ERZ773204 | MGnify/ENA primary metagenome ERZ773204 (study PRJEB29015, sample SAMEA2737757) | human gut metagenome | biome: human gut; feature: human-associated habitat; material: faeces | place: China | collected 2012 ... | reverse complement strand
GCCGCGTTGACGACGGATCATGGGGGTTTTCAGGCGCGGGGTCAGGATCTGGGTATCGTTAATAAAGTCCCAGCCATAATAGCCCTTCAGGCACAGGGTTCCCTGGTTGGTTTTCCCCTGCGCCGCTTCAGCCCGAACGATTTTGCCGTTATCGACCACCAGGTTGATTTTGCAACCTGATGCGCAATACGGGCAAACCGTGACGACTTTTTTCATCGGTCTTGCTCCAGTTATTCAATGGGCGCGTTTGCGCTATCGCGCCGTCACTATGCATCTTCTATGCCATATTTTCATTGTGGGTATTCCTTGATGATACGCGGGTTTTTTGGGCGGAATGCTGACGAAAAACAGCCTGTCGACAGATTTGACGTGTCGATACACTGGAGATGTGACGGCGCTTGAAAAAATGTCACCGGGAGAGGAATTTGTCGGCGCAGGCTTGCAGAATCGATCAGACTGACACTAATTCCCGGCGGGCAGAGGCAAAAATGAAACCAGTCATTTTAGTGGTGGATGATGACAGGGCAATGGGCGAGCTGCTCAGCGATGTGCTCGGCGCGCACGCGTTTGAAGTGCTTGTCAGCCAGACCGGCAACGACGCGCTGACGACGGTGGCGCAGCGGGCGGATATCGCGCTGGTCTTACTGGATATGATCCTGCCGGATACCCATGGCCTGCAGGTGCTCCAGCAGCTGCAGCGCACGCGGCCTGAGCTGCCGGTGGTGATGCTCTCCGGTCTGGGCAGTGAGTCTGATGTGGTGGTGGGCCTGGAGATGGGCGCCGATGATTACATCGCCAAACCGTTCAGCTCGCGGGTGGTGGTCGCCCGGGTGAAAGCGGTACTGCGACGCAGCGGGGCGCTGGCCGGCGAGGCGTCGGGCGCCGGTGCTGGCCTGACGTTTAACGGCTGGCGGCTGGATACCACGCGCTGTGAACTGTATAACCCGCAGCAGCAGGCGATCCCGCTGACCCAGGGAGAATATGGCCTGCTGCTGGCGCTGGCGCAGAACGCGCGCCGGGTATTGAATCGCGAACAGCTGCTGGCGCTGACCCATAACGAAAGCACCGAGGTATTCGACCGGACCATCGATGTGCTGATCATGCGCCTGCGGCGCAAAATTGAGCTCAACCCGCATCAGCCGACGTTGATTAAAACCCTGCGCGGTCTGGGCTATGTCTTTTCCGCCGACGTGACCCACAGCGAGAAGGCGGCGTAGGGCGGGTTTGCTGCCAACCCGCTGTTGACTTTATTTGGCGCAGGGAGTTTACTTTTTTTATTAAAGTGACACTCTGGGTTAATCTATGGCAACAAAATTAAACTGGCTGCTGCAAAACAGCGCTCCCGGAGATGTGATCCTTCAGTCCTGGTTAAGCCAGCATGCCATCTCTCCCTCTCTGGCCTTTAAATACGCGCAAAGTGGCTGGTTAAAAAAAAGAGGCAACGGCGTATATGCGCGTGCGGGACGTGAGCCGGAGTGGAACGATGCATTAGCATGTTTGCAAAATCAGCTTGCCGCTCCGGTGTATGTTGCGGGGCTCAGTAGCTTAGTCTGGCAGGGCCGTTCACACTATCTACAGCTAAAACAAAACCAGTGCTGGCTTAGTGTGGAAAATAAAGCGCTGCTGCCGAAATGGTTCAGGGAATTCCCGGGTGTGGAGTGGATAGTCATATCGGGGAAAAAACTGCCGGTGCTGGATGATAGATACCGTGTAACGCTTGATATAAAAGGGAAAAAACTCATCGGCAGTGCGCCAGAACTGGCTGCTTACGAGTTGCTGAGCGCGGTGCCGGGGACCCTCTCATTTAACCACGCTGCAGAGCTTTTCCAGGGGCTGGTTAATCTTAATCCTCGTAAAGTAGAGTATCTTCTTTCCGTCAGCCAGTCCGTGCAGGCCAAGCGTTTGTATCTCTTCTTCGCCAGTTTTTACGAGCATGGCTGGCTCAAACGAATCGATAGCCAAAAAATCGATCTGGGAGCGGGCAAGCGGCAAATCGTGGAAAATGGAAAGTTCAATGCTCAATACCAAATCACAGTGCCTGAACGCTTTCAAAAGGAATAAAAAATATGGATATACAGGCGCCTTATTATCGGCAGGTTGCTCTGCTAATGCAGGTTTTACCCTATGTTGCTGTCGAACGGGAATTTGCGCTGAAAGGTGGCACTGCCATCAATCTCTTTATCCGCGATTTCCCTCGATTATCGGTGGATATCGACCTCGCCTGGGTGCCCCTGGAAAGCAGAGCCATCGCTTTACCTCATATACGGGATGCGCTTGCACGTATTGCCGCCAATCTGCAACAACAGGCAGGTATGAGCGCTGTATTACAAGCTAATCGTTCAGATGAGATGCGTGTCATTGTTACTACCGATAGCGCGCAAATAAAGATAGAGGTTTCACCGGTCGCCCGGGGAACATTATATCCACCACAGGAGCGAGAAGTGGTGGGGGCGGTAGAGGACGTTTTTGGCTATGCCAGCCTTCCAGTGGTTTCGTTGCCTGACCTCTACGGTGGAAAATTATGCGCGGCGCTGGATCGCCAGCATCCCAGAGATTTTTATGACGTGAAATTACTTCTTGATGCGCAGGAGCTTGACCGTCCCATTTTCAATGGGTTTATCGCGTATTTACTGAGCCATAATCGGCCTCTGGCTGAAGTGCTGAGTCCTCGCTGGAAAGATATTGCTGAACCTTTTTACCGTGAATTCAGCGGGATGACATTTGAGACGATAGCCCTGGAGGAACTGACAGCAGTCCCCAACAGGATGATTGCTGCGTTAAAATCCTGTTTCACACAACAGGATGTCGATTTTTTACTGTCATTTAAACGAGGCGAACCAGACTGGCGTTTAGCGCCGGAAATGCGTATTCAGGATTTGCCTGCCGTGCAGTGGAAATTGCGCAATATTCATCAGATGCCAGCGATAAAACGCGCTGAGTCATTAGATAAACTGGAAAAGGTGCTGGCCGAGTGGCGCAGTTAGTTACCTGGCCCGCCCTTGTTGAACTCAGCGTAAAACAGGCGTGATTTGAATAAACCGTATCCCTTTTCTCGCCATGACGGTACCCAGCGCCCGGCTTCGGTACGGGAAACGCCCCATGCCCCCTCCGGACAATGGATCACTACCCGCTGGCGTACGCCGGCGTCAAGCAATGCGCTGGCGGCGCGGGCGATATTGGCGACGTGCGGCTCGCCGTTGGGTAGCCGAATCTCCAGCCCGCTAAACTCGCTGGCTTCCAGTTCATTGATGGTCAGGTAGTCAAGATGCTTCAGCGCCGGCAGGACCAGCGGGCGGTAGCGCGGGTCGCCCTTGCGCGACACCAGATCGAGGGAAACCTCATAGCCTCGCTCGCGCATCTGCGCCAGCAGTCGTGCGCTGCGGGTGCCGTACACTTCGTCGGGGCGATCGAGACTCTCAAGCAGCAGCAGATAGCCGAGATGGAAAATTTTCAGCGGCGCATCCAGCGGCTCAAAAGCCGGGAGATCAAGCAGGCGGTTGGCGCCGGGAGAGTGAAAGAAAGTGCGCTGGCCTTCGGCGTCGGTCATCACCTGGGTCATCGAGGTGGGGGCGGAGCTGGTGCGCTGTACGAGCTGGCGATTGATATGGTACTGATCGAGCATGGCGGTGATGTAGTCGCCATCGTTATCCTCGCCAATCAGGCCGACCGCCTGCAGCGGCAGCCCGGCGTGCATTTTGGCCAGGGTCAGCAGGACATTCAGCGGCGCGCCGCCGGTGGCGCGTTCGCTATGGACAATTTCCACCAGCCAGCCGCGCTCCGGCCACTGCCCGATCTGGTGGACATGATCGACCAGCATGTTGCCTGCGGCAATAATGCCTTTCCGTTCCATGATCGCTACTCCGCGCCGTCATATTCGTTAAGCGTAGCGCACAATCGGCGGAACGATTGTGCGCCTGGTTGCGCTTATTTCACGGTCCAGCCTTTGTAAGAGCTGACGTTATTTTTGTCGATCATCGTCACCGGGATCAGTACCGGCGCGGTCGGCGCCGGTTTGCCCTGCAGGATGTCGTAGCCAATCTCCACCGCCTTCGCTGCCATCACCTGTGGGTCCTGCGCTGGGGTGGCGACGAACAGCGAGTTCTTACGCTTCAGCGCCTCTTCGCCGTCCGGGCTGCCGTCGACGCCGACGATGAAGAACTCGCTGCGCTGCGCCTGTTTCGCTGCCAGATCGGCACCAATCGCCGTCGGATCGTTGATCGCGAACACGCCGTCAATCTTCGGATTGGCCGCCAGCAGGGAGGTCATCACCTCCAGGCCGCCTTCCCGGCTGCCTTTGGCGTTCTGGTTGGCGGAGAGGATTTTAATGTCCGGGTGTTTTTTGAACTCCGTTTCGCAGCCTTCGACGCGGTTTTGTACGGCGGAGACCGGCGGCCCGTTGATGATCACCACGTTGCCTTTGTTGTTCAGGCGGTCGCTAATGTATTTACAGGCCAGCTCGCCCGCCTGGGTGTTATCGGAGGTGATGGTGGCGTCGGCCCCTTCGGCGGCGACGTCAACCGCCACCACCACGATCCCGGCCTCTTTGGCCCGCTTCACCGCCGGGCCAATGCCTTTCGAATCGGCGGCGTTGAGGATGATCATATCGACTTTGGCGGCGATAAAGTTATCGATCTGCGCCACCTGCTGGCCCAGATCGTAGCCGCTGGAGACCAGCGTCACTTTGACGTTATCCCCCGCCAGTTTGCGGGCCTCCAGCTCCGCCCCTTTGGTGATCTGCACAAAGAACGGGTTGGCAAGGTCGCCCACCGTCACGCCAATCGCTTTCAGCTCTTTGGCCGACGCAAAAGGGGAGGCGGCCAGCAGCGCGCCAGCACACAGCGCGGTGACTATCGGTTTTAAACGCATTCGCTTTTCCTCGCAGGTAAGATGTTGTTGTTATGCACTTTGATGATGTCGGGTACGGTATTTGTCGATCAGCACCGCAATGATGATCACCGCCCCTTTGATCACCAGTTGCCAGAAGTAGGAGACCCCCATCAGGGTCATGCCGTTATTGAGGGTGGCGATAATTAGCGCCCCCACCAGCGTACCGGTGATGGTGCCGATACCGCCGACGAAGCTGGTGCCGCCGAGAATGACCGCGGCGATGGCGTCCAGCTCGTAGCCGACGCCGAGGTTGCCGTTGGCGCTGTACAGCCGCGAAGCGCTCATCACCCCGCCAAGGCCGGAGAGCAGGCCGCTCATGCCATAGACAAACAGCAGCACCAGCCAGACTTTGATGCCGGTCAGCCGCGCCGCCTGCATGTTGCCGCCCACCGCGTAGATATGCACCCCAAGGGTGGTGCGGCGCAGGATAAACCAGCACACCGCGATCACCGCCAGGGCGATGACTACCAGCCACGGCACCGGGCCGAGGTAGTCATTGCCGATCCACTCGAAGCTGATATCGGAGTTGATCACCGTGGTGCCGTCGGCCAGCAGATAGGCGGCGCCGCGCAGCGCCGTGTAGGTGCCGAGGGTGACGATAAACGGCGGCAGCCCGGCGAAGGCGACCAGCGCGCCGTTGAACAGGCCGAGCAGCAGGCCGAGCATCAGCGCCGCCGGAATCGACAGCAACGCAAACGCCGGGATCAGCGACACCACCATCGCGGCCACTGCGGTGGTGCCAAGGATGGAGCCGACGGAAAGGTCAATGCCGCCGGTGAGGATGATGAAGGTCATTCCCGCCGCCAGCACAATGTTGATCGAGGCCTGGCGGGTGATATTCAGCAGATTGCTTTCCGTGAAAAAGTTGGGGGCGATAAAGCCGAAAACGGCGACGATCAGGATGAGGATCGGCAGAATGCCGACGGTCTGCATCAGGTCGCCCATCAACATTTTTTTCGCCGAAGCGGATTTCGCGACCGGCGCGGAGGTCTCTTTCGGTATGCTCATAGTTGCCCTGCCTTAAGGTGAGAATCGGTCACGCCGGTGGCCAGCGTCATGATACTTTCCTGGCTAATATCACCGGCCTGTAGCTCGCCGGCGATAACGCCCTCGCGCATCACATAGACCCGGTCGCTCATGCCCACCACTTCGGGCAGTTCGCTGGAGATCATCAGAATGGCGACGCCCTGGCGCGCCATGTCGTTCATGATGCGGTAAATTTCGCTTTTCGCGCCGACGTCGACGCCGCGGGTGGGTTCATCGAGGATTAGAATGCGCGGGCCAATCGCCACCCAGCGCGAAATTAACAGCTTCTGCTGGTTGCCGCCGGACAGTCCGCCGGCGCGCACCTGGGCGTGCGGCACGCGGATGTTAAGCAACTGGATGGCGTCATCGGAGATGGTTTGCGCCTTCCGGCGGTTGAGCATCCCCCAGGTCGCGTCGCGCTCCAGCGTCGCCATGGTGATGTTTTCCTGGGCTGCCAGTTCGAGAAACAACCCCTGTTCTTTGCGGTTTTCGGTCAGAAAGCCGATCCCGAGGTCGATGGCTTCCCGCGGCGAGTGGATCACCACCGGCTCGCCGTCGATCTCAATCACCCCGGCGGTGGCTTTGCGCACCCCGAAGATCAGCTGCGCCAGTTCAGAACGCCCGGCGCCGACCAGCCCGGCGAGGCCGACGATTTCGCCGGCATGCACCACCAGGCTGCTGGGCTTAACCTTGCCGCCATCGGTCAGATCCTCGACCCGCAGGCGCGGCTGGCCGCGGGGAATGTCCCGTTCTTTATTGAAGAGATCGCTGAGCGGCCGACCGACCATCATGCGCACCAGCTCCGGCGCGTTGAGCTTGTCGCGCACCAGGCTGCCGACATACTGCCCATCGCGCAGGACGCTGACCCGGTCGGAGAGCTCATACACTTCCGCCATGCGGTGGCTGATGTAGATAATCGCCATCCCCTCATCGCGCAGGCGCATGATCAGTTCAAACAGGCGGTGGGTTTCACGTGAGGAGAGGGCGGCGGTGGGTTCATCCATCACCAGAATGCGGCTTTGACGGTGCAGGGCGCGGGCGATCTCCACCTGCTGTTGTTCGGCGATGGTTAGGGTCATCACCCGGTCGCTGGCTTTGAACTGGGCGCCGAGACGGTCGATCACCGCCTGCGCCTGGCTGAGCATGGCTTTGCGCTGCACCAGACCACCGCGCGCCAGCTCGCTGCCGAGGAAAATGTTTTCCGCGACGGTCAGGTTCGGCGCCAGCTGCATCTCCTGGTAGATCAACGTGATCCCGGCGGCCAGCGCGTCCTTGGGGCCGCGGATCGTTTGCGGTTTTCCGTCGATCAGGATCTCGCCGCTGGTGGCGGTATAGGCGCCGGCGAGGATCTTCATCAGCGTGCTTTTTCCGGCGCCGTTCTCCCCCATCAGGGCATGGATCTCGCCGGGCCAGACCGTCAGGTCGACGCCCTTCAGCGCGTAGAATTTGCCAAAAGCTTTGGCGATATGGCGCATTTCCAGTACCGGGGTGGCGGTCATCGCGGCGCTCCTGTCTGTAAGAACAATAGCTGCAGTCCACCACCGGAAAATAAATGCAGAATGTCAGAATCCATTCATATTTGTCATAGTGATAAATAGTTAACCGCGATCACAGTTACGCGGCGTCATTTTCTGCACCGTCACGCTTATCTGCCGACCGATCCTTCACCGGAGTTGTTATGACCGCTCGCCGACACCCGTTTTTCACCAGCGCCCGTGGCCGCCTGCTCTCCTTTAATCTGCTGATGGGCGTGGTCACCCTGTTGGTCAGCGGCGTGGCGGTGTTCGGCTTTCACCACGCCAGCCAGCTGCAGGAGCAGGTGCAGCGCCAGACTCTCAACGACATGCGCGGCAGTATGGATCTGGCGCGGGACACGGCGAATGTCGCCACGGCGGCGGTGCGCCTGTCGCAGGTGGTGGGGGCGCTGGAGTACAAAAGCGAAGCGGAACGGCTGCTGGCGACGCAGCAGGCGCTGAAGCACTCGCTGGCCCAGCTGGCGGCGGCCCCGCTGGCGCAGCAGGAGCAGGCGCGGGTGGCCAATATTATTCGCCGCAGCAACGCGCTGCAGCAGAGCGTGGCGGAGATGCTGGAGCGTGGCCAGCGGCGCCATCTGCAGCGCAATGCGCTGCTGAGTTCGCTTTACCAGAATCAGAGTAACCTGCGCCATCTCGCCGATCTTAACGATCGCGGCGGGGATAAGGCGATCGATCCGCGCCGGCTGGCCGAGATGGACCGGCTGATCGTGGCTGCGATCCATACCGTCACGCCGCGGTCGATCGTCCTGCTACTCGACCAGCTGCGCGGCGCCCTGCCGACACGCAGCGCCGATCCCGCGCTGGCGTTTGTCCTCCCTGATGTGACCCGCGAACTGGCGACGCTGGCCCCGCTGTCGGCCCAGCTGGAGGAGAGCGACCTGACGATCAGCTGGTACATGTATCACATCAAAGCGCTGGTCGCGTTGCTTAACGAAGATATCAATCAGTACGTGACCCGGGTGGCGGAAGCCTCAGAGCAGCGGGCGGCGCAGAGCCATCGGGAGCTGCGCTCCATCAGTATGTTTATTCTGCTTTCCGCGCTGCTGGCGCTGGCGATCACCGGCTGCGCCGGGTGGTACATCTACCGTAATCTCGGCTCGAACCTGACCGCCATCTCGCGGGCGATGTCGCGGCTGGCTCAGGGAGAGCCGAACGTCTCGGTGCCGGCCCTGCAGCGGCGCGACGAGCTGGGGGAGCTGGCGCGGGCCTTTAACGTTTTCGCCCGCAATATGGCGTCGCTGGAGCACACCACCCGGCTGCTGAAAGAGAAGACCACCCAGATGGAGATCGATCGGATTAAGCGCCAGGAGCTGGAGGAGGCGCTGCTGCATAGTCAGAAGATGAAGGCCGTCGGCCAGCTGACCGGAGGTCTGGCGCATGACTTTAACAACCTGCTGGCGGTGATTATCGGCAGTCTTGAGCTGGTGGAGCCGGATGCGCGCGATGCGCCGCGCCTCTCCAGGGCGCTGAAGGCGGCGGAGCGTGGGGCGCTTCTGACCCAGCGGCTGCTGGCCTTTTCGCGCAAACAGGCGCTGCATCCCCAGGCGGTGGCGATGGCGCCGCTGCTGGAGAACCTCAGCGAGCTGATGCGTCATTCCCTGCCGGCGACCTTAAGCCTGGAGATTGAGGCGCAGTCGCCGGCGTGGCCGGCATGGATAGACGTTGGCCAGCTGGAAAATGCCCTGATCAATCTGGTGATGAACGCCCGCGACGCCATGGCGGGGCGCGACGGGGTCATCAAAATACGCACCTGGAATCAGCGGGTCACCCGCAGCAGCGGCCAGCGGCAGGATATGGTGGCCCTGGAGGTGATCGATCATGGCAGCGGGATGTCGCAGGCTGTGAAAGCCCGGGTGTTTGAACCTTTCTTCACCACCAAAGCCACCGGCAGCGGCAGCGGCCTGGGGCTGTCGATGGTGTATGGCTTTGTGCGCCAGTCTGGCGGCCGGGTGGCGCTGGAGAGCGCGCCGGGGCAGGGGACGACGGTGCGGCTGCAGCTGCCGCGAGCGTTGACCGAGGTTGAGAAGGAGGTGGCGCCAGCGGTGGACGAGCCGCCCCCGGCGGGCGAGCGGCTGGCGCTGGTGCTGGAAGATGAAGAGGATGTCCGCCAGACGCTATGTGAACAGCTGCATCAGCTGGGCTGGCTGACGCTGGAAACCGCCAGCGGTGAAGAGGCGTTGCAGCTGCTGGAGGCCTCGCCGGATATTGCCCTGCTGATTAGCGATCTGATGCTGCCCGGCGCCCTGAGCGGCGCCGACGTGATCCATACCGCCCGACGCCGCTTTCCGGCGCTGCCGGTGCTGTTGATCAGCGGCCAGGATTTGCGTCCGGCGCAGAATCCGGCCCTGCCGGAAGTGGAGTGGCTGCGTAAGCCGTTTACCCGCGCCCAGCTGGCGCAGGCGCTGAGCGCGGCGTACGCGAGGATTTGAGATTCCTCCGCTACCCGGGTTTCATGCGGATGATTAAGGTAGCGGCAGGACTCTGATGAGATTGGCCCCGATGAAACGTTACGCAACCGCACTGCTCTTTTGCACTCTGTCGCTGACCAGCCTGGCCGCTCGCGCCGATATTATCGATGACGCGATCGGCAATATTCAGCAAGCCATTAATGACGCCTATAATCCCGGCAGCAGTCGCTCCGATGACGACGACAGATACGATGACGATGGCCGGTATGATGACGGGCGCTATCAGGGGAGCCGTCAGCAGAGCCGTGACAGTCAGCGCCAGTATGACGAGCGGCAACGCCAGCTGGACGAGCGCCGCCGCCAGCTGGATGAACGCCAGCGTCAGCTCGACCGCGATCGTCGTCAGTTAGAAAGCGACCAGCGTCGGCTGGATGATAGCTACTGATTGCCCCCCGCAGGCCAGCGCTTAATCCAGCGCTATTTCCATCCCGTCATAGCCCGCTTCGAAACCTGTCGGCAGCGGGTTATCCATCATCCAGACGTCAAACTGGTGGCTGATATGGGTGAGGATCACCCGCGGACAGCCAATGACCTGGTTAAGGCTGCGGACGGTGTTTAGATCGTTATGGTTACGCGGGGTCTGCGCGCGCGGCTCATGACTGCAGTCGATGATCATCGCCTGCGGGCGGTTATTGAGCAAAAACTTCAGCGTCTTGTCCGGCAGCCCGGCGGTATCCGAGAGCCAGGCCAGCCGGCTGTGGGCCGACTCCAGCAGATAACCAAAGGTCAGCTTCGAGTGATTAAGGGGTAGGGGCGTCACCCGCAGCCCCTGCAGGTTAAACATCACAAACGGCGTGACGGTATGGCTAAAGTCAAGCAGACCGGGGTGTTTGAGCAGATCGTCGCAGCCGGCGTCATCCGGCGGGCCATAGACCGGAATCGACGCGCCGACTCCCCAGCGCAGCGGAAACAGCCCCTGCACATGATCCAGATGGTAGTGGGTCAGCAGCACCTGTTGAAAGCTGCCGGCGGGATGATGCTCCATCAGATCCGGTCGTCCGGCATCGAGCAGCGTCACGGCGCTGTTGAACGTGACCACTCCGCTACAGGGGCGGCGTCGGTGGCTCTCCTCGCGGCGTGCGCGGCGGCAGGCCGCGCAGTCGCAGCCGAAGACCGGCACCAGCTGAGCGCCGCCGGTGCCGGTTAAGCGGAGGGTCAGGCTCATCGTGTCACCTTTTGTTTATACCAGTTGATCCGCTTCGCGCGCCGCGTGGCTGCGCAGCAGGCGGAAAAATTCATCGACCGATTGTCGGAGACTGCCGTCGTTATTCAATGTCAGGCAGTTGTCCGGCTTATAGCGCGCGGCGCGTTCCAGACGCTGGGCGATTTCCAGCGCGTTTTCCCGGCCGCGCTGCTCCAGCCGCTGGCGCAGCACCGGCGGCGAGACGGCGAGACAGATCGGCACCAGCACCTCGCCGTAGCGTTCCCGGGCCAGCGCCAGATGGGCGCGGGAGCCGTTGGCCACCACGTCAAAGCCGGCGTGCAGCCAGAGGTCGATCTCCACGCCAATGCCATAGTAAGTATTGTTGGCGTGCCAGCTGAGAGCAAAAAGATGCTGCTCGGCGCGGGTAAAAAACTCATGTTCGCTGAGGGCGATATGATTCTCGCTGCCCGCGTTAAACGGGCGGGTTATGTAACGATGGGCCACCAGCAGCTGCGGGTGCTCGCGCTGGCGCAGCGCCGCCAGCAGGCTGTCTTTACCGGAGCCGGAGGGGCCCACCAGCCAAATCAGTTTTCCTGGCATTAAAAGACCCTCTTTCCCTGGCGCCAGACATGGTTGATCTGGATATGTTCGCCGCGACGGTGCGCCAGCACCAGGTCGGCGCGTTTCCCCTCGGCGATGACGCCGCGATCGTCAAGGCCCAGCGCCTGCGCCGGATGCTGACTGACCAGACGGATCGCCTGTGGCAGGGTGAAGGCATTGTCCTCGGCGTCGGCGATGCGGAAAGCGGCATCCAGCAGGCTGGCGGGGTAATAGTCAGATGAGAGGATGTCCAGCAAACCATGGCTCGCCAGCTGGTGGGCGGCGACGTTGCCGGAGTGGGAACCGCCGCGCACGATATTCGGCGCCCCCATCAGGACGTGCATCCCGTGCTGACGTGAAGCCTGCGCCGCGGCCAGCGTGGTGGGAAACTCGGCGATCACGCTCCCTAGCTGGTGGGATTCGGCCACATGCGCCTCGGTGGCGTCGTCGTGGCTGGCGAGGGCGATACGGCGGGCGCGGCACATGGCGGCGATGGTCTGGCGATTGGGCTGTGACCAGGTGGCGGCCAGAGCCATCTGCTCGGCTTCAAAACGGTCCATTTCGTCATGCGTCAGATGATATTTGCCCTGATAGTAATCGCGGTACTTGCTGCGATCGGCGTACTGACGCTGGCCCGGCGAGTGGTCCATCAGAGAGACCATGCTCACCGACTCGCGATCGATCAGCTTTTCAAACAGCGGCAGCGTGGTGTGATGCGGCAGCTCGCAGCGCAGGTGCAGGCGGTGTTCGGCGCGGTTGAGACCGCGCTTTTGCGTCTCCTCCACGGCATTGACCATCTTCTCCAGATTCTCAAGACGATCGCCGCCATCGCGCACGTCGCCAATCGCCACGGCGTCCAGCACGGTGGTGATGCCGCTGGCGACCATCATGGCGTCATGGCTGCTCATCGCCGAGTGGGCCGGCCAGTCTACCTTCGGCCGCGGGGTAAAGAACTTGTCGAGGTTATCGGTATGCAGCTCGATAAGGCCCGGCAGCAGCCAGCCGCCTTCCCCATCCAGCGCCTGCGGCAGCCGGCTCTGGCTTTCGGCGAAGGCGAGGATGCGAGCGTCCTGGACTTCCAGCGAACCGTGGACCACCTCGTCGTCGAGAACCAGTTTTACGTTATTGATAATCATGCTGTCATTCCCATAGAGTGCAGTCGGTCGGCGACCTGACGGCGTACCCCTTCGTCATGGAAAATCCCCACGATGGCCGCGCCGCGCGCTTTGGCATCGTGGATCAGGTTGACCACGGCAGCACTGTTTTTGCCATCCAGTGAGGCGGTGGGTTCATCAAGGAGCAGGATCGGATAGTCGACCGCAAAACCGCGGGCGATGTTGACCCGCTGCTGCTCGCCCCCGGAAAAGGTGGACGGCGCAAGGTGCCACAGGCGTTCCGGAACGTTGAGGCGGGTCAGGAGCTGGGCGGCTTTCGCGGCGCTCGCTTCGCGCGGCGTCCCAAGATCGAGCAGCGGCTGCATCACCACCTCCAGCGCCGAAATGCGCGGGATCACCCGTAGAAACTGGCTGACCCAGCCGATGGTGGTTTTGCGCACTTCCAGCACCTTGCGTGGGTGCCGATGTCTGCGGAGTACTTCCAGCAGCGCTCGCACTTGTCGCCGG
>ERZ773204.2322-NODE-2322-length-13282-cov-5.060180_pt1 | contig 13282 bp, 4 predicted proteins | sample MGYA00581007_ERZ773204 | MGnify/ENA primary metagenome ERZ773204 (study PRJEB29015, sample SAMEA2737757) | human gut metagenome | biome: human gut; feature: human-associated habitat; material: faeces | place: China | collected 2012 ... | reverse complement strand
GCTTTGCTGACAGCATCTGTTGTTGTACCGGGAATATCCGATACAAGGGCGGTGTAATAGCTGTCTATGGTATTGGGTGCGTTGAAAAGTACCGCTTTCAGATATTGCTTGATGTTGCGGATTTTCGTGGTGTTCTCTTTCATGCAGTCAAAGACAAATTCAATGTGGCTGCTGTTCAGCTTCATAAACTTTGCCTTGACAAGCTCTGCCGGGTAATCGTCCCCGGCGATACGGACTGTCTTTCTCTTGCTGCATACCGTTTCAAGGATAATCGAAACAATTTCGTCTAAGCGGTCTTTGTCTACCTGCCCGTAGCGTACAAAATGGTCGTACTCGATATTGTCCTTGATGATTTCCTCATAAACGCTGTATGCGTCTGTCGCTTCCTTTCGTTTCCGTTCCGGCGGCGTAGCCGCTTCCCCGTCGTAAGGCAAGGGATTTAGGGAATGGATAGGAATGGAATCGGTACTTGATAAATCCGTATTTATTTTTTCTTTTTTTGGTAAGTCAGTCTTTTGTATATCTTTATTTAATTGCGTTGGATTTTCCAACGTAGGTTTTTCCTGCGTAGGTTTTTCCAACGTTGGATTATCCAATGTTGGATTTTCCAATGTAGGTAAATCCGATACAGGCGGGGTCTGCGGCTGCTCAAAGATTACATAGTCTGTGCCGCGCAAGCGTCCTTTCTCGTCGCGCTCCCTTGAACGGACGATATACCCGGCGCGTTCCAGTTCCTTAACGGCTTCCCGGATAGCGTCGATTTTCTCCCGGTTGATAAAGGACAGCCCCGCAAGGGTATAGTCCCAATCCTCCGGCAAGGACAGCATTTGCGATAACAGCCCTTTTGCCTTTAGGGATAGCTCCTTATTGCGTAAGTGGTGGTTGCTCATAACCGTATAGCCCTTGTTGCGCTCCACTCTGAAAACTGCCATAGCTTCATCACTCCTTTGCTGCATACCTGTTACGCAATAGAAACGCGATTTTGAGGGTTTAGGTATCAATCCCTTATCCGCTGAAAACCGCGCCCGCAAAGCCGCATAAATCAAGGGCTTTTTCCTGCCTACTGCGTAACAAAGGGCATGAAAAAAGCGGCGTTCCTGTTCTTCCTTGTGGGAAGTGAGAAACGCCGCCTGTGCGGTGCGTTATTCTGCTTCTTCGGCTATGAGGTCTTGTATGACTTCGCCAAAGTCTGCCGTAAAGGAAAAAATGAAGTATTCCAAAACGGCGGGGTCTGCGTCCATAGGCTCGGCTTCTTCGGAAAAGGGCAAGCCCATAAGCCCATAGAGCATTTTTATGATTTTGAACAGCTTCCCCCGGTCGGCGGGGGTGTTCATGGTAACAAGTACGTCGGTCAAGCGGTTTACGGTTTCCATGTCGCCGCCTGTCGTTACCCATACCATTTCTGCGAATGACTGCGTGATTGCCCCGGCGACAAGGTTTACCTTATCCTTGCTGATTTCGCCGGACGGGAGTATAATACCCTTGTCTAAAAGTACGTTTTTCATGTCGTCCTCCTATAATCTGTGGTGCCAAAATGGTGCCCGGTCTTACAAAATCATCTTATACGGAGATACGGCAAGATAAATGACGATACGCGGAAAACCTTGATTTTAAGCCATTTTCGCAAGGTTTTATAAACACTTGCGCGGGCTTATAAGAAGATTTCCGTCTATCAAATCAATAAAAAATCGAGTACGAGCACCTCGGGCGTTACGCCGGACAGAACGTTCAGCCGCTGGGAGGATGACTGGACATACTATGACAAGGGCAACTGCAATCTGGCGCTTACAACGGCAGATGTAAACAACGATGCCATGCTCGCGAAGATCAAAAGCGTCAGCACCGGCTATACCGACCCGAAGGTAATGGCGATTCTGGAGGCGTCGCCGCACTTTGCGGAGGTGAATGACGGCGATATCGGAAACTCCGCGACGTCGATCGGCAAGAGCAAGGAGGAAGGTTTTAATGCGACCGTATCCGGCTCGTTTGGTTTTGATATTATGGCGGGCTTTGAATATGTCGCGCCGCTCATTGAGACCGGCGGCGGTGTGGAGTTCAATACCAGTCATACCTTTACGGCGGGTACAACACAGTCTACCAGCCGCACGATAGAGGTTGTTTATTCCAACTCTACGAATGAAAACATGGTGGTCATGTATGCAACGCCGATGACTTACTATGAGTACGAGGTGAAATATCCGGACGATACAAAGAAGGGAAATTCGCCGAAGCTGACCAGTTCCATGACGCTGGCGGTTCCGGGTAATCCTTCGATGAACATGGTTTCGGTGGATACCTATAACGAGGCCGCATCGGCGTACGAGGGTATGCAGCAGATTGGCAGCAACCTGCATCTGGGCACGCCCGGTCAGCCGAATACCTATCGTTCCAGTTTGCCGAGTGGTAAACTTTCGTGGGCTTCTGAGGCTAAAGACGCAGGTCACTACAGGGACAGCGGCACAAAGACACAGCGCATTACCACTTCCACAGGCAGCAGCGTGAACTTTGAGTATGCCTATGAAGGCTCGGTGCAGATGTACGGCGTCGTAGGCGGCTTCAAGGCAGGCGGCGGCTATCACTGGGGTGCAAGCGTCGGTACGGAAAAAGTTAATACCACCAGCATTACCAAGGAAGGTACTGTTACCGGCGGCGGAGATTCGCGCTATAACTTTGACTGGAATTTTGGCACATGGACGGTACCGTTCAACGGCGATGAAGTACCGGTATTGGGGTATATCGTCAGCAATGTGACGGCACCGCCGTCTCCGGCGCAGGATCTGTCGCTGAGCGAGCAGACCACCAACAGCATGGTGCTGTCGTGGGAATCCGGCGACCGTCCGGCAGAGTATTACAAGATTTACCGCTACATTGAGAACAATAAGAATAAGCCGTTCGTATTGATTGATACCGTAGACGCATCGGAATCACCGAGTGGTGAATATGCGTATCAGCTGAAGGATCTTGCGTCGAACGAAGAGTATCAGTATACGATCACTTCCGGATATTATACCAGTAAGGAAGAGTCGGTTGAAAGCGAGATCGTTGTCGGCAAGACGCTGGCGAATGAGATGAGCCGTCCGATTATCAATGGACCGGACAAAGTAACCGTTCCGCTGAACGGCTCGACAACTTTCCGTGTGCAGGCTTCGACTCCGGCAGAATTTTCGAGCACGGATTATCAGTGGCAGAAGCGTCTGCCGGGAAGAAAGTGGACGGATATTGAAGGTGCTACGCAGGACACCTATACCATAAAGTCGGTAACGAGCGAACTGAATGGTGCGATGTACCGCTGCGTGGTAACGTGTTATACCAAGTCGGCAACGCCGATTTCGTTCTACAGCGATGCGGCAACGCTGACGGTCGGTACACCGCAGGCAACCGCCGGCTTGACGGTATCCGGTACTTCGGAGGGCAGCGGCACTCAGGATACCCCGTATATCGGTCAGAGTAATTTCAACACGGTTAAAACCACGACAGAATCCGTACAGACAACCGTTCCGTGCACCGTAGAAGCCGGCGGCATGACGCTGAATGTTTACGAGGTAAAAGGTCAAGCAGGTACGGTACTGGGATATGTCGGCATCGGTGAAAAGAAGGAAGCAGACGGTTCGGTATCGACCGTATACTACACCGTAACAAAGGATGGTGAGACGTATACCGCAGGTGCGGAACTCACCATGAAGACCACCTATCAGTGGAAGAACCGTGAGACGGCAGTAACGGTGCCGAGCACAATTACGCCGGAAACCGTGGTGATAGACAAAAACGAAAACGCAAAAGCAAAAGCGTTTACGCTGGCCAGTGCAACGAATGTACCGACAGACGCGGAATACGACGAAAGCAAGTACCGGAACGGCGAGCAGTACCTGATTCACGGTACGGATACCGTGACGGAGAACGGAATCGCGTTTGAACGCTATATCCTCAGCAAGATGGATAAGACGACCAAGGATGAAAACAGTAGTACCGCAGAGGACACCTATACCGTCAAGTATTATCAGCTGGTGAACAAGGCAGCAGGCGGCTATGAACTGACCGAGCTGACCTGCACACAGCAGACGAAGCTGGGCGATTATGCGGAGCCTTCCTTCGCACTGGTAACAAAGGAAATTACGGTTGAAAATCATGTTACGACCTCTGCACCGGGTTACGGTACGGCGCTGACTCTGACAACGAAAACGGCGGAAAAGAACGGCGATGCACTCGGCAATGTGGAGTACACGCTGACGATTACGAACACGTCGGACGGCACGGTCAGCACGATTGTCGGCAGAACGGACAGCCGCGGCACGGACAGCAAAACGTGGACCGCACCGACAGCCGGTCTGTATGCCATCACGACCACCGCGACCGGCGGCTTGACAAGTGATACGGTATATTATCTGGCAGGCGTGCAGAGTGTAGAGGACGGCAAGGCCAGCACAACGGAGACCGTTTACACGCTTGAAAGCAAGGCCGACGGAAAAACCAAGATTACAAGCGTATACGGCACGCCGATTGCTCTGACCGTGCAGCAGCAGACTGTAACGAAAGATGACAAGGGTGTTACCGCAGGCAGCAAAACAGAGGTTACGGGAAATATCACCTACACATGGCGTCAGTCCGGTCAGAGCGAGAGCAGTGAAAAGACGATTACTGACAGCACTTTCCGGCCGGAGAAGGCGGGAACCTATATTCTTACGGCATATCAGAATGATAGCGATACCTCCAAGCGCACCAAGCTGGCGTCCACGACCATTACGGTAAAGCGCAAGCCGCTGGAGCTGTATGTTACTTGGTCGGGAGATAATGAAAATCACACTTCGACCGAGGCGCCGGACAGCAAGGGCGCATTTGAGGTTAAGTCGGATGCTCTGGAGTCGGGCGACACCCTGCCGCCGGCAATTACAGCCGCATGTGCGCTGTATGATGACAATGGCAATCGAAAGAACGTCAGCGGCCGCTTTGAGGTAACGATTGCGGTCAACGGTGAGGACGCGGCTGTGAAGTCGCTGCTCGAGAAGTACGAGCTGAATCTGACCAAGCGTATGCTGGTTGTCAAGCAGGACACCCTGAGCGTAACCTATCGCGCCGGTGAAGGCGGCTCGCTTAGTGCAAGCTACAACAGCGGCAATCTCGACCAGAAGTTTGAAAGCGGCAAGAACATCGCTAAGAACACCAGGCTGATGTTTGATGCCAAGAGCAACGACGGTTTCCTTGTAAAGGAATGGAAGGTCAACGGTCAGTCCATTACCGATACTACCAAGTACAAGGTGACGGAGATTCTGTCGAACGGCAAAAAGGTCGGCGAACGACTGACGGTAGCGGCGCTGACGGAAAAGCTGGACGTAGAAGTAACCTTCAGCAGTGATTCGCACACGATTACCTTCAGCAGCGGCGAAGGCGGTAAGCTGACCGCAGCGCTGAAGGACGGCGGTGCGGTCACAAACGGACAGAAGATTGCGGAAGGCGCAAATGTGACGTTCACGGCTGCGCCGAACACCGGTATGTCGGTAGCACGCTGGGTGGTGGACGACAAGTCGTATTACTGGCCGGGTACGACCGATCTGTACCGTGAGTCCACGCTGACACTGGAAAATGTGCAGAAGGACCGCAAGGTAGCGGTAGAGTTCAGCAAAGCAGGCACCTATAAGATCGCCTTCAACATCGAGTCGGAAACCGGCAGCACTTTGCCGTCCGTGCAGACCTCGGCGAAGCTGGCAGACGGCACAGCGGCAGATCTGAATGCGGTTCCGGACGGTGCGGCAGTAACGTTTGCACTGGAAGATCTGGGCAGCAACTACACGGTCAAGACGTGGAAGGTGGATGGTAAGGAAGCTGAAAATTCGGGTACGCAGAAGCAGTTTACGCTGCGCAATATCAATGCAGTGCATACGGTTACGGCTGTGATCAATGCGGCGCAGGAGGTAACGCTGACCTTCAAGGCAGTGGATGCAAATGGTGCCCCGATAACCGCAGACATTGCTTCCGTTACCGCAAAGATTAAAAACGGTAATGAGATTACCAGCGGCAGTAAGGTCGGCAATTATTCGACGATTGAGTTTGCTGCTGCGGTAAACGAGGATTACTACGTTTCTAAATGGACCGGTGCGGAAGCGGATAAAAATGATTCGGCAAAGGCCTCCATCGCAAGTCTGGAAAAGACCACTGAGGTTGAGGTTATCGCGCATATCGCGGAGAAGCCGAAGGTGACGGTGGCGGCTGCCGAGAACGGCGCGGTTACAGTCGAGGGCACGCGCGTGAACGAGGTATCCATCACGAAGGACAGTCCCAACACGCACGTCGATTATGACAGCGCGATTACCATCACGGCGGAGCCGGAGGAAGGCTGCTACGTTAAGAGCCTTACCGTTGGCGGCAAGACGTTTGATTATGATTCTCAGGATACCTATCAGTCGGGTACTCGCACGGAGACCGTAACGAATATCACGGCGGATACCGCGGTGAGGGCTGTGTTCGGCAAGGAACCGGTTATCGTGTTCTCCGGCACATATGCGGATATTACCGCGCAGAACGGTTCGCTGAACAGCGGCAGCTTTGTATCCATGCACACGCCGATGCTGGAATTCCTCGCGGCGCCGCATTCCGGCTACGAGCTGACCGCATGGACGGTGAACGGCAATGCAATCACGAGCGGGATTGAGCAGCAGCCGGAGGAGAAGCAGCTTTACAAGCTGAACGGTCCGATTACTGCAAATCAGACCGTCGTTGTTACGGCAGCCGAGATTCCGCAGTACGACTTCACCCTGTCCGTTGCTTCGCTCGGTGACGAGGGAGACGGCGGCACAGTTTCCGCAGAAATCACCCGCAAGGGTATGAGCGTATACAAGCAGGAGAACCTCGATGCAGGCACGCACCGCTTCTACCGCGACTCGGATATCACGATCACGGCGGAGCCGAGCGCAGGCTACCGTGTACAGGACTGGACTATCGACGGTACGACCACGGCGGATACCGCAGTGAGCAAGACGCTGAGCAATCTGCAGCAGGCAACGACGGTTCAGGTTCGCTTTGTCAAGCTGGTGACCGGCATTACCTTCGGTCCGACGGACGAGAACAGCGAAGGCGGCTATATCAGCGAGGCAAATCTGGTAAACAATAATGAGTCGATTCTTGAGAGCGCAGATACCGGTGCCAATATTGCGGAAGGTCTGTCAATCAAGTTCACGGCAGAAGTAAAGCCGGGATACGAAATCGAAGGCTGGTACGTCAATAATGTGCGTGATGACAGCGCAGGCACAGGCGAAACCTATACCTATCCGAATACGATCAGTGCAAGCTCGATTTATATTACACCGAAGTTCCGGCAGGTTGAGTATGACATCACCACAGGCGATAACGTCACCGTAAACGGTCGGAACAGTACAACCGCGCGCGGCGGTGAGTCGCTCACCTTTACGGCAGTACCGTCGGCAGGTCAGAATGTGACCGGCTGGACGGTAAACGGCGAGGCTGTACAGGGCAGCAGCAATACGCTGACGTGGACGGTCGAGAACGGCTATCTCACGGAGTCGAATGTAACGGCATATCACGTTGCGGCGCAGTTCAGCGCAGGCGAGTACGAGGTAACGTACAGCCAGCCGGCAAACGGCACGCTGACGGCTTCCGTTGAGAGCGGCACACAGGTCAACGGCGGTACCAAGGCTGCATTCACAGCGAAGCCGGATACTGGTTACGAAGTGGCGGAGTGGACGGTAAACGGCAAGTCTGTTGCGAACAGCGGCAGCACCTACACGCTGAATGTAACCGAAAACAGCACGGTTGCAGTTACCTTCAAGGCAATGGTTCCGGTCAGCGCCGTGCTGAACGGCCGAAACGGCAGTATCGCCATCACCGCAAACGGCAAAACGATTACGGACGGCTATGTATCCGCTAGCTCGGACGTCACCTTTACCGTAACGCCGGAGAATACGGACGATATGGTGCAGGCATGGCAGGTGAACAGCTCGACAGTCGCTCAGATGACCGATACGGCGGATGCACCGCTCATTTATACGGTCAAGAATGTAACCGCAGATACCAAGGTTTCCGCGACACTGCTCGAGCGCCCGACATACACCATTACGGTAACGAGCGAGGGCAGCGGTACGGCATCGGCGGAACCGGCAAGTGTCAAGCGCGGCGGCAGCACGACTGTTACGGCAGTGCCGAGCAGCAATAGCTACTATCTCAAGGAATGGTCGGTCAACAGCGGTGAACCGCAGAGTGCCTCCGGCAATACGCTGGCACTGACGGAAATTCGCAGAGATACCACAGTCAAGGCCGTATTTGACGGCGCGATCAACTACAATGTAACCTTGGATATTCAGGGTGCAGCGACAGGCACAAAGGTTGCTGCAGCGGCAAACGGCAAGACCATTACACCGCAGAAGAACAGTCCGGCAAGTGTTACCCGCGGCAGCAAGGTCGTGTTCACGGCAACGCCTGCCGTAGAAAACGGCCGAAACAAGCAGATGGTCGCACAGTGGACGGTAAACGGCAAGGTGATGGATACCATCTCCAACGAGCTGGTTATCCCGAGCCTGACCGGCAAGACCGATGTGGCTGTCGAGTTCGTTCCCTACGAAGGCTTCGCTATTCCGACCGACGGCACTGGCTGGAAGGTCTCCGACGCAGTGCGCGTACCGGATGATACGCAGCCGACGAACGAAATCCGCAAGAACGGCGATCTGACATTTACAGTCGGTCTGGCATGCGACTACACGGTAATCAGCAAGCTGCTTATCAACGGCTACGACTGCATCAACGGCAAGGTTGCCGAAAATGCAGCGCTGCACGGCTGTGACGCAGTGGAAGCCAGGAAGAACGCAAACGGCAGTTACACCGTCACGATCAAGAACGTAACGGCAGTGCCGGATATGAGCGTAGAAGCGCATCAGCTAATCATCGGCGGTCTGACCGTTCCGGAGAAATTCAAAAATAATCCGGAACTGGATACGGTCGAAAAAATTCAGGCAAAGCTGACAGCGGAACTGACCGGCAGGAAGGATGGCGTGGCGTTCTGCGACATCGCGCTTAAATGCTATGACGGCAGCAAGTGGATTCCGGTAGACGAAAATAACTTCCCGGAGGGAGGCGTAGACGTTGTTATGCCGTATCCGAACGGTACGGACAGCAAGGACACCTTCCAGATCGTCCATATGCTGACCAAGACCGGCTCCGAGGGCACGCTCGAGAAGATGGCCCATACCAGGGAGAGCGATGGTCTGCGGTTCCGTGTAACCAGCTTGTCTCCGTTCGGCGTAAGCTGGACAAAGTATACCGCACCGACTTCGGGCGGCGGTGGTGGCGGCGGCGGAGCCGTTGCACCGACCACCTACGATGTTGTGATCCCGTCCGCACTGGCGAATACCGTCAAGGCGGATAAGACCAAGGCGGCCGCAGGCGACACCGTAACGCTGACTGCTGCCGGAGAAGGTACGCTGACTGTCACGGACGCAAACAGCAAGACGGTTGCCCTGACCGACCTCGGCAGCGGCAAATACACCTTTAAGATGCCGTCGGCTAAGGTCAACGTGGGCTTCAAGACCACCGCAGATCAGCCGTGTGACGGCGGCAAGGATTGCCCGTCCGCACCGTTTACGGATGTAGATACTGCAAAGTGGTATCATCTGTCCGTTGATTATGTGCTCACGCACAAAATAATGAACGGTGTATCGAGCCGTGCATTTGCGCCGAACGCCAACCTGACGCGCGGTATGCTTGTGCAGATCCTGTATAACATGGAAGGTAAGCCGGAGGGCACAGCGGCGAACTTCCCGGATGTGCAGGCTGACGCATGGTATGCCGAAGCAGTCGGCTGGGCAGCGTCCAATAAGGTCGTAACCGGCTATGCAGATGGCACCTTCCGACCGAATGACGCCGTCACCCGCGAGCAGGCGGCAGCAATCCTGTATCGCTACGCCCAGAGCAAGGGTATCGACGTAAGCGTAGGTGAGAATACCAATATTCTCAGCTATGTGGATGTTCAGCAGGCCAGTGAGTACGCGATTCCGGCTCTGCAGTGGGCGGTCGGCGCTGGTGTGCTGAACGGTAAGAATGGCGGCCGTCTGGCACCGACCGGCACCGCCACCCGTGCCGAGATCGCAGCGATCATGCAGCGCTGGTGCGAAAACATCATCAAAAAATAAAAGGCAGATAGAGCAATAAGATGAGCAAAGGGTCTGTCGCAGAATGAAGAATTCTGTGGCAGACCCTTTTCCGTGCCCGGAGAAAGAATGGGTCTTTAAGCGTCCGTTTTCCCGCTTCATCCAAGGCTTTTTTAAGGCAACACCGTACAATGAAAGCTGCGGCGTTTTTGTCCAATTATGCGGGATTGCCTTAAATGTGATAGATTGCATAAAATTTGCCAGGAATGAGCGCGCCGAGGTTCTGTAAAAAAGCACCGACCGTAAGAAATGCACGGATGTCAATCCTTTGACGACGGTATAATCCTTGGATATAATTGCAAAAAGCAGGTATAGACTATTGAAATCTTGCTGTTGTTGCGATAAAATAATGTTATAATACTGATTTTGTGCTCGCACCCCTTTGCGCAGCGCGGTGCACAAAACAGGGACCCACAAAGAAATTGCGGTAGTATTTTTATGGGTCGTGATGGCATTTACAGAGAAACCCAAGCAGCCTGCCGGATACGCGCAGGCTGTCTTCGGGTCGTGAGGAGAGGAATCGTGTGAAGAAGAAACGACTGTACAAGGTTTTTGCCTTGCTTGCTGCCATGGTGCTGGGTGTATCCCTGCTGAGCGGCTGCGCCGGAAAACGCATCGCATCGCTGCAGGCGCAGGAGGATGCCGAGACCATTCAGGTATACCTGTGGACTACCAACCTGTACGAGAAGTACGCCCCCTATGTGCAGGCACAGCTGCCGGATGTAAACATTGAGTTTATCGTAGGCAACAACGATTTGGACTTTTATAAGTTTTTGCAGCAAAACGGCGGTCTGCCGGACATTATTACCTGCTGCCGTTTCTCTCTGCACGATGCTGCCCCCTTAAAGGACAGCCTGATGGACCTTGCCACCACCAACGAGGCAGGCGCCATCTACAATACCTACCTCAACAGCTTCAAAAATGAGGACGGCAGCGTAAACTGGCTGCCCGTATGCCCCGATGCCCACGGTTTTGTGGTCAACCGCGACCTTTTTGAGCAGTATGACATTCCGCTGCCCAACGATTACGCCGGCTTTGCCGCAGCTTGTAAAGCCTTTGAGAAAGTGGGTATCCGCGGCTATACCGCCGATTATCTGTACGACTACACCTGCATGGAAACGCTGCAGGGGCTTTCTGCTGGCGAGCTTACGACCATAGCAGGGCGCAAATGGCGCACCGCCTACAGCGACCCCGCCAACAACACCCGTGTCGGGCTGGACGACACCGTGTGGCCGGGCGGCTTTGAGCGCATGGAGCAGTTCATTCAGGACACAGGTCTTACCGCGGCGGATTTAAAGCTGAATTACGATGACGTGACCGAGATGTTCGGCAACGGGCAGCTTGCCATGTACTTCGGCTCCTCCGCCGGTGTAGGGATGTTCCAAGAGCAGGGTATTGACGCAACCTTTTTGCCGATCTTCAGCCAGAACGGGGAAAAGTGGCTGATGACCACGCCCTACTTCCAGGTGGCGCTGAACCGCGATTTGGAGCAGGACAACGCGCGGCGCGAAAAGGCGATGCAGGTTCTGCACGTCATGCTGTCGGAGGGAGCGCAGGAGCAGATCCTCGCGGACGGGCAGGATCTTTTGAGCTACAGCCAGAATGTCAGCTACCACCTGACCCACACCATGGAGGACGTGCGCTCGGTGGTGGACGAAAACCATATGTATATCCGCATCGCTTCCAACGACTTCTTTGCCATCTCGCAGGATGTGGTTTCCAAGATGATCACGGGCGAATATGACGCCGCGCAAGCCTACCGTGCGTTCAATGCCAGCCTTTTGGCAGAGGAAACGCCCAACACAGGCGACATTGTGCTGAAGAACGAAAACGCCTATTCCAACGTATTCCACAAAAACGGCGGCAATGCGTCCTTCTCGGTTATGGCAAACACGCTGCGCGGCCTTTACGGCACTGATGTGCTGGTGGCAGCCGCCAACAGCTTTACCGGCAGTGTATTGCAGGCTGACTATACCCAAACAGCGGCGAGCGCTATGATCATGCCCAACGGGCTTTTGTCGTACCGGCGCACCATGACGGGCGCCGAGCTGAAGGACACCCTGCGCGCCTTTGTGGAAGGATGTGAGGGCGGCTTTACCCCGTTCAACCGCGGCTCTCTGCCGGTGGTCAGCGGCATTGCCGTGCAGGTAAAAGAGAACGGCGGCAGCTACCAGCTGACCGGCGTTACCCGCAACGGAAAGCCCCTGCAGGACGGTGATACCGTTACCGTGACCTGCCTGGCAACGGAAAAGCAGATGATGCCGCTGCTGAAGGACGAAACCCGCGCGTTTGAGCGCGGAGAGGATACGGTCAAAAATCTCTGGAGCAAAGCGCTTTCCGACGGCAGCGTGGTTCTTGCCGCGCCGGAAAGCTATATCACGTTGGGGTAAGCGGTATGGAAGTAAAACGTAAAACTAAAAGAGAATGGCGCTTGCCGCGCAAAAGGCTGACCGATGCCGCCGTTTTGCTGGCGATAGTGTGTTTTATCTGTCTTGGCGTACAGTACCTTTCGTTTGTGTCCAGGACCGTCTATGAAGAAAGCACCGAGCATCTGGAGGAAATCCTGCATAAATCCAACAGCATGCTGAGCATGATCGTCAACAAAAACATCTCCTATCTGCATTTGTGGAACGGCTTTCTGGACAGTAATCCCGATAATGACGGGATTCAGACGTATTTGGAATCCGCAAAGCAGGAGCTTGGCTTTGTCGAATTCTACTTTCTTTCTTACGACGGCAACTACATCACACCCCGCGGGGAAACGGGCTATCTTGGTTTGCAGAGCAACCTCGACGAGAAGCTTGCCGCTCAGAAAGACGTGGTGATGAACGCGGTCTTGCCCGGGCAGGACCCGATGCTGGTGTTTATCTGCCCCGAAACAAAGGGCGTCTACCGCGGCTTTGCCTACGATGCCATTGCCATCAGCCGCTACAATGACGTTGTGATGAAAAGCGTGGACGATTCGGCGTTCGGCGGAGCGGCCAGCACCTATGTCATCTACCCGGACGGGCAGGTCGTGATTGAAAATATCGCAGAGGGCGAGGAGTCCATTTATAACCTGCTTGCGGTACTGCGCGAGTATTCCGGCTTTACCGAGGCGCAGATGCAAGACCTTGCCAATGACTTTGCAAAGG
>ERZ773204.2316-NODE-2316-length-13303-cov-4.320954_pt1 | contig 13303 bp, 11 predicted proteins | sample MGYA00581007_ERZ773204 | MGnify/ENA primary metagenome ERZ773204 (study PRJEB29015, sample SAMEA2737757) | human gut metagenome | biome: human gut; feature: human-associated habitat; material: faeces | place: China | collected 2012 ... | reverse complement strand
GACAGGCTTTGATAATTACAAAAAAGAAATTATATCTTTCGCTGTTCAAAATTCTAAAAATCCATCAGCAAAAATTGGCATTTCATATTTCTAATTCGTATTAGTCAGTATCAGGTCAAAAGAGCATCCCCTTCCGCTGGAACGCCGAATACGGAAAGGGGGTGAATGCTATGCAATGGACAGAGGAAGATATTCGCCGTATCGAGGGTAAATTTGATAGCTTCTGCAAAACTGTTTTGAGAAATTTTGCAAGAGACTGGTATCGAGCCAAGCAACGGCGTGGGAGAAATGAGGTCTTGTTTTCGGAATTGGCGGATGATCATTTGCTGGAGCTGATTCATATCGACCCAATCAGTCCAGCGGAAAAGTATTTCTTCGATGATTTAGAACGGTCTGTCGCCATTGAGAATGACGCGCTGGCACAAGCCTTACATAGCCTTTCCGGACGCAAACGGCAGATCATTCTTCTGGCGTACTTTCTGGATTGGACAGATCAGCAAATCGGAGAGCGCTTCCATGTTGTGCGAAGTACGATACAAGCCGCCAGAACCAAAGCATTAAAGGAAATGAGGGATTTACTTGAAAAACAGGGCAAACCGTAGGCGCGCCATGATACGCCGTATCTCTGTGGATACCATTTTGAACGCGAAGAAAGGCGATGAGAGTGCAGTTCAAACGATTTTGAATTACTACAAGGGATATATGCTGGAGCTGTGCAAGTTCGAACTGTACGATGCCAGCGGAAAAATCTATGTCTGCTACGATGAGGACTTGTATCAGGAACTCCAGTTCAAGCTGATAAAAGAAATTCAGAACCGATTTGAATTGAGCTAAACAGATTTGCCTGTCCTTCACAGGGGATAACTGCGCGTTGTCCCTTGTGAAAGGCTGGCAAGCGTTTACCCGCCTTACTGTACTTTGAAAACAGAATGAGCGTCCGTATCAGATACAGCGCAGGGGAAGCAGGCCATGACCTCCAGAGAGGAGGTTTCAGGAGCGAGCGTGCCAATGCGTAGCAAACGGTGTCCTGTCACAACAGGCAGTCCATCAGGAACAGGGTACGGGTGATACGCCAATAGGACAAAACAGTGTAGCCGCTGCCTTTGTACAGCGGCTACACATGATATAGGAGTGATCAATATGTCATTATCAGAACAGCGGCAGAAAGCCAATGAAACCGCAATGGAAATTCTGGCTTGCCGCGATATTTTATATACCGTCCCGGAAGCGGCAAAGCTGCTGCGCGTCAATAAAAATCTGGTCTATGACCTGATCCGCTGCGGGTATCTCCGTTCTATCAAGCTGGGCAGCCGCAAAGTAAGCCGCAAGGCACTGCTGGATTTTGTCGAGCAATTTGAAGGGCAGACGGTGGAACTGCCGGGTGTACGGTCAGAGTAGTGCCATCTATGCAAAATCAAGTCAATTTACCGCACAATCTTCGCTCTTTCGCTTGGAAAGAATACCAGTTCTATGATATAATTTACACAAAGCATCATTTTAGAGGCAGGTACCCACAATGAACGTAGAAAATCTGATTGGTGAAGCAACAGAATATGACAAAAAACTTGCGCTGGAAGTAAAACGCCCAAAAAGCTGGTGTAAAAGTGTAAGTGCGTTTGCCAACACGCTTGGCGGCGCGTTGGTGTTTGGCATCTCTGATGATGACGAGATTGTTGGTCTGACTGATCCAAACGGCGACGCAGAGAAACTCAGTGAAATCATTAAAACTCGAATGGAGCCAATTCCTGAGTTCAGACTTCGCTTTCATAAGACAGAAGATGCAAAGGTCCTTCTCATTCTTGATATATTCAAGGGAGAGGAAACGCCTTATTACTATTCCGGTGACGGTGTTTTGGAGGCTTATATCCGGGTCGGTAACGAGAGCGTCAAGGCGACCGCGACAGAACTGAAACGCCTTGTACTGAGAGGAAGAAACACCTCATTTGATTCCCAGCTATCGGCTTATCGCGTCGAAGACTCTGCCTTTTCAAAGCTCCGAGAGCGTTACAAAAAATGGACAGGAAGCAGCTTCGATACAAAGGATTTGATCTCCTTCGGCCTTGCCAGCGAGGATGGGTATTTGACGAATGCCGGAGCCCTGATTGCGGATGAAAGTCCAATTCGTTGGTCACGTCTATTCTGCACTCGTTGGAATGGATTGGACAAAAGCGGTGGTACAATGGACGCACTAGATGATGCAGAATATTCTGGCAGTGTGATTTCGCTGATTGAGAATGGAGAAGCCTTTGTCAAACGAAATGCCCGCATGATGTGGAGAAAAACTGCAAATTCCAGAGAAGAAATGCCGGAATATGTGGAACGCAGTTACCACGAGGCACTGGTCAACGCACTGGCACACCGCGATTATTTGGTAAATGGCAGCGAGGTACACATTGACATCTACGATGACCGCATGGAAATATACTCGCCCGGAGGAATGCCAGATGGCTCTATCATACAGGAACGCGACCCGTTTACTGTTCCATCGACCAGAAGAAATCCTGTTCTGGCTGATATTTTCAATCGACTGGGCTATATGGAACGTAAAGGAAGCGGCTTTGGCAAAATCATACGAGGGTATGAAGTGCAGCTTAACTACGATCAAAGTAAGAAACCAAAATTCCGTTCCGACCGTTACCAGTTTACCGTTGTCATGCCAAACTTGAATTACGGTGTCACCCAAGATGTCACCCAAGATGTCACCCAAGATGTCACCCAAGATAGCATGGATTTGGAAATCTTAAAGATGATGAAGGAAAATCCGAAAATCAGCGCAGAAAAACTGGCTGCTGCATTAGGCGTGACTACCAGAACGATTCGTCGTCATATTAAAATGTTGAATAATGTCCATTTTGTTGGACGCGGTTTCAGCGGTCACTGGGAAGTTGACGAGCGATGATTTTTTTGCGAAATGCTCATGCACCCTCTATACTTTTGAGCAGGAGGTGCATGACAGTGGATGCAAAAACAAGACAGGCAATTCAAGACATTCTGGCCGCCAACTGCGAGTTGCTGACGATCCCGGAAACGGCGGCTCGACTGCGTGTCAACAAGAATACCGTGTACGACCTTATCAAAAAAGGCTACTTGAAGTCAATCAAGCTGGGATGCCGCAAGGTATCTGTTCGGGCGCTGGCAGAGTTCATTGAACGCTGCGAGTCCGGTGAAATCGAATTGTGACCATTGTGGGCCAGTATTCAGACGCTGAGATATGGATATGAACGCTGGATTACTCAATTTGCAGACTAGGTAAAACCTGTGGGCAAAGTGTGGGGCGAGCAAAAATCTAAGTTCCATATAGACACGCCTGATAGTGTCTGCGATACACAGTCGGAAAATTGTCACCAGACGAGGCTCGCCACGGCAAGGCTTTCGAGGGCCTGCTGAAGCGTTACTTCAACAAGTAAGAAAGTCTGTATATCCGCGCTGGAGCCAGTCTCGGTAATGGCAAAAAGCCAGTAATTCCAGCGGTTTTCAGCACAAAAGATACGCAGTAACAGAAATGCGGTTCACAGGTAAGTGTGAGCCGCATTTTTGCGTCTGTATCCATACCCGAAATATGCCGGGACAGACAAACAGCACAGTCTTTCTCCGTCCGCGCGGTCTCGCATCCAGGCAGGAAGGCTGTACCTATCTGCGCCCATCAATCCGCGAACAGCTGCACCCAGTAGGTCGTGCCGTTCACCTCGATGGCGGCGGCGCCGATGCGCGAGTAGCGGCCGGCGAGGATATTGGCGCGATGGCCGGGCGAGGCGAGCCACGCACGCACGACCTCGTCCGCGCTCGACTGGCCGGAGGCGATATTCTCACCGGCGCTCCGGTAGGCAACGCCGCTCTCGCTCAGCGTCGAGACGAACGAGCCGCCGCCCGGCCGGGTGTGCGAAAAGCTGCGCGAGATCTCCTGCGCCCGGACAGCCGCCGCACGCGCAAGTCCGCTGTCCGCTTCGAGTAGGGCAACGCCGTTCTGCTGCCGTGCCGCGTTCGTGAGCCGGATAACGCTCCCCGCGCGGCTCTCTGTCTGTGTCTGCGCCGAGGCGGGGACGTCCCAGTACAGTCCTGCCGCGCCTGCGGCCGTTCCCGTGAGCGATGCCGCCGCAAGCACCGCCAGCACGCACTTTTTCCATCTTGTCATGTATCTTCCTCCTGTCACGAGCGGCTCTTTCGTCCGCTCTGTGCGGAGTATACCATTTCTGCCACCGCGATACAATGGAAACTCCGTCCTTTCGCGGCAGTTCTCCCCTGTTTCCCGAACTTTTCCCTGTGTTTCCGGCGGCGCAAAAAAGGTTTGCATTTGGGCGCTCCATGCGTCATAATGGTAAGTGAGAAAATTTTGCGCCGAAACGCACACACACTTGTTTTCGGTTCCGAAAAGGAGATGTAACGCCATGCTCATCGCACCAAACTTCCCGTGGCATCGGGCAGACAGTCCGGAGGAGCAGCTTGCGCTTTCCAAGGAGTTCGGCCTGACGCCGAAAAGCTATGTCCACCCGAAGCCGCTCATCTACCGCGACATGGACGGCAATATCGTTCCCTGTACGCTCGTCGGCAGGCAGAGCGGCCGCTACGCCATCATCGAAATCGGAGACGCCCTGCACACCATCCACGCCGACTGTCTGGCGGATATGCAGTGCGCGGCACGCACACGCCGCACCGAGCTGCGCGCGACCCGTCCGGTCTACACGGTCATCGACATCGAAACCACCGGTCTGGACCGGGGAACGGCCGAAATCATCGAATTCGGTGCGCTGCGCGTTGAGAACGGCACGCCGACCGAGCGGTTTTCCCTGCTCGTGCAGCCGTCCGCGCCCGTGCCGCCCGTCTGTGCGGAGCTGACCGGCATTACGGACGAGATGCTCGCGGGACAGCCGTCCATCAGCGAGGCACTTCCCGCTTTTCTGGCGTTTGTCGGCAAGACACCGCTCGTCGGGCAGAACCTGCTGGACTTCGACCTGCCGATCATCAACCGCGTCTGTAAGGAGCAGGGTGTGCCGCCGCTCGACAGCCAGTGCTGCGACACCCTGCTGACCGCGCGCAGCTGTCTGCGCCTGCCGGGGTACAAGCTCGAAGCCCTCGCCGCCGCGCTCCATGTGCCGCAGAGCACCGCCCACCGCGCCCTCGGCGACTGCGAGACCACGCACCGCGTCTTTGAGGCGCTCGTCACCGCGCACCCGGCGTCTGTCCGGTGGAGCCGCCCGACCGCGCACCAGAACAAGGCCGCCTCGCCGTCAGCTCCCCGTCCGCGCGTCACCGCAAAGCAGCTTGCGCATTATCAGTCGCGGCCGAAGGCGAAGGAGATCGTCCCCGCAACCGGCCTGTTCGACCCGGCGCATCCTATTTTCGGAAAAACCTGCGTCCTGACCGGCGAGCTGGTCCATATGAGCGACCGCGACGCCATGCAGCGCATTGCGGACTGCGGCGGTCTGAACGCCGACAACGTTACGAAAAAGACCGACCTGCTCATTGTCGGCGGCGGCTCGTCCCCCGCCCGTAAGAGCGGCAAGGTGACGAAGGCCGAGGACTACATCGAGCGCGGCATTCCCATCCGTATCCTCACCGAGGAGGAGTTTGAGAAGATGCTGTAACAGCTCGCAACCCGCCATGTGCAATCGTCAGCGCAGAGGAACGGTTGTGCCGATACTGCAACATAAGTTGCAGGAGGCGAGGGATGTCCCCCACCGGGGGCCGGGGGATTGTGCCCTCGGAGGGCACGGGCCTTTTTGCCGCCTTCGGCGGCGGGGATTTCGCACGCTGCGGCGTGCGGGACGTGCCGCCGCCCGGCGGCAGAGGCAAAAGGGGGTACAAGACACCAGCGGGGTGCTCTCCCCGAAAATTGGTGTCAGCCTTTTGTCATTACGCTTATCTCTATTTTATAACAATTATATGGAGAAAAGTCAAATGATTTTCTAATTTTTATCTGTTCTGAATCCCGAATGTAGTAAAACCGAACCAAGGTTACAAAGTTATCGAAATGTACAGGAATGTTCATCTGGTGTTAACTGTTGTTAATAACTTTGGTACATTTTCGGGTGCAAACACTCTGCGGAAGATGGTTCAGTCAGCAACAACGAAGTCAATCACAAACGAACAAACCAAGACGGAAAACCGTCCTTTGAAGTTATATTCAGAGGGCGGTTTTTGTTTACTCCGAATTAGGCTATTCAGCCTGTCACAGCGCCCGAACGGCAAGCTGCGGCGTGCAGCGTGTAAGCCGCAAGCGAAGTCGGTCGCGGTGCTGTTGGGACGCGGTGCAGCCGCGTCCCTTGCCTTGAACCCCCTGTATCTAACAGGGGGGTGGAACTACAACAAGAAACTACAAAAACCTCAGACCCCATGCCGGAAACCTCGTAATCAGCGATTCGGCAGTGTCCGAAACTTCCGGTTTAGGGTCTTTTATATAGAAAAGGAGCGATTTATTATGAACAGCACTATCAGTGAATATATTAAAACCTCGCGTCTGGAACTCGGTTTAACGCAAGACGAACTCGCCCAGCGTGCCGGTATCAGTGTGCGCTACCTGTGCGATATTGAGAATGACCATGGTATTCCGTCAGATTGGGTATACGAAAGTTTGCAGTAGGCACTCTCCAATCACGAACAGAACCGCATGAAATGGGGCGCACAGCTTCGTAAGACGCGCCGTGCCTACGGTGTCGAGCAGGAATGGTTCGCGCTTCAACTCGGCATGACAACAAAGCAGCTTCGCGCTCTGGAAACCGGCAAGACCGAATTGCCCTATCAGAAGCGTTTTGAAATCATGTCAGCGGTTGAGCGATTCAATCCCGAAAATGAACCGTTGTCTATCATGTTTGACTATATGCGAATCCGATTCAAGACAACGGACGCGCGATATGTACTTGAAAAAATTCTGCGGCTGAACATGAAATATGTAATCTCCGAGGACGGCGGCGTATACGGCTATTCATACCGCTTCATGCATGGCAACATTCTCGTTCTGTCCTCGCCCGATGAAGAAAAGGGCGTGCTGCTGGAACTGCGCGGACGCGGCTGCCGTGAGTTTGAGTGCTACCTACGCGGACAGAAACGGTCGTGGTATGAGTTTATGCGCGACTGTGCCGCCGAGGGCTGCGTATTCAAGCGTATTGACCTTGCAATCAACGACCATGCAGGACTGCTCCATGTGCCGACACTGTACCGCAAGCGCGTTACTGGCGAGTGTGTCACGCGGCTGCGGAATGTAGAATACTTTGCGTCCGGTCGTGAAAATTCGTGGGAAACCGACGAGGACTTAAAGATGGAAATGGGTCACACGCTCTATCTCGGCTCAAAGGATTCCGATGTGTACTTCTGTATCTATGAAAAAGCACAGGAGCAAAAGGCTAAGTTTGGCAAGTCGATTGAGAACGCAGACATTCTCAACCGCTTTGAACTGCGGCTGACGAACAACGCTGCGGAAAATTCCGCAGACGCGCTCATGGACAGCGAGGACGCGGCAGGAACAGCGTTTTCCATCATCAACAACTATGTGCGCTTCATCGAGTCGCAAACCGACAAGCGCCGCTATGATTGCCCTACGGACAAGCACTGGGAGCAATTCATGCAAGGTGAAGAACGCAAGCTGAAACTGACCATGAAGCCGAAGCCGTTCGACTTGGAACGCACGGAAAACTGGATTAACAAGCAGGTCGCAAAGTCTATCAAAATGCTGCAGGAGATTGAGAAAATGAAAGGTCGGGATTTTGTGCAGCAGCTTTTGGACGGCACAGTGCTGAACGAAAAGCATAGGAAGATTGTCGCGCAGGTAACGAGTGAAATCAGTCCTCAACCGACCACATCGGCGTAAGACTGGACGCTCATATAACCGTAAAGTACAATAAATGCAGTGCGATTTATGATTTAAGATATAAACAGGGCAATGTTTAACGCATTGCCCTGTTTCCGTATCCATAAGGAGATGATTATATGAATATTTACGGCTATATACGGGTATCCAGTACCGACCAGAACGAAGAACGACAGATTGTTGCCATGAAAGATGTTGCTGTTTCCAATGCGAATATGTACATAGATAAGCAATCCGGCAAGGATTTTGAACGACCCAATTATAGAAAGCTGGTCAGCAAGTTACAGGCTGGGGATTTGCTGTATATTTTAAGCATTGACCGTTTGGGACGCAATTACGAGGAAATCCAGAAGCAATGGCGTATGCTCACGAAAGAAATTGGCGCGGATATATGCGTAATAGATATGCCTTTGCTCGATACGCGGAACGGTAAAGATTTGATGGGAACATTTATTGCCGATATTGTTCTGCAAATTCTGTCCTTTGTCGCGCAAAGTGAGCGTGAGAATATCAAACGCCGACAGGCTGAGGGCATTGCAGCCGCAAAGGCAAAAAACATCAAATTCGGCAGACCGGAAAAGAAAGTACCCGATAACTTTTCGGAGATTGTAAAGCGCTGGGAGCAAAAAAGACTTCCGTTTCCGGAAGTCTTGGAGCAATGCGATATGAGTGCAGCTACCTTTTACCGCAGATTAAGGGAGTACCGTATCCTGCGTAGCAAGTGAATTTGTGTGCGATTTACTATCAAAAAGTGTACTTTTTGATAGTTCTATTCTACTCGTAGTTTACAATAGAATGTACGATTTTTCAAGTGGTATTGACATTTTTAGTTACAAAAAACTGAATATTACCGTATAGCGTTGTAGGATAGGGACTATTATCAAAAAGTACACTTTTTGATAATGATGGGGGTGAATACTTGCGGCATTATAAATTTACGGCTAATGGAGGTGAAGTGGCAAAAAAGGATACACTTGATAACAAAAACAAATTGCAAATTAGGAAAGGAGTTAGACATGAAGCGATTCAAACAACTGTTAAGTTCGCTGCTTGTGTTCGCTATGGTATGGAATATTGCTCCGACTGTCGCGTTTGCAGCTAACGATGATAACCTTGTTACTTACAAGGTAGAGGGCGGCAATATCTATTTTGACACTTCTACCGGCACAGTTACCAAAAGTGACAAAAGCGTAACCACAGCAAACATTCCGACACAAATCGCCAACACGAATGTTCAGCATATTGGTATTTGGTCTTTTCAAGAAGACACAGCTTTAGTAAGTGTTCAGTTACCGAGCAGTGTTGTTTCCATTGACCAGAACGCATTTAAGGGCTGCACCAAACTGAGCAGTATCAATATTCCGGATAGTACGGCAACTATTGGATTTGGAGCATTTGAGGGCTGTACCGGCTTGAATAGCATCAGTATTCCAAGCAGCGTTACCAGTATTGGGGAAGATGCATTTAGAGATTGCAGCAGCTTAAGTGGCGCCATCAATATCCCGAATGGTATTACTTCGATTAAACGAGGTACTTTCGAGGGCTGTAGCAGCTTAAGTAATATCACCATTCCAAATAGCGTTACTGAAATCGAAGAATGGGCATTTGCTAACTGCAAAAAGTGGAGTGTTGTTGCACTTCCGAGTGGTGTCACATCTATTGGTGCCCATGCATTTAGCGGATGCGCAAGTATGAGCAGTATCAACCTGCCTAATGGTATCACAACTATTGAAGATGGTACATTCAATAACTGCTCTGCATTAACCAGCATTGCTATTCCAAAAGGTGTCACTACTATTGGAAATCAAGCGTTCCAGAATTGCCAAAGCCTTAGCCAGATCACTATTCCGAACAGTGTCACCGCTATTGGAGAAGAGGCTTTTGCATCTTGCGCGGATCTTACCAGCATTTTCATCTCGGCAGGCGTTACCTCTATTGGAAGCAACGCATTTGGAAACTGTGAAAATCTGAACAGTATCAATGTGGCTGCTGAAAACACAAACTATTGCTCTGATAATGATGTTCTGTTCAATAAAGATAAAACACATCTGATACAGTATCCGGCTGGCAAAACAGATACTCAATATGAAATTCCTACTGGTGTCACAACGGTTGAGGAAAACGCATTTGAGGGTAGTTCGTTCAGTGAAATTACCATTCCGGATAGCATTACTAATATCGTCGAAAATATTGTACACAATTGCGATAATTTAAGTGCTATCAATGTGTCCGCAGGAAACCCGAACTATAGCTCGATCAATGGTGTGTTATTTAACAAGGAGAAAACGACCTTGATTAAATATCCGTCTGCTAAGCAAGATACTACTTACAGTATCCCGTCTGGTGTTAACTCCATTGGAGAAGCTGCATTCGAGTTTTGTGGTAATTTGAACAGTGTTAGTATTCCGGACAGCGTTGTATCTATTGGTAACCAAGCATTCTTTTTCTGTGAAAATCTGAACAGTGTAAGCATTCCAAACAGTGTGACATCTATCGGTGGGGGTGCGTTCTTTAACTGCACTGGTTTGCATACCATCAATATTCCGACGGGTGTTACATCTATTGAGAGTGGTGTATTTCAAGGCGCGGGCTTAACCAGCGTTACTATTCCTGCTGGCGTCACCAACATCAAAGATGTTGCATTCTCTGGGTGTGAGCAACTGAAAACTGTAGTGATTCCGGATAGCGTTACAGAGATTGGCTATAAAGCATTTGTAAACTGTGATAGCTTGACGGATGTATATTATGGTGGCAGTGGAACACAGTGGAATGCTATTTCAATCAACGAAAACGATAATGGAACAGCTGCGCTGAAAAAAGCCACTATCCACTACAACAGCACTGGTCCTGTAGATGAGAAAAAGAACATTCAGAACACCGACGTAACCGGTGTGCAGGAATCCTACACCTATACCGGCGGTGCGATCACTCCAGAGGTTGTAGTCAAGGACGGCAGCAGCACTCTGGTTGCCGGTGCGGACTATGAGGTAAGCTACGACAACAATGAAAACCATGGCACAGCAACTATCACTATCGCTGGTAAGGGTCGTTACAGCGGCAAAAAGATCGTTACCTTTGAGATTACCAAGGCTGTGCTGCCTATCACCGCCAAGGACAAAACCATTACCTATGGCGATGTACCGGCAAATGACGGTGTAACCATTACTGGTCTGGTAAACGGTGATAACGAAAGCATTGTAATCGGCCTGGAATATTCGTATGATTATGAGCAGTACGGTAATGTTGGTACTTATACCATCACGCCTAAGGCTGCTGTGGCTGACAATTACGAAATCAAGTTTGTAGCTGGCAAGCTGAAAGTTGAACCGAAAACCGTTGGTCTGACTTGGAATGACGGAAATCTGTACTACAACGGCAAGGCAAAGACTGTTTCTGCAGCAGCAACCGGCACGGTCAACGGCGATGAAGTCAAGGTAACAGTTGTGGGCGGCAATAAGACTGAAATCGGTGCATATACCGCGGCTGCAACCGGACTGACCGGTGCAAAGGCGGCAAACTATGCACTGCCGACCGATACTGCACATTCCTACTCTATTGTTAGCGCGCTGAATAATCTTCGTGTTGAGCCGAATACCATCACCGCAACGGTTGAGGGACTGACCATTAAGCTGGTTGGTTATGCTACCGGCGAAATTACCGTTTCCGCAGATGACGCAGTGGTTGAGGGTGACAAGCTGACTGTACACGGTGTTGAGTACACTATCGACAAGTCTGGCATTAAGGAGATTCCGACAGAGGTAGAAATCGAAACGCCGACTTCCAATGTTGAAAAGGCAGAGGGCGCAACGATTGACGATTCTGTCGTAAGGGAAATCAACAGTGCTGAAACCAAGGGTGAGGGCTTGAACGAAGCTGCGGCAGATACCATTGCAGTTGCCGACAAGACTATTACCGCAGCGGATAAGGCTAATTCTGTAACCAAGGTAAAGGTTCAGACTGTTCTGGATATTCGCCCGAAGTCCTATGCAAACGGCGAATTGACCATGAATATTGAGCCGAAGATTAAGTATATCTATGCCACGGCAGACAATACCGTAGTTCGCTCGACGGAACCGGAAAAGCTGGATAACAGCAGCATTAAGGCACCTATCACTATCAATGTAAAGCTGCCGTCTGGTTTTGAGCCGAATTTTGCAAAACACGGCAATGAAATGATTCCGGTAACGGTATCGAACGGTGTTGCAACATGGCAGCAGAGCAGCTTTTCGGATGTAACGCTCGTTTCTGATAAGCGTGCAGCGGTTATTACATTCCAGTTTGCAGACGGCCATACGCAGACGATTCGCTACACAGCCGCGAATATCGGTGATAAGCTGCCGACTGACAGCAAGAGCAGTTCGACTTTCAAGGGCTGGAAGATTGGCGATACAATCTATACCACACTGACGGATGATGCGCTGACGGCATTGAACGGTGGTACTAAGACTCTGACTGCAGAATTTACTGCAAACAGCGGCTCTAATGGCGGCGGTTCTTCCAGTGGCGGTTCCTCTGGCGGCAGCGGTGCTGTAGCTGCTGACAGTTATTCTATCACGGTAAAGAATGCACAGAACGGTACTGTAACTGTATCGCACAAGACTGCGGCCAAGAACACAACTGTAACCATTACAGCTACGCCGGATAAGGGCTATACTTTGAGTTCTGTAAAGGTTCTGGATCAGAACAACAAGGAAGTAAAGCTGAACCAGACGAACGGTAAGTATACCTTTACTATGCCTGCGTCTAAGGTTACGATTCAAGTAATTTTCCAGAAAGAAACGATTGCGGAAGAACCGGCAGACATGGATTTTGTCGATGTTCCGGCAGGCAGTTTCTATGAAAACGCAGTAAAGTGGGCTGTAGAGAAAAATATCACTACAGGTACTTCTGATACCACCTTTACGCCGGACGGCATTTGCACACGAGCACAGGCAGTAGCTTTCCTGTGGAGAGCCGCAGGTTCTCCGGAGCCTAAGTCTACGACTATGACCTTTAGCGATGTACAGGTGGGCAGCTATTACGAAAAGGCTGTTCTGTGGGCAGTAGAAAACGGTATCACTAAGGGTACCAGCCAGACTGCATTCAGCCCGAATGCAACCTGCTCGCGCAGCCAGATTGTGACTTTCCTGTGGCGCTCCCAGCAGTCCCCAACGGTAGGCACCAGCAATCCTTTTACCGATGTAGCGGCAACTGCTTACTATGCGAATGCAGTCCTGTGGGCAGTAGAAAAGAATGTGACTGCGGGTACCAGCAGCACAACCTTTAGCCCGAATGCAGATTGCACCAGAGCACAGATTGTGACTTTCCTGTATCGTACATACACAAATAAATAACTGGTATCACAGGCAGAGCATTTGCTCTGCCTGTTTTTATGGCTTAAACGAAGTTGAATTGTAACGATCAGGCACTAATGAAAATTGCTGATTGATGATTTTCAAGTTCTTTTCTCTCTGCGCTCGCCGCCGCGAGAATGGTGAGGGGGTGCTGCGGCTGTGGGTAACT
>ERZ773204.2313-NODE-2313-length-13313-cov-6.962664_pt1 | contig 13313 bp, 9 predicted proteins | sample MGYA00581007_ERZ773204 | MGnify/ENA primary metagenome ERZ773204 (study PRJEB29015, sample SAMEA2737757) | human gut metagenome | biome: human gut; feature: human-associated habitat; material: faeces | place: China | collected 2012 ... | reverse complement strand
ATAATTCATTTGTTAATTAGTTAGTGGAGTAGTCCTTGATTAACGATCCTCTTTTATAGTGGAGATTGTTAATCAGGGACTTTTTTTATAGGAATATGCATTGCCTTTTCTAAATTTTACTACTTTTGTTTTGTGAAAGACACATAATTGTAATATGTCTTTTGTTCTTTTGGAAAAACGATTAAACAAAGTCCAAGGAATGTTAGATAAATCAGCTCAATACACTAATACGGATGACGAGAAGCTCTTTTCCTTCATAGAAAAAGGAGATAAAGGAGCTTTTACACAGGCTTATGACAGATATCATAAGCTGCTATATGTATTAGCTTACCGTTATTTAATGAATGCAGACATGGCAGAAGATGTAGTGCAACATGTCTTTGCCCGTTTATGGGAATTTAGGTCGGAACTACATGTAGGAATCAGCCTTAAGAACTATCTGTTCACTATGACGAAAAATCATGTCTTAAATCTGATTCGTAATGAGAATAGTGCAATCAGCAAGAACTATGAGATAGCCCAATCGACGCCTGTCTACGAAGATAATCTGATAGAAAATCTGGAGAAGAAAGAATTGATGGCCTCTTTTTATAAAGCGGTAGATATGCTTCCACCGCAGAAACGCAGTATTTGTTTGATGAAAGTGAAAGAGGAACTAACGAATCAGGAAATAGCCGAACGGATGAATCTGTCTGTTAATACAGTCAAAACGCATTATACGGAAGCATTGAAAATGCTACGTATTCATTTAAGTAAAATGCTAATAATTGTTACTTTTGTCACACTAATGACATATTTAAGTGTCCACTATTTAAGATAAAAAGAGAATGAATCGACCCACTGATAAACAAATAGAAGAAGTGCTTGCCGGAGTTGCTACACCGGAGGATGCAAAATTTGTGGCGGAATGGTTTGCCACAGAAGAAGGGAACACTTACCTGGATGCTGTGATGACTCGGGAGGCAGAATATTTAAAAGCCGAAACGGCAGAAATATATGTGGACCATACTATACCTTCAGAAAAGATGTACCATCAGATCCAAAAGAACATATCACGCAAACAGATCAAACGTATCTGCTTCCGTGTGGCTGCAATCTTGATTCCCGTTATTTTCCTGATAGGTCTTTATTTACAGATCAATTCCCGGGTGGATTTATTCGGCACTACGGAGTATGAGGAAATTCGTGTTGCCAAAGGAGAGCGGATACAGATGATGTTTCAAGACGGGACACGAGTTTATATCAATTCAGATTCCTGGTTGAAGTATCCTAAAAAGTTCGGATTGAGTAAGCGGGAAGTTTTCCTGGTGGGAGAAGCCTATTTCGTGGTAGCCAAGAATAAAAAACGTCCGTTTATCGTTAATCTGAACGGACCTTCCGTTCATGTACTAGGTACTTCTTTTGATGTACAAGCCTACCCGGAAAATAAAGATATTGTGATCTGTCTGGATGAAGGACATGTAAACCTGACTCTTTCCTCTGCAAAAGAATACCCGTTACTGCCGGGCGAGAAACTGATATATAATAAAGAAAGTGACCAGTGCCGGATAATCAAGAACGATCATTCAAAGCAAGTTTCAATGTGGAAAGACAATGTGATTTCTTTTAAAGATACTCCTCTGGCAGAAGTGGTCAAGGTTCTGAACCGCTGGTATAATGTAAACTTTAAGATAGAGGATGAGCAGGCATCGAAATATGTATATACGTTGACCTCGGATAATACGATACTGGAGAAGGTGCTTCAGGATTTGGAAAAGATTGCGCCGGTAAAATTTGAATATGATGAAGTCCGGAAAGAAGTGACAGTCCGAATGAAACAGGACGGAAAGAAGTAAAATATACTGGATAGGATAATAGAATGAGGACAGGCTGTGTATATACGCAGCCTTTACTGTTTTAGAATAAGAATGTTATGAAATAAATTAGGCTTATGCAAAAAAACTCTTTTTTCTCTCACCCGCTTTTTTGACTTGTGTGTCTACTAAGCATAAATGAGATTTTAAATCTAAGTTTAACTTTAATCAAAGCAAGTAGTATGAAACACAAAGTTCTGCTCGTATTGTTGCTGGGGATAATCATAAGCGTTTCCGCTTCTGCCCAAAAGGTGACAATGAATCTTAAACAAGTAAAGCTGGAGAAAGTATTCTCTGCTATTACACAGCAAACTGGTCTTACGGTGGCTTATAGCCGTACGATCGTCAATCCGGATCGAATAGTGACGGTAGAAGCAAAGAATCAGGAACTATCCAAAGTTCTGAATGATTTGTTTCTCGGTACTAACGTAAACTATGAGATCGGAAAAACAAAAATTTATTTGAAGGAGAAAGTTACGGATTCTGAACAACAAACCAGTAATGCGAACAAAAGAAATATATCCGGTCGGGTAGTCGATGAAAAAGGAGAGCCGATTATTGGCGCCAGTGTAATGGTGCAAGGCAGCTCTTTGGGTACAATAACGAATGTAGACGGACGTTATACTTTGGCTAATGTTCCCGAAAACAGTACGATTACAGTATCATACATTGGATATATTACGGTTAATTACGCTGCTACCAGCAGAAATCTGTCTCAAGTAGTTCTCCGCGAAGATAGTAAGACACTGGAAGAAGTGGTAGTGGTGGGATATGGTACGCAAAAGAAAGTAAACCTGACTGGTGCCGTTGCTATCGTTTCGGGTGATGAACTGACGACCCGTTCTGCTGCCAACTTATCACAGCTTCTGCAAGGTTCTGTACCGAATATGAACGTAAACTTTAGTTCGGGACGTCCCGGACAAGGGGGAAGCTTCAATATCCGTGGAGTCAACTCTATTAGTGCGGATGCAGCACCTCTGACTATCATTGATGGAATCGAGGGAGATATAAATAAGGTAAACCCCAATGACGTAGAATCCATCAGTGTTTTAAAGGATGCTTCGGCTGCTGCCGTATATGGTGCCCGTGCTGCTTATGGAGTTATTTTGGTTACAACCAAGAATGGAAAGGTAGGCAAGACCAATGTCAGCTATAACGGTCGTTTCAGTTTTGGTGATACAACAACTTCTACGGACTTTGAGACGCGTGGTTATTATTCGGCCGGTATCAATGATATGTTCTACAAAACATACCAGGGTGTCCCTTATACACATTATACCCAAGAAGATTACCATGAATTATGGATTCGCCGTAATGATAAAGTGGAAGATCCTTCCCGTCCATGGGTGGTAGAAAAAAACGGAGAGTATAAATATTACGGCAACTTTGACTGGTATAATTGTTTGTTTGATAATACCCGTCCCACTTGGGAGCATAACTTGACGGTTTCGGGAGGAACCGAAAAAGTGAAGTACATGCTATCAGGCAACTACTATAATCAGAAAGGAATTATCAGAATAGATCCGGACCGTTTTAAGAAATATACGTTCCGTTCGAAAATCATTGCCAATATCACTTCCTGGTTTGAATTAAGTAACAATACTTCCTATTACCATTCTGAATATACTTATCCGGGACTATCGGGAGTGAATGACGTTTTCACCAGAGCCGGGCGGCATGCTTTGGCAAGTATTGTGCCGATGCATCCGGATGGAACCCTGGTTTACAGAACAGGTCTGACAGACACAGGAGAAGTGGCAGATGGTGTGAGTGCCGTATTATTGAATGGCGGCCACCATAACCGGGATCGTGAATATGAGTTTGTAACTACGTTCGAGGCCGTATTGAAACCCATCAAACATTTTGAGGTTCGTGCAAACTACAGCTGGGCGCATTACAACCAGCAGAATTTGAATCGTTCCGTAGATGTATTATACTCCAGAAATCCGGGAGAAACAATCACAATGGATAACGGACGTACCAGAGGAAATTATTTGTCGGAAGCACAAAATAACCAGATACGCCAAACTTTCAACTTATACGGGACGTATGACAATACCTTCGCAAATGCACATTCTGTAAAGGTCATTGTGGGAGGTAACTATGATTATAAGTATTTCAAGAAACTGGGAATGAAACGTAACGGGTTACTCTCTGAATCTCTCGATGATTTTAACCTGGCAAAAGGTGATGATATATCCATAACCGGAGGACAAGAGGAATATGCTATTCTTGGTTTTTTCTATCGTTTGAATTACGGATATAAAGACCGCTATCTATTTGAAGCCAGCGGACGTTATGACGGTAGTTCCCGTTTCCGTCGAGGACATCGTTTCGGTTTCTTCCCGTCGTTCTCTGCCGGATGGCGTGTCAGTGAAGAAGCCTTCTTTACACAAGCCAAAAACTATGTAAGTAATCTGAAACTAAGACTGTCTTACGGATCATTGGGAAATCAGAAAACAGTAGGCTATTATGACTATCTGCAACTGATTAATACCGGAGCGGTAATGAACTATGCTTTCGGAGATACTACGAAAGGCGATTATGCCTATGAGTCAGCTCCGAACTCTACCGATTTGACCTGGGAAACTGTAATCACAAAAAATATAGGTTTGGACTTGGGTTTTCTTAATAACCGTTTGAATGTATCTTTTGATGCATATATTCGTGATACCAAAGATATGTTGATGGCAGGAAAGACTTTGCCTGGCGTATATGGTGCCTCTTCTCCCAGAATGAATGTGGCAGACTTGCGTACGAAAGGGTGGGAAGCATCTGTTACTTGGGGAGATAGTTTTACTTTGGCAAGCAAGCCTTTCAACTACCGGATAATGGCTGGTATCGGAGATAACACCTCCAAAGTGACAAAATATGATAATCCCAACCGAACGCTGACTGATCCTTACGAAGGACAGCAGTTGGGCGAAATATGGGGATACGTAGTAGACGGTTATTTTAAAACGGATGAAGAAGCAAGGAATTATAAAGTGGACCAATCGTTCGTTAACCAAATGATTAATGCAAGCGCTTTGGATAATGGACTTCATGCCGGTGACCTCAAATTTGTCGATTTGGATGGTAACAACAAGATTGAACAGACAACATCAGCTAATGACCGGAAAGACATGAAAGTGATCGGTAACTCATTGCCGCGCTATAATTATAATTTCGGAATCTCTGCAGATTGGTATGGAATTGATTTTTCAGTTCTTTTTCAGGGCATTGGCAAACAAAATTGGTATCCTGGTGCTGAAACGTCCATGTTTTGGGGACCTTATTCCCGACCATACGCTAGTTTTATTCCTTCCGACTTTATGAGCCAGGTATGGAGTGAAGAAAATACAAATGCTTATTTCCCACGTCCCAGAGGATATGTGGCTCTCGGTAGTAATCGTGAATTGGCAGTGGTTAATACTAAGTATTTGCAGAACCTCGCTTATTGTCGGTTGAAGAATCTTTCTATTGGTTACACATTGCCGAATAAATGGCTTTCTAAAATAGGTTTCGAGAAAATACGTGTTTACTTTAGTGGTGAGAACTTGCTGACATTCACTAAGCTACATTCCGATTATATTGATCCGGAACAAGCATCGGCAAGTAACAGCTGGAAAACAAGTAAAAGTGACGCGAATATTTATCCCTGGGCAAAGACATACTCTTTTGGTGTAGATATAACATTCTGATAATAACGAATATAAAGGAATATAGTATGAAAATAATGAAATATACATTGTGGGCGACTGTTGGTCTGTCGTTGTTATTTGCTTCTTGTGAAAGCATATTGGATATAAATCCGAAAGATCGCTTGACGACTAAGGATTATTTCACGAATGAAGAGCAATTACAATTATACAGTAATCAATTCTATTCGAATAACTTCCCGGGTGATGGCGATATTTACAAGGATAATGCTGATGTGTTGATCGTATCACCTTTGGACGATGAAGTGAGTGGACAACGTGTCATTCCGGAAACGGGTGGAGGATGGAGTTGGAGTGCACTGCGATCAATTAATTTTTTATTGGATAATCTGGGAAACTGTAAAGACCAGAAAGTGCGCGACAAATATGAAGCCCTGGCACGCTTCTTCCGTGCTTATTTCTATTTCGAAAAGGTGAAACGTTTTGGGGATGTACCTTGGTACGATAAAGTACTCGGCTCGGATGATGCTGATTTATACAAAGCCAGGGATTCACGCGAATTTGTGATGGGAAAGATAATGGAAGATCTTAATTTTGCCATAGAGGTTTTTAAAGAAACCAACCGGACAAAAGAACTTTATCGTGTAACCTGGTGGACTGCCCAGGCATTGAAGTCACGTGTAGGATTATTTGAAGGTACTTATCGTAAATACCATGGATTGGGTGATTATGAGAAATACTTGAATGACTGTGTAAGTGCCTCTAATGAAATTATGACTGCTTCCGGAGGATATTCATTGTATCAATCCGGCTCACAGTCCTATCGTAATCTCTTTAAATCCGAGAATGCGATTGATGCGGAAATCATATTGGCAAGGGATTATAATAATGATTTGAGTCTGGTTCATAAAGTACAAGCTTTTGAGAATTCTCCGACATTAGGCCGTCCCGGACTTTCGAAAAAACTGGTCAATTATTATTTAATGAAGAACGGCAACCGTTTCACCGACCAGCCCAATTATGCAACAATGGAATTCAAGGATGAAATAGTCAATCGTGATCCGCGTTTAGCGCAAACAATCCGTACTTCAAATATAAATATGAATGTCACGATGACCGGATACCACTTGCTGAAATATGCAAATGATAATATGAGCTATACAGGTGATTCAAGCAATGACCTTCCTCTGTTCAGATTGGCAGAAGTTTATTTGAACTATGCCGAAGCAAAGGCAGAATTAGGCACACTGACGCAAACTGATATCGACAATACGGTAAACAAATTACGGACACGTGCAGGAGTTACGGGAAAACTGAATATGAACGCAGCAAACCTTGCTCCGGACCCTTATATGTGTGCTCCGGAAACCGGTTATGTGAATGTCACAGGAGATAATAAAGGGGTGATTCTGGAAATCCGCCGGGAACGTGCGATAGAGCTGGTCATGGAAGGCTTCCGTTATTATGATTTGATGCGCTGGAAAGAGGGACAATGTATGGCCCAATCCTTTAAAGGATTTTATCTTCCTGCTACAGCTATCAATAAAGCGTATGATATTGATGGAGACGGAACAAATGATGTCTGTTTCTACACCACATCTTCGCAACCCAATGTGGGGAGTGTGACGTATGTAAAACTGGCTTCTGATGGAAGTGGCACCTCTTTGTCGGAAGGTAATTATGGTAATTTGTTGTGTTATAGCTGGATCGACCGTACTTGGAATGAGAACCGTGATTATCTATATCCGGTACCAAGACAGGAAATAACACTATCTGACGGTGTTGTAACCCAAAATCCGGGATGGAATGAATAACAAGTATAAAAGATATAAATAATAGATTTATGAAAAAGATAGTAATATATACATTGATTTCCTTCATATTCTCTGTTTTTGCCAGCAGTTGTGAAGATAATAAAGACAATTCATTGTACTATCCTGATTTCACGTGGGATACAGGAGATGGAGAGGAAGACGAAGATCCCGTAACTGAAACGTCCATGCGTGTAGCAACTTATAACTTACAGGTGGAGACTGGTACAGGATGGACTAACCGACGGGAACGTGTGGCACAATTAATCAAAGACTACGATTTTGAGATTTGTGGATTCGAAGAAGCCAGTTGGGAACAACGTTCCTACTTAGGAACTCAACTTGCGAGTGATTATCAGATTCTCGCTTATGGTCGTGACACTGGAAATGACGATAACAAGGCAGGAGAGATGAGTGGCATTTTATATAAGAAGAGCCGCTACACATTACTGGATGCCGGACGTTTCTGGTTTTCCGAAACTCCGGACATTCCTTCCAACGGATGGGATGAAACAAATTTCAAACGTTTCTGTGTATGGGGAAAATTCAAGGATAGCAAGACTCAAAAAGAATTTTATCTTTTTGAAACTCACATGCCTTTGGCTGATAATGCCAGAAAACAGGCATGTCAAATGATGGTGGATGCAGTTTCCGATAAAGCAAAAGACAATACTCCCGCATTTTGTACCGGCGACTTTAATGCGACTCCTGATGCTCCCGAAATAGCCACTACGATTTGCCAAAGTGGTATATTAAAAGATGCGTATCGGGAAGCGGCCGTTCAACATGGAGCTCTCTTTACATTTCCTTCTAAAAAGACCAGAATTGATTTTATTTTTGTGAAACATGCTACGGTGCTTTCTACCCGCACTATTGTCAGTTCTTTATCCGATCATTATCCTATGGTGATTGTAGTAGAAATCTAAAATAAAAAATGAAGATTATGAAAAACAAATTTTATCATATAAGTACATACTCGGTAATGAGATATTGGACCATTTTATGGATGGCTATTTTATCTTTCTCATGCTCTGATTTTAATCCGATGGATTCCTATAGCCGTATTCCGCCGGATAGAAACACAGACATAGATGACGGAGATGAGGGTGACGGAGCAGGCGGTCTTTTTGAAAAAGGTTACGGAACAGTGAGCAAACCCTATCTCGTTATGGATGTGATACAGATTCAGAATATGAGTGAAGCCTTGGTGAAAGGAAAGATGATTTATTTCCAGTTGGGGGCTGATATTGATATGAAGTCTGTATCTAATTGGGAACCATTGAACTCAAACGGTGACTATTATATCTATTTTGATGGAAATAATCATATTATAAAGAATTTCACCTGTACGGATAAAGCGTATGCCAGTTTTTTCGGTATTTTGGCCGGGACTTGTAAAAATGTCGGTTTCTATAATGCCCATGTAGAAGCAGCTACTAATAGTGGGGCAGGGGTTATCGGCGGTTATATCGGAGTGAAAGCTCCGAACGCTGTAGAGAAGACAGGGCAGGTGGAAAACTGTTACGTCTCCGGAAAAGTGAAAGGAAAGTATGCTGGTGGAATAGCTTCCCGTATGGGTAGACCGTATGGAGGACAGATTTGTTATATCAAAAACTGTTATTCCACAGCAGAGGTTATATCTACAGGAGATGAATGTGGAGGTATTGTAGGTTCTATGTATGAAAACAGTGAAGTGTCGTATTGCTATTCTACAGGTGTATTAATTGGAGCCAATTCAGTGGGAGGTATTGCTGCACTTCCTTCCGAAGGAGCTAAAATTACGTCCTGTGTTGCTTGGAACTGGAAAATAACAGGTCCTGCTGCCAGATCTGGACGTATCAGTGGAGTTTTGTCTCAAGGTGAAAATGGACATCAGGCGGATCCCGTCGCATCTGAATGTTATGCATGGGAGGATATGATTTGTACAGGATTTACTCCGGAGGATAATGCAGGTTCCGTTTCGACAGGAAAATATGATGGAGTGAGTGAAAGTGCTCTGACTTTGCAGAATAGCATTGCTAATTGGGGGACCCCATGGCATAATGTTGGGAATATAGATATGGGATTCCCTATTTTAGAGTGGCAATTGGATAGAGAAGATTATGCTAGTTATGGAGGACATGACAACGAACCGGAAGGAGATTTTGCCAATGGAGACGGAACTCAAAATAATCCTTATGTGATTGCTAATGCTATCCATATTCAGAATATGAGCAAAGCCCTCATTGAAAAACAAACGACTTATTTTGTCTTGAGTGCGGATATTGATATGCAGGGGATCAAGTGGGCACCTCTAAATGATGCTAATGGTTACCATAAATGGATTGATTTCGATGGACGCAATCATGTAATTAAAAACCTTACTTGTGAGTCAGGCACATATAGAAGCTTCTTCGGGGTATTGTGTGGAGAATGTAGAAATGTGGGATTTGTGGATGCAAATATCTCATCTCCGAATACTGGTATTGGCATCATAGCCGGTTATGTAGGATTGGCTGCCGGTGCAGAGAATTATACTGGAAAGATAACAAACTGCTATACTACCGGAGTACTGAAGGGGTCGGGAGCAGCAGGTGGAATTGGCGGTGTACTTGGTGGTTCGGGATATATCAAAAATTGCTATTCCAGTGCTACTGTTATTGATCAAATTGCTAACAATACAGGTAAAGCCGGTGGAATCATCGGAAGGGTGAATGGCAATGCCAGTGGAAGCAGTATTGAAAACTGTTATACTAGTGGTGATATCAATGCCATAGGTGGAGGAAATGCCGGAGGTATAGTCGGCAAAGTGGATGGCGGTAAATTAGTCATAAAAAATTGTATTGCTTGGAATAGTATGTTGGTTAGTACCGATAAAGCAAAAATAGGACGTATAGTTGGAGGTACCGCTAATACTGCTTATGAAAACTGCTATGCTTATGATGGTATGATCCTGAAAGCAGGAGAAACTATATTTACCGTTTCAGATGAGACATCACCGTCCGGTAGTAGCTTCCAGGGAGTAGCTAAATCTGCTAACGAGCTGAAAAACACTGTCATAAACTGGGATTCTTCTCTTTGGAAAGAAGGAAGCAACGGCTATCCGGTATTTAAATGGAGTAAATAAATTGATACTTAATGATTTGTAATATGAAGTGTTCTATAAATAAGAAATATTATTTCCTGTTTTTGATTTTACTTTTTGCCGGAGAACTTCCGGCAAAATCTTTGAACTTAGACAAAACGAAACCGGAAGATATTATTCGCCTTGCATCTTATAACATCCGCACCAAAGGAGACAAGGGGGATAAGGCTTGGGAAGTTCGTCTGAATGCATTGGTGGATGTTGTGCGACGGAATAAATTTGATATGTTTGCCATACAGGAAGGGCGTACCTCTCAATTAAAGGATATGATGATTCTGAACGAATATTCTTATATCGGTCGTGATCGTGACGGGGATAATAAAGGAGAACATTGTGCCATTTTTTATAAAAAGGATCGTTTTAAGGTGTTGAAACATGGTGATTTCTGGTATTCGGAGACTCCTGACATACCTTCTTATGGTTGGGGAGCACGTTGTCGTCGGATTTGTACTTGGGGATATTTTAAAGACCTCCGGACTGGGAAGAAATTCTATGTGTTTAATTCGCATACGGATCATGAAGCAACAGAAGCAAGACGACAATCTTCGTTTATGTTGTTGGAACAGGTAAGAAAAATCGCTAAAGGTAAACCGACCTTTTGCACCGGTGATTTTAACGCTACTCCAGACGAAGAGCCGATACAACTTCTCCTGAAAGATAGTTTATTACTAGATTCATATGAATGTACTCTGACACCTCCCAAAGGACCGTCAGGTAGTTTTTATGCCTATGACAAAACAAGAAACATAGCTAAGCGTATAGATTTTATTTTTGTGACTCCAAAAATAAAAATACTTTCTTATCACACCATTGATGATGATATAAAGTATAATAAGTACTCTTCAGATCATTTTCCTGTAATGGTGGAAGCGCTACTGAAATGAGAAAAGGAATAAACATTTGAATAGTTATAAAAAACAAGTTGTAAAGGTCGTTCATTACTATAAGTGTATAGATATATTTGTATATGTCGCATTGGTGTTGTTTCGGCCTTTACACTGTTTTCTTTTTCTCATACAAGATGCTAATAAACTCATAGAACGTTTATAATAAAAAGTGAAATAGTTTATTATAAACGTCTCTTGTATTTATTATAAACGACATTCATAGAAATTCGTCAAACGGCACTGAATATATTAAACAAAACGGGGTGAAATTAGCAAAAATTTCACCCCGTTTTTACTCTTTCAGACATATATTTATGTATCTGAAAAACTACTTTATGTATCTATTTTTGTATATATCATTTTGATGTTAGCTAATTGGTTATTGCAAAGGTATATAAAAAAACAGATTTTTTACGCCCGGTAAATAAGAAAGTCAAGACCGCGACTATCTTTGTGGTAAAAACGAGGTCATAGGGTTTCCCCATCCTCATATGTCCAACGGGCTTGATGTCCCAATAAAAAAATACTTCTATGAAGGTAGTCTGCGGTCTTGACGTACACAAAGATAGTGTTTTTTGCTGTATTCTGTGTGCTAATGGAGAAAAAATCCAGCATAAATTCGGAGTTCTTACCGAAGAGTTGGTCACACTTCGCGACCTTATGGTCTCTGAAGGTGTTGAAGAGTGTGCAATGGAGAGTACCAGTATCTACTGGATACCCATATGGCGAGTGCTTGAAGGGTCAGTGAAACTTCATCTGGTAAACCCTTATTTTATAAAACAGCTTCCTGGCAAAAAGAGTGATGTGAATGATGCCGAATGGATAGCTACTTGTCTGAGTAAAGAACTGATAGCATCAAGCTTTGTTCCTGATGATAAAATTCAACGTCTGCGTCAATATGACAGAAGGATATTTGACCTGAATGCTTCCATAAGCCGCAATTTAGTCAAACTTGACCAATGCATCCAGAGGTGCAACATCAGAATCAGTAATTATATATCCACAACAGATTCCAAAGGGTACCGTTCAATAGTTAAACTTATATCCCAAGGTGTGACAGATGCGGAAGTCCTTGTGAAGGAACTGCATGGAAGAACAATCAACAGGCATGGCAGAGAAACATTGGTGAAAGCACTTACCGGAGTGGTCAGCGAGACCGACATAGACATTATAAAACAGCTTGTAGAAGAGATTGAATTGCAGCAACGGCACAAGGACGAAGCACAGCAAAAGATGACTGCACTATGCATGGAGTGGTTTCCTCAAGAAGTTGAAAACCTTCAGACTATACCGGGAGTGAAAGAACGTAGTGCGACCTCAATAATAGCAGAAATAGGAACAGACATGACACATTTCCAGACACCAAAGAAATTGGTGTCGTGGGTGGGGCTAAGACCCCGTAACGAGGAAAGCGCTGGCAAAATCAAGGCACGAGGTATCACACATGGTAACAGGTTTGTAAGAAAAACCATGATTGAATGTTCATGGGGAGCTGCACGTATGAAAGATTCATTTTTCGCAGAATTCTCATACAGGCAATGTATCGAAAGAAGAAAGAACAAGATGAAGGTGCAAGTAGCTATTGCGAGAAAAATACTTGTTGCAGTATGGTATGTACTTAGTCAGGGAACTCAGTATATCAAACCAACAGATCATTATACGGCAGCCCATATGACTGCCGTATAATGATACAACCGTCCGTTACAAGGTCAATATATTTGTGGTGATTATATCCCGTTTTCGCAAAGTGGCTATCGTTTCGGACGGAGTAGGACACCCGGTTGAGTTTTAATCTCGAAGAGGAAATTTACATAATTGTTCATTGTTCCGACTATAATCGGAACTGAACCGCCATGCAGTAGTGCAAGGAAAAAAGATGTAGAAAGGAATAGACACTCGTTTCCACTCACAAAGATAGTCGCGGTCTTGCTTTTCATAGAGGAAACATGAGCAATAGTTCCATAAATGAACTGTTTGCTCATAGCTCTTTATTGGAA
>ERZ773204.2309-NODE-2309-length-13328-cov-2.816620_pt1 | contig 13328 bp, 7 predicted proteins | sample MGYA00581007_ERZ773204 | MGnify/ENA primary metagenome ERZ773204 (study PRJEB29015, sample SAMEA2737757) | human gut metagenome | biome: human gut; feature: human-associated habitat; material: faeces | place: China | collected 2012 ... | reverse complement strand
CATGTTTCCGAACATTTCTGCTTGCTTTCCACTCTTTTCCTCCTTGTTTTCTGCAAAAAAGGACCTTATGTCGACGAAATAACTTGCTCACAAATACATATAGATACACTTCCCGCTACTTTCAGAACAATACCGGTTCCCCGTTTCAATTGATACAAGTGTGACACAGGAGTGATACATGAATCCGGCATGTATCACTCCTTGTACATCATGCTTATCAATACTTACAAAGCAAAGCGTGATAGAGTGATAGAGAATCCCGCAAAACCATAAAGAGATGTCTATCGTTTCTTAATACAATTTCAGCCTGAATATACCGTGCTAATCCGCACGTAAATTGTGCGGATTAGCACCCTATCCATATCACTTCACATCACTATTTACATAAGTACCAACCTTTTACAAAAATGGCATATTATTTGCTTCATTTTTGCCATGAAACAAATAATATACATAGCAATACTATTTCTGCTCCCCTTACAGCTCCAGGCGCAGAAAACACTTACGCTGACATTGAGCGAAGCTATCGAAATGGCACGTCGGAATTCTCCTGAAGCGATTGCCGCCCGTCACGCTTTCAGGGCTTCTTACTGGAACTGGCGTTCGTTCCGGGCTAAACAGTTGCCGAGCCTGACGCTTACTTCCGATCCGAGCTTGAACCGTTCCATCCAGTCTGTCACCTTGGAAGACGGTAGCGACAAGTTTGTGCATCGGAACCAACTCTCAGTCGATGCCAGCCTCGAAATCCAACAAAATATAGCCCTTACAGGGGGAAAGGTTTTATTGAAAACCGGACTTGAAAGACTGGATATGTTTACCGACAATATCTCGTCTTACAAAAGTACTCCGGTCGTCGTAGGATATGAACAAGACTTATTCGGCTTCAATGACCTTAAATGGGAACGCCGCATCGAGCCGATTAAATACGAAGAAGCAAAAAAGACCTATATCGAAACACTCGAACTGGTAGCAGCCTATACGACCAACCGCTTTTTTAACTTGGCTACGGCACAGACCTCGCTGGAAATCGCGAACTATAATTTTGTATACGCCGACACGCTTTACCGGTATGCACAAGGACGTTACAATATCGGAACGATCACCGAAAACGAAATGCTCCAATTGGAACTCAACAAACTGACCGAACAGACAAACTGCCTCAATGCGCAAATCGAGGTCGACGATTATATCCAGTCGCTCCGCAGTTATCTGGGCATTTCCGAAAATATAAACTTGGTAGTGATTCCCGACGACAGTATTCCTCACTTCACAGTCGACGTAAACGAAGCCATGCAGCTTGCTTTCCAAAACAACCCGGATATCAGCGCTTTCGAACGCCGCCGGCTGCAAAGTGAAAGCAACGTTGCCGAGGCAAAAGCCAACCGGGGTTTTAAAGCAGCCTTATATGCACAGTTCGGTCTGACGCAAAGCAACGAAAAGCTGAAAGAATCCTACCGCGACCCGATGGACCAGCAATTGGTGACATTGGGGATACGCATACCGATATTGGACTGGGGCGTAGGTAAAGGCCGGGTGAAAGTGGCCAAAAGCAACCGCGACAAGGTTTACACCGAACTGGAACAAGAACGGATGGATTTCGAACTGAACGTAGCCAAGATTGTCAAGCAATTCAACATACAGGCCGGAAAAGTTGCCATAGCCTATAAAACAGACCAAACGGCCCAGCGCCGTAACGATGTGGCACGCAGGCTCTACCTGTTAGGCAAATCGACGATTCTCGATCTCAATGCCGCCATAGCCGAAAAAGACAATTCCCGTCGTGCTTACATCGCGGCTTTATATAATTATTGGAATCTCTATTACGGTCTCCGCAGCCTGACCGGTTACGATTTCGAGAAGATGATCCCGATCACAGAAGACTATGAACTCCTTTTAAACAATTGACAATGGACAATTGACAATTCATAAATCATAAATTATAAATCATATACATGGACAAGCCCATAGCAAAGAAACCCGTTTATTACCGCTACCGCTGGCATATCGCCGGGGGAATCGCATTTATTGTTCTTCTCATCTATGTCGGGATCGCCGCTTCCGGTGGCAGGAAGCTCCGTACCGATGCAGAAAACCTGATCATCGGAGAAGCGACAAGCGACAAATTTCTGGAATATGTAGACGTCGAAGGCGTCGTGCAACCCATCCTCACCATCCAGATCAACACCCGCGAAGCCGGCAGCGTGGACAGGATCATTGCAGAGGAAGGAACTATGATGAACAAGGGAGACACGATCCTGACACTCAACAATCCCGACCTTATCCGCGCCATCGAGGACCAACAGGATGAATGGGAAAAGCAGCTGATCTCTTATCAGGAGAAAGAGATCGAGATGGAACAGAAAAGTATCGACCTGCAACAAAAGACCTTACAAACGACCTACGAACTGAACCGGCTCAAAAAAAGCTATGCACTCGATGAAGAGGAATTCAATATGGGAGTCAAAAGCAAAGCACAGCTCGAAGTGGCCCGGGACGAATTCGACTATAAAACCCGAAGCACCGCTTTGCAGTTGGAAGGTTTGCGCCATGATAGTGCAGCTACGATCTTGCGCCGTGAGTTGATGAAAAACGATCTTGAACGGGAACGTAAAAAGTTCGAACGTGTCCGGGAACGCATGGAGGACTTGGTTGTTCGTGCTCCTCTCTCCGGACAACTCAGTTTTGTGAAAGTAACTCCCGGACAACAGGTGCAAAGTACCGAAGCGATCGCCGAGATCAAAGTCCTCGATCAGTTCAAGATCCATACTTCCCTCAGCGAATACTACATCGACCGGATCACCACCGGTCTACCCGCCACCATCACCTGGCAAAACAAAAAGTACCCGCTCCGGATCACCAAAGTCGTTCCGGAAGTCAAAGACCGGAACTTCGATGTCGACCTGGTCTTTACGGAGGCAAGCCCGGAGAACGTACGCATCGGAAAAAGTTTCCGTGTCCAGATCGAACTCGGACAACCGGAAGAGGCCCTCGTCATCCCACGTGGCGACTTCTTCCAGGCCACCGGCGGCCAATGGATATACAAACTGAACGAATCCGGCACGAAAGCCCGGAAAACCCCGGTCAGCATCGGTCGCCAAAACCCGCAGCAATACGAAATAACCGGCGGCCTCCAACCGGGCGACAAGGTGATTGTCACAGGATATAGTACCTTTGGGGATGCGGAAGAACTGATTTTAAAATAATATTCGAATCATGATACTACAACATTATATCAAAATTGCATTTCGTAACTTGGCAAAATATAAAGTACAATCTGCTATCAGTATTGTCGGTTTGGCAATCGGGCTGATCTGTTTTACATACGGATGGAACTGGTACAGGTATGAAACGAACTACGACGGGTTCTACCCACAATCCGGACAAATTTACCGAATATACGGAATCGATAAACAAACGGGAAAGAAATCGGAGGAATTACCACTTATTCTGGCACGCAAACTGAAAAAAGATTTCCCGGAAGTAATAGAGACAACGCAGATTTATTCCAAATACGGCTCGACTTTCAAATATGGAGAAACAAGGTTAGAGGATCCGGACGAGGAATTCATTGACGAACAGTATTTCAAATTCTTTCCACGTCCCGTAATTTGCGGTAAAAGGGATGATATCCTGAAAACGCTGGATGAGATAGCCGTCACCCGCTCTTTTGCCGTGAAATATTTCAAAACACCGGAGGAAGCATTAGGCAAAACCCTTGAAAACGGATATCGCAAAAGCATTACGATCGTGTCCGTCCTGGAAGATTCGCCCAACAACTCCATGATGCAAGCCGATGTTTATGAACTGGACAAATTCGACCGTGACCGGGAAAACCGGATCACGGACGAAAAACAATGGGCCTTGCTAAACACTAAAATCTATCTATTATTAGCACCCAACATTAATATAAAAGCTTTTGAGAAGAAGATCAATTCTTATATAGTCGAACATGAATATAATAAATCAATTTTGTTAAAGTTGGTTCCCCTGACAGATGTCCGTCATACATTCGGAAGTGAATTGACATTTAATCTTTCCTACATCCGGACATTCACGGTAACCGGCCTCTTATTGTTACTCTGCGTTTTCTTTAATTTCACCAATCTGCTGTTGAATCGTATCTACTTACGGAACAAAGAAATGAAATTGAGAAATGCGATCGGCGCTGATAAAAAGAACTTGGTTATCCAGTTGTTGCTGGAATTGACATTGCTTGTCGGGATCAGTTTTCTATTGGCTTCCTGCCTGTTGGAATTAACCGCTGGCGGTTTCTCACACCTCTTCGATACGACATTACAGCGAAAGTTATTATTCAGCCATCTTTGTATCATAGCAGGCATTAGCTGGCTGACACTCATGATTGTCAGTCTACCGTTATTCTTGCATTTTGTACGCGCTTCTTCTCTATTAATATCCGGAGGAATCTCTCCTACCCGGAAAAGCGGTTTCCGCAAAATCAGCATGACACTCCAACTATGTATCTGCATATTCTTCCTGATGAGCACATTTATCATGTTCAGGCAAATATCTTTCATGAAACATAAAAACTTGGGATTCCAGAAAGAGGGTCTGATACAGATGGAAATGACATTCAACGACCGGGAAGGAATCAGTCGCGAGATTTCTTCATTAGCAGTCCTAAAAGGATTCACACAAGCCGGAATATTTACCATCACCCATGAACCTTATACACAAAACGAAGTCGAATGGGAAGGTAAGCCTCTGGATTTCAATCCAAACTTCCAAGTCCTGCAAGTAGGCAGCAACTTCTCGGAAGTTTTTAACATACCGATGCTGAAAGGCCGTTTCATCAATGACGGCGATCTGGCAGACAATGGAGATTGGCGAGCTTCTTGGACAAAAGCCGTCATCAATGAAGAAGCTGCTCGCATCATGGGCATCGATAACCCGATCGGCAAGAAAATCAGTATTTGGAATTATACGATCATGCAAGACGGAAGCAGAGGACGTGCCGAAATGGAGATCGTCGGGATCATCCAAAACTTCCAAGCGGCCAGTTTGCGCAACCCGATCCTGCCACAAGTGATCGTAATCGACCAAAGCAAATGGAACAGTTATTTTTATTATGCCCGTACCGAACCCGGAAAAGAAAAAGCCACGATCAAAGCAATCCGGAATATATTCAAAAAACACTCTAAGTCAGGCGATCCCACTACCTGCAATGTACAGACCATAAGCCAGATACTTGATCGGCTCAGCACTTCCGAAGATGCCAGCCTGCAGCTCTTTACTTTGCTGGCTCTGTTCTGTACGCTAATCTCCATCTTCGGGCTTTATTCCATTTCATCCAGCAATATGGAACAACTCAAAGAATTTGTAATGAAGTACATACGGAAAGTGATGGGAGCCTCTGCCGGCACGATTGTCAAAATGTTTTTTATGGAATATCTGACAATTGCATTGATAGCCAACCTTCTTGCATTGCCACTCGCGTGGTTGTTCATGCAAAGTTGGTTGCAGCAATATGCCTATCGGAGCCATATCTCTGCCTGGATGTATATCGTAATCGTATTTGCCACCATCACTCTGATCATCGGAACCGTCCTCTATCAGACGATACAGGCTGCCCGGACCAATCCTGCGGAAGTGATCAAATCGGAATAATAACAAACTAAATCATTGAACCATGCTACACCATTACATCAAAATAGCTTTCCGTAATCTCTTGAAATATAAATTGCAATCATTCATCTGTATCGTCGGGCTCGCAATCGGATTTACAAGTTTCGCGTTATCGTCGCTCTGGATACGATATGAACTGACCTACGATACGTTTAGGAAAGACGCAGACCGGATCTATTACGTCCGGATGGAATCGGAAACCGATGACCAAGGATTATCAAGCGTTACACCTTACCCGCTGGCCCGATATTTGAAAGAGACATTCCCGGAGATAGAGGAAAGTTGCAACACGAGTGCCTGGAAAACCGATTTCCTCTACAACGAGAAGAAATACGAATCTTTCGACATGGTCATGGATTCAGCTGCCGAACATATGTTCGAAATAGAACTGATCTCCGGTAGCCGGGATTTTATGATCCCGAAAAGTAACAAGATCGCGATCACGGACAAGCTTGCCAAAGAGGTCTTCGGCACAAAGGACCCATTAGGTGAAAAACTGAAAATTTGGTCTGACGATATGGAAATATGTGCCATAGTCAAAAGTCAGGACCAGCACTCGAATTTCCCGTTCGGAATACTGAAGCCGTCCCGACAAACGGAGGAATGGAACGTAGCCTATTGTCAGACTTTTATAAAGGTCCGTCCGGAAACGGATATGAGAGCTTTTAAAAAGAAACTTTACGAACATAAAATAAAGAAAGACAGAGACTCGCTGAGTCATTTTGTTCTGACGTCAATCACCGCCATGCGGTATGACCACCCCGAAGAAGAGCCAACTATCAAGTTCGAACATATCTTGCTATTCGCTCTTGCCGGAGGATTGGTAATCCTGTGCGCACTATTCAACTATCTGACCCTATTCGTAAACCGTATACGAATACGCAGTAAAGAGATCGGGCTTCGGAAAGTGTGCGGCTCGTCTGACGGCAATCTGTTTGTCCTGTTCGCTTCCGAATACCTGCTTACGCTTTCCATCTCTCTTTTAGCCGGAATAGCCTTGATCGAAATCATACTGCCTGTATTCCAAGAATTATCGAATGTAAAAACGGATTCGTTCAGTCTCTATCTGGAAACATTCGTCTATTTCGGATTCATCACCTTACTGGCTTTCCTGTTCTCTTTATTCCCTATCTACTATTTCAGGAAGCGTTCGCTACAAAAGGCCCTTAAAGGTTCGTCTGACGGAAAAGGAAAGAACCTCTTCCCCAAAGCAAGCCTTACCTTGCAATTGATAATCAGCATCGGATTCATATTCTGTTCGTCGGTACTGATCAAGCAAATCCATCACTTGCACACCACCGATATCGGACTAAACCGGAAAGACCGGGGCGATGTCCGTATATATCCCCAAACAGACGGTTTGAAAGAAGAAATTGCCAAACTCTCCTCCATCGCCGAAGTATATCCGGATGAAAACGATCCACTATTTCCAAGCCATTCACGTTCCTACAGGTCCTTTACCGATTGGGAAGGCAAGCCGGCCTCTGTGGAAGGTCTTACGATCCAAATAATCCCATGCAACAATCGCTACTTTGAATTTTATGGTCTGCAATTGCTAAAAGGCAAGTTGCCGGAAGGAGATACCGAACGGCACATACTCCTAAACGAAGCAGCTGTAAAGGAATTGAAGATCGACAACCCGATTGGCAAAACACTTAGCCGCAAAGATCAGAAAGGATTTATCATCGACGGCATTTTCAAAGACTTTTATATCGCACCTCCTACCGTTCCGGTAAAGCCGGTTATGCTCGAGTTCAGTCCGGGAAAAAAGAATATACAGAATGATTATTCAACGACTGCCATATTCCGGCATCAGCCGGGAAGCCGCGAACTGTGCAAACAACAGGTTGAACAGTTGGCAAAGAAAATGCAACCGAACGCCGTCGACATACATGTTACTTTTATGGAAGAAGAGTATGAAAAGTTTCTGAAATCGGAAAAGGCGCTACTCAAGATGCTTGACTTCGTGACTATAGTCTGTATTTTGATCTCATTGTTCGGCGTATTCTCTCAAGTAACTCTGGACTGCGAACAGAAGAAGAAAGAAATCGCTGTCCGTAAAGTAAACGGGGCAGAAGCCTCCGATATCATGAGAATGTTTTTTGCCGGTAATCTCCGCCTGCTATGCATCGCTTCGGTTATAGCATTTCCGGCCAGTTACCTGATCATGAAATCATGGATTGAAAACTATGTGTTGCAAGCAGCAATCAGTTGGTGGCTTTATCCGGTCATCTGGGGTGTACTGGTCCTGCTGCTGACTCTTTGTACCGGTTGGCGCATACAGAAGGCAGCGAACCAGAACCCGGCAGAAGTGATCAAGTCGGAATAAGAATGTCTTTGAACAATATCTTATAACAAACAATCAGATTATGTTATCACACTATGTCAAAGTTTCTTTTCGGGAACTACTGAAATACCGAACTCAATCAATTGTCAGCATCATTGGTCTGGCCGTAGGATTTACTGCCTTCATTTTAGGAGGTTACTGGCTATGGTGGGAGACACATTTCGATAATTTCCATCCGGAAGCAGACCGACTTTACTGCCTGACGACAGAAGGACTTGTCAAGCGTGCCAACGGAACACAATCAGATTTAGACCAGTTACATATTAACGACCGGGAAGAATTATTCAAGCTGCTCCCCGAAATCGAAGTCTCTTGTTCATTCAACCACCTCAGTTTTACATTGAAACAGGACAACGAAGCAATCAACCTGCATGGAATGGAAAGCGAACAGTCCTTCTTCGACCTTTTCCGGGCAGATTTTATCGAAGGGACTCACCAAGGGGTCATTCCCGACGGCAGTTCTGTCATTTTAACGGAACGGACAGCCCACAAATTGTTCGGGACAACAAACTGTATTGGCAAGGAAGTCGTATTGGATAATAATCTTCGTCCCTCTGTAGTCGGTATTATCCGTAACTATCCGGATAATACTGATCTGCTGTTCGACTTTCTGTTGATCAGAACCCCTCACCCCAATCATGTCAAACGCATGACGACCTACGTGCGGCTCCAAAAGAATGCGAACGTGGCAAATGTACGGAACAAACTGGCGCACTATAAAAGCCATGCCGAAAACAAATGGGATCGCGAACAGGTAAAAAACTGGAAAATAAACCTGCTGACAGCCTCCGAAGTGCATCTTCGGTGCCATCCTGAATTGACAGACCGCATCCGTAACATTCATATCCTGGCTTTGGCCGGGACAATGGCTTTCCTTAGCGCTCTGATCAACCTACTTGTCCTTTTTATCGGTCAACAGCAACGGAAACAACAAAAAAACCGGACTTATCTTTGTATAGGAGCCTCAACCACAAGTATGATTACAAAAAGTTTCATCGAACTGGCACTTCCTTTGATCATCGCCTTCCTGATTTCTTTCTGTCTGATCGAGAGCATCTATCCTTACTATGAAAGCTATACGACCTGGCACCGGTATGGTATCTATGAGAACGTCAGTCGCCACCTTTCACGAACTTCACTTTTAGGCAATACGCTGTCACTCGCTGGAATCTGTATGTTAGTATTCCTTCTTATCTGTTATTATCCGATACGAAATCTTTTAGAGCATAAAATACAGAAACCGGCTCTTTTCAAACAGGGCCTGATCATCGTTCAGATATTTATCGGTTCACTATTCTTTATCACCTCCATCGGATTGTTCCGACAGTTGCATTTTATCCTTTCAAAAGATAAAGGGATCGATTATGAACGGGTCATACAGGTAGATTTAGGATATGACACCTCCTTTCAGACGGATTTAAGTGTTTTGAAACCGGAAATGACCAACCATCCGTATGTAGAAGAAGTCACATACACCTGCGGGAACGCTCCAGTCTTTACGGAACAAGGGGATTGGTACGGTTCCTTTTACTCGTATTTCTGTTTCGATCCGAATGAAGCCGAACCCAATAGTTACAACTCGGTAATCGTTGCCGACAAGGACTTCTTTTCGTTCTTCAAACTGCAACTGAAAGCAGGTAGCTGGCCGACGGACGCAACCCCATATAGCTATATGGTAAATGCAACTTGCCTGCAAACATTAGGCTACACGGATCTGCTTGAACGGCCTATATACATAAAAGGGCAAGCAAGCCAAGCCCGAGTTTGCGGTGTCATCAAAGACTATCTCTACGCTCCGATGCAATATCCTATATTACCGCTGTTCTTCACCAAGATCGGAAGAGCGAAAATCCGATGGTAAAAGACTTCGAGCGTCCTTACCTTATTTATGTCCGCTATGCAAAAGGACATAAAAAAGAAGTGCTGGAACATCTTCACGAGATAACATCACATATTCAGAATGACAATGTCAACCGGAGTAAAATGTTTACGGAGCTGTCCGATCTAATAGATCGGTTCAACCGGCCGGAAAAAGTGATCTTTACCATCTTCAGCATCCTTTCGCTGGTTTGCATCCTTATCTCCACATTCGGCATTTACTCTCTGGTGAGCCTCGCCACCGAACAGCGGCGGAAAGAGATTGCCATCCGCAAAGTAAACGGAGCTACCTTTTATCACATTCTTCAACTGTTCTTCCGAGAGTATTTCATATTAGTGACATTAGGCAATGTTTTTGCTCTTCCAGTCGGCTACTTGGTTATAAAACGTTGGCTCGAGACATACGCCAACCATACCACATTGCCGGCAGGATTGTTCCTGTTGGTTTTCCTTATCACCTGTGGGATCGTGCTGCTCTCTATATTCCGTCAGGTCAAAAGGGCAGCCGCCACCAATCCGGCAGAGGTAATCAAAACGGAATAATAAAAACAAAAACATAATAACGACAAAAACATCACATCATGTTCAAACACTACTTGAAAATGGCTATCCGCCAAATTCTTAAAAACAAGATCCAGTATTTGCTTTCCATCATCGGAATCGCAGTCGGACTTCTTTGTTTCAGTATAACCTCTTATTATATCAGAAGATTCAACAACCAGTTTATTGCTTGGGCAAACAGCGATCGGATGGCGAATATATATGTCAAATCGGCCCAATACGGTTATGAGGACCCTTATATTCCAGGAGAGGTGGTGCAAGAACTGATGGGGAATCCGATCACCGGAATTGGGCAAATCGCTTATTCATACGGATACGGCCAAGCCAATATTTCCATATCCAAAGAGAACCAGAAAGAAATCCCGTACCAGTGCAGCATCCAGAATGTCACAAAAGATTTTCCGACCATATTCAGCATTCAAACGTTGGAAGGCCAGACACCGACACTCAAACCGGGAGAAGTATTCATCAGCGAATCATCCGCGAAAAAAATATTCGGAGCAGAAAACTCTATCGGAAAAACACTCTATTTCAGTCGTGCAGACAGCGACACGTCTGCCATCCACTATTCCACAATCAGCGCCGTTATCAGGGATTTTCCGGATGGGACACGGGAAAAGAGTGACTTTTATTTCCTGGAAACAGCCGGCATCCAACCAAAACGTAAATACCGAGATCTGGTGGTCCTGCTGGATAAAGGTGTTTCAAGCAAAGAAATAAACCAAAGGTTACGCCAACAAATACCGGCTTTTGGAAAAAACAACGATCACTATCTGACAGCACGCACTTTCAAGGAAGAGATGTACAAACCGGATAATCTCAGTGCGACATTCTTCATCCCGTTGATCGGCCTCCTGATATTGATTGCCGCGATGATAAACTTCCTGAAGTTCTGCATTCAGTCGTTCTATAACCGGACACGAGAACTCAGTTTACGGAAATGCTTAGGTTCAGACGCAAAAGGATTGTTCAGATTACTCTTCAGCGAGATTGCGGTTCTTTTCATCCTGTCGGCATTGGCAAGTCTCGTCCTGACCGAATGGATAGTGCCTGTTTATTATCAGTATATGGCCTCGAAAGAAACGATCAACGAGAATCTGTTTATCCATACGCCTACCTTGATCCAGCAGGAAATGGAGTATCTCTGTTTCTTGTTTGTTCTCTGCGCCTTGATTGTGTCATTGGTCATCTTCCGCATCAAACATATCACATTGACAGAAGGAATAAAAGGCGTGAAACGACAGAAACATAGTATAAGGAACTTCATGTTAGGAGTCCAACTGTTCATCTGTTTCCTCTTTATTGCCGGAGCTATCGGACTAAGAAATATTTACCACCTCGCAGAAGAAAAAAGGAACAACACGCTGACGGAAGAAGAATGTACCCGTATCTGGAAGATAGAACTTTGGGAACCGCAAGTACAAGGACACGAAGAAGAGATCGTCTCCCGTATCCGTACGCTTGCTGGGGTTGAAGACGTGCTTTTAGAGACTCCCGGCAAATATCTGGATTATAAGAACAAACAGGGAGAGACACTGTACGGGATACATTTCCTCACCAGTAAAAACTACCCGTCTTTCATGAAACTGCCGATAGAGGGAAGAATGCCACAGGCGGCTAACGAAATAGTGGTTTCACGGTCGCTTATCTGGGAATTGGAGAAAGACGGGGAAAAGAATCCGACATCCGTACAATTGGGAGACCAGACTTTCCAGATTACCGGCATATATGAGCAACTACCGTTCGAACCGGTATATACCCAAGATCAAATGGCTAAAGCCAATCAATCTCAATATCACCGTTTCTCCTTCATCTCCGTTCCTAAGGAACCGAACTATAGGGTCGCTTACATCAAATGCATAGCCGGACAGGAACAGAACGTACGGAAAGAAATACTCAAAATCGTACATAACTGGTTGCCGGCATCCATTCCTTTCCTGCTGACCACCAAACAAGAGGAGCGATTCCGGCTCAATGGAGGGGAGATGCTGATAAGCGACCTGTTCAGCCTATTGTCCGTTATCAGCATAGTCATTACAGTCCTGGGTATCTATTCCGCCATTACACTCGACACGGTCAGCCGGCAAAAAGAAGTCGCCATACGGAAAATCAACGGAGCCGGCCCTAAGGTCATTGCACTATTGTTCGGTAAACTATATATCCGTTTACTTGCCATTTCAGCCATCCCTGCGCTGGCAATCGTCTATATGCTCCTGCGAATATTGACGCAAGAAAAGATAACGATTGATCCCGGCTGGTTAAACAATCCATTGATGTGGCTGGCAATCCTCCTTCTGACCACCACTATCGTATTCGTAACCGTCGCCTATCGTATCTGGCTGATTTCACGGTTGAACCCGGCAGAGGTAATCAAAACGGAATAAAGGAGGATGTGTTCCCACATTAAGCGCGGGAACACAGCACTAAAAACAATTAATATTTTGGATGATAAGACAAATTACATGAATTAGGGCTTATCATAAGCCAACATGTTTTACTTTTGTCCTCAAAACATTAATATTTATTTTATGAATACAAAAACATTAATCGCATTGCTCATGGCAGGAGCAGGCCTTGCCTCCTGTTCACAGCCGATTCCCTCCTACACGGTAATGGGAAATATCCCCGATTCTACCTTTAATGGGAAAACAGTCTATATCTTCGACCGGGATAAGGGGCAAAACATTGACAGCGCAGTGATTGAAAACGGAGCGTTTACGTTCACCGGTCAGATTGACACCGCTGTTTTATGCCTAACCCAAGTCGGAAGGAAATACTATACCACCTTCATGCTCGAAAACGGTACCATCCAACTGAACATGGAAACTCCGAACAGCGCGTCCGGCACTGCCGAAAAAACAAACAATCCCGGACGAATCCAAGAAGCGACCTTGTTGTA
>ERZ773204.2294-NODE-2294-length-13413-cov-8.845561_pt1 | contig 13413 bp, 14 predicted proteins | sample MGYA00581007_ERZ773204 | MGnify/ENA primary metagenome ERZ773204 (study PRJEB29015, sample SAMEA2737757) | human gut metagenome | biome: human gut; feature: human-associated habitat; material: faeces | place: China | collected 2012 ... | reverse complement strand
GGCAGTCGCCAAGGTCATATCAGGAATATGACTTTGGCTCGTTGCTCGCGTAAATTGAAGCTTCTGGCATCGTTGATGTATGCGCACCTGCTTTTCTCATATATGCTGTCGTCCCTACGTTAAGAATGTGTGCTAAACAACAAGTCACCTATACAATCTATTTTCCAGCTGCCTTCCTTGAATATTCAGTAGTCACCAGCTGCTCATATGGAACATCTTTACCAAGTTCACCAGCCTGTTTTAATATATCTTTGAGAAGTTCAAAACTCTTCTGCTCAAAGATAGTGTCTCCTTTCCAGGTGTCCTGTGATTTATAGCGGTCAACAATGGTTGTTATAGTTGCAAGATCTGTTTCAGGAAATTGTGGTGCTATGACTTCGGCAATTTCCTTGCTGGTGTGTGAGTTTACATAGTCAAGACCTTTCTGTATGGCATTAGTGAAACCTTGTATTATGTCAGGATGCTTTTTAATATAGCTTTTATTGGCACAATAAGCAGTATATGGTACGTATCCGCTGTCAGTACCAAGTGATGCCACTACGTATCCTTCTTTTTGCTGCTCAAGAAGTGTTGCAGCAGGTTCAAACTCAACAGTATAATCAGCTATTCCAGATGTAAAGGCAGCAGCGGTTGAACCGAAGTCTACATTCTGCAGTATATTCAGATCATCTATAGGGGAGATATTATTTTTCTTAAGTATATATTCAAAAAGCATTTCAGGCATGCCACCAGCTCTTCCGCCAAGTACAGTTTTTCCCTTAAGGTCATCCCATTTAAATCCATTTTCTTCATTTCTTGATACAAGGAAGTTGCCAGCACGCTGGGTAAGCTGTGCAAAATTTACAGCATAGTCAGTAGAACCCTCCTGGTATACATATATAGAACTTTCGGATCCCATGAAACCAATATCAGCTTCACCAGAGACAAGAGCAGTCATGACTTTATCAGCTCCGAAGCCAGTGACAAGATTTAAGTTGATATTTTCATCTTTAAAGTATCCAAGTTCTATAGCAGCATATTGTGGTGCATAGAATATTGAGTGTGCAACTTCATTAAGAGTAATATCCACAAATCCGTTATTTTCTTTTTTTTCACATGCTGTCATTGGGAGCATAAGTGTTACACATAACAATAGTGCAAGAATATGACGTAAATATTTCAAATAAAACTCCATTTCTGCAAGTATTATTAATATCAGAGTTAAAGGATAAGAGCCGATGAAATTATGAATTATTTAACACTGATAGTCATAATAATATGCAAAATATATTCAATTCTATATTATTCATAATCGGAGTTAAATGTTACAGAAATAAATACGTAGTAAAGATGAAATGTTTGTAAAAATATATATAAAATTGTTAAAAATGTCGATAAATATGTTGGATATAAGAGGGAATTATGTTAATATAAGTAATAAGATGAGGAGAGAGTTAAAAGAGGACTTTGACTCTCATTGATGTGTTTGGTGTGTCAATGAGAATAAATGCGTATGTGTGCAGACACAATATGATTTTGAAATTTGAAATTTGACATTTACATCATATATATATTACTGTATATAACATGTTAATATAAAGTAATAATTGTACAATTATAGGAGGATTGTTTATTATGTTTGGCAGAAAAACAACAGCACAGGAAGCTAATAAGGACAGGGAATTGTTATTACAGGCTATGGATAAGATGATAGACGGTGATTTTAGCATGGTATCATCTGAGGGATTCAGTGATCCTATATATGCTGATAAGCTGAATCAGATAGTTGGAGCTTATAAAAAGGCTAACAACAACTATATTATGCGACTCAATGAGGCTATGGAATCTATAGGAGATAACTCATATGTTAAGAATATGTTGGATCAGGTTTCTTTACAGCAGAAGTCGATCAGCAATATGAATGATTCAAGTAAGGTACTCAAGGACTCTATTAACAATATATCACAGGCTATGAGTGATATAAGAGATAATACACATGATATGCTTCATGCGTCTCAGAGCAGTTCGACTAATATGAATGATAGTATAAGAGTTGTTAATGAATCATCAGAAAAGATAGCTGATATCAATACTCAGGTTCAGGCATTTCATGAGAAGATTAATAAGATTGGTGAGATTGTTGATATTGTAAAAAAGGTTGCAAGCCAGAGTAATCTTTTAGCACTTAATGCATCTATTGAGGCTGCAAGAGCTGGAGAGGCTGGTAAAGGTTTTGCAGTAGTAGCAGAACAGGTAAGACAACTTTCAAGTAACACAGCAGAATCAGCAGAAGATATAGTTAAGTATGTTAATGAACTCAAGGGTGATATAGAAGTTCTTGCTACATCTATGGAAGAAACTACTACGAAGCTTTCAGAGGGCAATGAAAAAGTAGAAGTATCATTAAGAGATATTGAACATATGAATGCCCAGATGACAGCTATTAATGATTCAGTAGAAAGAATATTTGATGATATTGACAGACAGTCAGAAACAACAAGAGAATTTACAGATCAGGTTGGTAATATAGCAGATACATATGGTATGCTCACTAAGGAATGTACAGATACAGGAATTCATATCTTCAAGATAGGAAGATATATTGATACATGTAGAAGTGATATGTTCAGGGAAGCGGGAGCTGTTACAACACAGGATATGTTAAGAATATTTGAGATAGATCACTTTATCCTGATGTGGAGAGTATATAACAATGTTGTAGATTTCGAAAAACTAAAGATAACTCAGCTTAATAATCCGGATACCTGTAAGATTGGAAAGTGGATGCATGCGCAGACTGATCCAAGAATTACAGGAAGCAGTCAGTTTAAACAGCTTGATTCATCTCACAGACTTATTCATAAGTATGCATGTGAGTCATGGCAGGCTAAGGATGAAGGTGATATTGATAAGTCACTTGAAGCATTCCAGAAGTGTTATGATGCTTATTATGTATACAAGAAAGCTATTGCTGATATGAAGAACTTCATGAAATCATTAGGATATACAGATGAAACTAAGATAGTGATATTCAGAAACTGACAAAGAAATGTAAGTATTAAGATATGACAGTCATATAACAAGTATAAATAATCAAAAAGGATCTGGTATAGCCAGGTCCTTTTGCTTTAAGTGATAAAATGTCAGAGGATTGCATGAATATGTTGAAAATCAATGGAATGTTGATAATAATAACGGGATGTGCTATTATTTAAAAATGGTTTGGTTTGGTTAAGTATTATATTTTATAATAGCTGTATAAAACAGATTAATAGAGAAGGTTAGTTATATAAAATATGATAAGCGAGGGAAGTGTATGAAAGAGATATATGTTATAGGACATAAGAATCCAGATACTGATTCAATATGTTCGGCAATATGTTATGCCAGATTAAAGAATATTGTGACAGGAACTAATGATTATGTGCCTAAAAGAGCAGGACATATGAATGAAGAAACGCAGTTTGTGCTATCAAAGTGTGATGTAAAGGCACCAGGGTATATAAAAGATGTAAGACCTCAGGTTCGGGATATAGATATCAGGAAAATCGAAGGAATAGATGAGGATTATTCAGTAAGAAATGCATGGAAACTCATGAAAGAGCTGGATGTTGTGACATTGCCTATATTGGAGGACAACCATCTTAAGGGACTGGTTACTATTGGAGATGTTGCAAAGTCTTATTTTGAAATGTATGACAGTGATATACTTTCAGTAGCACATACAAGTCTTAAGAATATTGTTGATACATTAAATGCAGAAATAATAACAGGAGATCCAGATAAATGTTTTGATAAAGGAAAGATGCTTATAGCTGCAGCTAATCCTGATATGATGGAAAACATGATTGACGAAGGTGATTTTGTTATACTTGGTAACAGATATGAATCACAGCTGTGTGCAATAGAAATGGAAGCCGGCTGCCTTATTATATGTGAAGGTGTGAAAGTATCCAATACTATAGTAAAGATGGCAAAACAGCATAACTGTATTATAATATCAACAGCATATGATACATATACTGTTGCAAGACTTCTTAATCAGGCAATACCTGTCAGCTTTTTTATGAAAGATACAGCTCTTGTCAAGTTTAAAATTAATGATTTTGTTGAAGATATCCAGGATATTATGGCTAATAAACGCTTCAGGGATTTCCCTATTGAAGATGAAGAAGGAAGATATATTGGCATGATATCAAGACGTAACATCATTAAGGCAGGAAAGAAAAAAGTCATACTTGTAGATCATAATGAGAGATCACAGGCGGTATTTGGTATTGAGGATACAGATATATTAGAGATAATAGATCATCACAGGCTCGGCTGTATTCAGACAATAACACCAGTATTTTTCAGAAATCAGCCATTAGGATGTACGGCAACTATTATATATCAGATGTACTGCGAATATAATATAGATATAGATAAGCAGACTTCTGCTTTGTTATGTTCAGCTATCATATCTGATACATTGATATTAAAATCACCAACATGTACTGAATATGATGTTGAAGCATGCAATGCCCTTGCCAAAATAGCAGATATAGATATTGAAAAATATGGCAGAGAGATGTTTAGGGCAGGAAGTAATCTTTCATCAAAAACAGAGGAAGAAATATTCTATAGAGATTTCAAAAAATTCTCAATCGGAGAATTGTCCGTTGGTGTTGGTCAGGTGAATTGCATGAGTTATGATGAAATTCAGGTAATCATTGAAAAAGAAAAAGATTATATGGAACATGTAACAGAACATAGCAGTGAGATTAATATTGCATATCTGCTTATAACAGATGTTATGAAGGAAACATCATACGTTATGTATGCTGGCAAAAATGCAGCAACAGTATTAAAAAATGCATTTAATCTTGATAATATAAGTGATAAATATGTGGCTCTTCCTGGCGTTGTGTCAAGAAAGAAACAGTTTCTTCCAGCAGTGGTTGAGGTGTTGCAGCAGTAACATATTAATGCTGTTTATTTTGTAATATAATACAGTAACAGATTGGAGAGTAAATAATAAAATGAAGAAGTTAATGAGAAATGACCCATGTTGGTGTGGAAGTAAGAAACCTTATTGTGAGTGTCATATGAATTTTGATAAAAAAATAGAGATGTATAAAAAGAAGTTTCATAAGGTTCCACCTAGAAGCATAATAAAAAATGAAGAACAGCTTCAGGGCATGAGAGAGAGCAGTAAGATAAATATAGCTGTACTTGATTATGTTGCAGAAAATATAAAGGCGGGTATGACAACGCAGGAAATAGATGAAATGGTGTATGAAAAGACAACGGCTATGGGAGGCATTCCAGCCCCTCTTAACTATGAGGGATTTCCAAAGAGTGTATGCACATCCATTAATAACGAAGTGTGCCATGGCATTCCGTCATCGGATATTATTCTTGCTGACGGAGATATTGTAAATGTAGATTGTTCGACTATTCTTAATGGTTATTTTTCTGATTCATCAAGAATGTTCTGTATAGGAAATGTTTCGCCAGAACATAAAAAGCTTGTTGATGTTGCTAAAGAATGTGTTGAACTTGGACTTGCACAGGTTAAACCATGGGGACATCTTGGTGATGTAGCTGATGCTATAAGTAAACATGCAAAGGAAAATGGTTATTCTGTAGTACGTGAGGTCGGAGGACATGGTATAGGTCTGGAATTTCATGAGACACCTTTTGTGAGTTATGTAATCAAGAAGGGAACAGGCATGGTTATGGCACCAGGAATGGTATTTACAATAGAGCCAATGATTAATGCTGGATATCCTGACGTATATGTTGATGATGACAATGGCTGGACTATATATACAGAAGATGATTCATATTCAGCACAGTGGGAGATAATGGTTCACGTCACAGATGATGGGTATGAGGTTATGACTTATTAATTAAGACTTCACATATCTAAAATGGGATTTGCACCTTGGAAATATAAAAATTTGTGATAAAAGCAGTCAATTGTTTGTCGTAGAGCTTTAAAAATTTTTAAAGGCTCGACATTATGGCATCCATTAGGATGTATTAATGTCGAGCCTTTGTTGAATTTTAAAGTTTACATCCTGTATCCTTTAATGTTGCACGTACTAGAGAATCTTTCGCATTTTTCCATGGTGCATCAGCATATTTATGATCAAATTTGTTGATAAACCATTCAACATCATCACGCACTCTTTTCATATTATCAAGATATAGTGTAGTGATAAGATTCGTGAATTCTGTGTAATCATTTCCTCCAAGTTTTTCACTTGATTTTTTCATAAGAAGTCCATAATGACTTGTACAGAAGCCTTTGCATTTGGAAAGAACGTCTTTGAATTCTTTATCATGTTTATACATGTAAAATATAGTATCAACATAACGTTCCATAGTATCAGCTATTTTATCGCATACAAAGCAGGAATTATCAAGTTCTTCTATATAACTGCACACAGAAGCTTCTTTTCCTTTTTTTAGAAGACTTCTTCCAGAACCTTTATCCTGATTAAAAGCTTCAATATTTTTAATGACATAATCCATATGTGTTTTCATAACGAGTGCATAACCAAGACGGTTGTTCTGCTCATATATTTTTTTGATATGTTTCTGACAGAACCCTTTTTTATCGGTAACAGCACGTATATCATCTTCCATATAGCTTGGTCCCATAGTATATTCTATGGCATCATTTTCAAGTTGTTCAAACATAGCACATACAGGACATTCAGTGTCTGCCAAAAATGCATCATTGACAGGTACGTTATATATTTTTTCTTTCATAGTAATCCTCCATTCTTGCGCTGTTTCTTTGCGCATCTCAAGTTTGTGCGAAGCACAAATCTTGCGTGTGAAAAATCTTATTTTCACACTAAGACGCCATTTCTTATCTGATATAGTTATAATGGCTGCCGAATTAAACCTATTATTAAAAATAAACTATTTTAGTTGTGTTTGTCAAATCGGCAGCCACATAATAACGTTACTTTTTGCAACTACAGTTTTTATCAAACTCAGGATTATAAAAATAATAATTATTAGAATCAAGCTTGCTCTGTATAATAGAAAGTGCTTCACCAAAACGCTGGAAATGTACGATTTCCCGCTCTCTTAAAAATCTTAAAGGATCGAGTACATCCGGGTCATCTTTTGAAAGACGTATAAGATTATCATATGTTGTTCTAGCTTTCTGCTCTGCAGCCATATCCTCAGTTATGTCTGTTATAGCATCTCCCTTTGACTGGAATTCACAGGCATTGAATGGAATTCCACCAGCGGCCTGAGGCCATACGGCTGCTGTATGATCTACATAGTAGGCTTCAAAAGGAGTTCCCTTAATCTGTTCCATTGAAAGATTTCTTGTAAGCTGATGAACCATTGTGCTGATCATTTCAAAATGTCCTAATTCTTCTGTACCTATATCTGTAAGTAGTCCTGATACTTCTCTGTAAGGCATAGAATATCGTTGTGAAATATAGCGCATAGATGCTCCTAATTCTCCGTCTGGTCCACCATACTGCGAGATGATCATTGCTGCCAAGGCAGGATTCGTTTGCTTTATTTTAATGGGATATTCAAGTCTTTTTTCATAATTCCACATATCAACATACCTCCATTTCCCAAGGCATCGGTGTTGAAACCCACATCCAGTAGTTATCGTTAGACATGTAAAGTTTATCAAGAGGTCCATAATAATCTGCATATTTTGTCATATAATTGCAATATTTATCCCTGATCTGGGCATAATATTCTATAGCTTCCATATCATTAGGATGTGTATCAAGGTAAAGATTAGTTTCAGTTAATATAAAACCAAGCTCATATATATTCTTCATTAGTGCATGCTTGTCGGCAACGATATTACAGGAATTATTCCTTTGCGATAAAGGCATAGATGGAATATTTGTACATGAAGAGCGTCGCTGCATATCCATAGGTGTATTACAATTAACATTCATTGACTGGTTGTTCATATTGTTTATATTATTCATGTTATTCACAGTATTCATATTGTTCATGTTACTCATGTTATTCATAGTATTCATGTTGTTCATATTACTCATATTATTTACATTATTCATGTTCTGACACCTCCAAAAGGTTTGTTAAGAACAGGAAATAAAGTACCATATTTTAAAGCTCTGCATGGGTCATACAATTCTCCCCATTTCTGCCATGGTACATAGCACATGGCAAGAGAAAATGTATTCTGCATTTTCATAAACATACTCCAGTTATAAAGAATTCATTACATTATATGTAATATATTTTTAGATGACACAGATATCATATCAGGTTATGGATAAAAACAAATGGATAGTGTCAAATGACATATGAAAAATAAAAAGATACTTTTTGATTATTACATGAGTGTAGTGTGTATGTATGCTGTATATAAAGTTGTATATAAACCTTTATATTACAAGCTGTATATAAAGTTAAAAATTAGCTGGCAGTCAGGACAACTATGTGATATGATTAATTGAAATTTTACTATAGCGAGGATTAATTATGTGGGAGAAAATCAAAGCATTTTTAAAGAAAAAAGATGTTGAAGTATCGGTTAAAAGATATGGAATAGACGCACTTGGGGCAATGGCTCAGGGATTGTTTTGTTCGTTATTAATAGGAACTATACTAAATACTCTGGGTACACAGCTTAATATTGGATTTCTTACTAATACAGTTGCAACAATAAGTGGTGTTAATTATACAGTTGGAGGTCTTGCATCAGCCATGAGCGGACCGGCTATGGCGGTGGCTATAGGGTATGCACTGAAATGTCCGCCACTTGTTCTTTTTTCGCTTATAACAGTTGGTTTTGCATCTAATGCATTAGGTGGTGCAGGTGGTCCATTGGCGGTATATTTTGTAGCTATTATTGCAGCAGAAGCAGGAAAATTAGTATCGAAGGAAACAAAGATAGATATACTTGTAACACCATTAATAACGATAGGCGTTGGAACAGGGGTGGCAGCATTGATAGCTCCACCGCTTGGAAAAGCGGCTATGAAAATAGGTGAGGTTATAATGCTTGCAACTAATCTTCAGCCTTTTCTTATGGGAATAGTGGTATCAGTTCTTGTCGGAGCAGCACTTACATTACCGATATCTTCGGCAGCTATATGTGCAGCATTTGGACTTACAGGACTTGCAGGAGGAGCAGCTGTAGCAGGTTGTTGTGCCCAGATGATTGGCTTTGCGGTTATGTCTTTTAAGGAAAACGGATGGGGTGGACTTGTTTCGCAGGGAATAGGTACATCAATGCTTCAGATGGGAAACATAATAAAGAATCCAAGGATATGGATTGCACCGATAGTAACATCAGCAATAACAGGACCTGTTGCAACATGTCTTTTTAAACTGCAGATGAATGGAACAGCAGTATCATCAGGTATGGGGACATGTGGCTTTGTAGGCCAGATAGGTGTATATTCAGGCTGGGTAAATGATGTTGCAGCAGGAACTAAGAGTGCAATAACCATGATGGACTGGGCAGGATTAATACTTATATCGTTTGTTTTGCCTGCAGTTATATGTCCACTTATAAATTGGCTGTTAAAGAAAGCAGGCTGGGTTAAAGATGGAGATATGAAACTCCAGTAAGCAGAAAAGAGTAAAATAAAATGTGCAGTGGTGAATATGATAACATATGGAATAAAGATTATATATCAGTGATAAAGTCAAAAAGACGTTCAATAGGTATTGAAGTCCACATGGATGGAAGAGTCATATTAAGAGCTCCGTATACATTAAGTAAAAAACAGCTTGAAGAATTCGTGGATAAACATAAGCTGTGGATTGAAGAAAAGCGACGTTATCTTGGAAGTAAAGCCAAAGCAGGAATATCAACCAATGCAAAGAAAAAAGATGAACTTACTAAAGATGAGATTAAGTGCATTAAAGAAGCATTTGAAAAACGTGTTATATATTACAGCCGTATTATGGGAGTGACGGTTAAAAATATAACTATTAAAAACCAGAAAACAAGGTGGGGCAGCTGCAGTTCAAAGGGTAATCTGAACTTTAATTATCAGCTGTATTATATGCCACAGGAGCTTATGGATTATGTTGTGGTGCATGAGCTTGCACACAGAAAATATATGAATCATTCAAAGGAATTCTGGGCAGAGGTGAAAAAGTACTGCCCAGAATATAAAGAAAGAAAAAATGTCCTTAAAAAATACATATTAGAAACATAGAGGCATATTGCAGACATATATTAGTAAGTGAATGTTACGGTATATAAAGAGTAATTATTTCTAGGTACATTTTTATAAGTATATGATAAAGCTTCACCGGTTTTTGACACAGCTGTTTTTAAATCAGTTGTGAATGTGCAGGCGAATTCAAGATGAGTCTGTTTGTTTTTAACCGCATTACGGATAAGACGGTTTAACTGTGAAGTGTTGCTTATCATGGTTACTCCTGCATATTTTACATAAGAATATTTCGTTCCGCAATTCTCATATTCACTGTATTTGTCATGGTTCCATGTATGGTCAATAGACATGTCTTTAGCTGTAATATTAAAGTAAGAATGATCTGTGTATTCAAAAGAAGAACCTATAGGATCATCCCATGTTACGTCTACATGATACCATTGGTCATCCAGTTTAACAGTATTCCATATATGCTGCTCATCACCAGCTTCACCGGACACTGTTCCATTTTCTATTCCAAGCATATCCATAAATGTTTTAAAGCATTCAGTATAGCCGCTACATACAGCGATTCCGTTAATAAGTGCACTGTATGCATTGTAAGAGGAATCACCTGTATCAACATAAGAAATGTGTTTGACAAGATAATCATGTACTGCAAGTTCATTTTCTATATCCGAATTAGCAGGAGATGTAATCTCGTTTAATATCTGTATGTATTTAGTATATAATGTAAGCTGGCGTTCATTTAGTCCATCTGTTGAACCGGTTTTATATGCATTGATTATAGAAAAACTATCCCAGCATTCATATGTAATGCGTACATTAAAACCGTTTTTAACACGTTTATATTCACATTTTAACTGTTCTATACCATCTATGGCAGCAAGCCATGAATTAGCATCTATTAGAGATTCGTCTTCAATGAATAATTCGCATACGGTCTGATTATTTATTAAGCATTGATTGATGTAATCAATTATTTCGCTGGTTGATGAGGCAGATTTATCATATGCAGTATTGGATATGGAGGTACTTGACTCATCCTGCCACTCTGATAAAAGCGGAATATTACACCCGGTAAACAAAAGGCTTATAATAATTGAAATAACGGCAAAAGACGTTTTTTTAAAATTTATATTTCTAAAATTGATTTTTTTAAAATACATTGTCATTAATCTTTCTATAAATAATTATGTTATAAATTGAATATTGTGTGTTGTTTGGTTATAATCTGTTATGATAAAAATCATGATGTCCACGTCTACGTGCTGCTTCTGCCCATGTTAAATATGTACCACTGGCACATAATACCTGCCAATATCCGCATATCGTGGGATTATCATCAAACTTTTATGCTCATATCTCATATCATGTGGGCAACATCATATTATAAAGGTATATAAAAGAATATATACATAACAATTCTAATACGTAATCTGCAAAAATAAAAGTATTTATAATAGAACATGGAAGAAATTTATAATAGAATATGGAAGAAATATTAAAAAATGTTTAAGAAACATTGTAAGAATCAAAATACATCTATTTAAGAATAGTTAAGAAAAGAGGAATAATATGAACGATTATGTAATAAATACACCGTCAGATTTTAATCTTAAAGAAACGCTGGAATGTGGGCAATGCTTTCATTTTAACATGCTTGATGAGAATGAATATGTGTTGACAGCATATGGACAGCTTTTACATATAAGACAGGATGATAGTAATCTGGTGTTTTACGATACAGATGAGAAGATATATGATACATTATGGAGAAAATATTTTGATATAGACAGGGATTATGGGAAAATAAAAGAAGAACTGCTTGCAAAGGATGATAAGCTAAAAGAAGCAATATGTGCAATGTCAGGAGTAAGAATACTTAATCAGGAATTTTTTGAAACACTTATATCATTTATAATCTCACAGAATAAGCAGATACCACATATTAAAAAGATAGTAGCTGATATATCAGAAAAGTATGGTACTTATAAAGGGGATGTAAAAGGAATCCCAATGTATACATTTCCAGATGTTAATCAGCTAAGAAAAGCAACTATTGAAGACCTGAAGGATTTAAAAACAGGCTTCCGTGCTCCATATATATATGATGCAGTCAGCCATGTTTATGATGGAAGTGTTAATTATAATGAACTTATAAAGTCAGATTCGGCAGCAGCTATAGAAAAAATGTGTGAAATAAAAGGTGTAGGTAATAAAGTTGCAAGCTGCGTAAGTCTTTTTGCACTTGGAAAAAGAGATAGTTTTCCTATAGATGTATGGATAAAAAGGATAATGGAATATCTTTATTTTGATAAGAAGGACACATCTAAGGAGGTTATAGCGGATTTTGCTAAAAATAGGTTTGGCGAACTTGGGGGATACGCACAGCAGTATCTTTTCTATTATGGGAAAACTATAAAAATGGGAGTTGCAGAGTCAAAAAAACATAAAAAATAAAAAAAGTATAATCAAAATGTAAAAACATTAATATATTTGAATTAGTTGTTGACAAATTATTGGCTGGGTGATATCTTATCGTTATCGGGATTAGCACTCGAAAGAAATGAGTGCTAACAGACAAAATTAAAGTAATGATAAAGATAGCTGCCACATACATGTCAGACAGCGGAAAGGTGGATTATATTATGAAGTTAGTACCATTAGGAGACAGAGTTGTAATTAAAGCATTAGTTGCAGAAGAAACTACAAAGTCAGGCATTGTATTACCAGGACAGGCAAAGGAAAAGCCATCACAGGCGGAAGTAGTTGCAGTAGGACCTGGTGGAGTTGTTGATGGCAAGGAAGTTACAATGCAGGTTAAGCCTGGAGATAAGGTAATATATTCTAAGTATGCAGGAACAGAAGTTAAGCTTGATGAAGAAGAATATATTGTAGTTAAGCAGAATGATATTCTTGCAGTAATTGAGGATTAATTATAAATATTCATTATATTGTTGATTATATTATTGATTTTATTTGGAGGTAATAACAATGGCAAAGGAAATTAAGTACGGAATCGAAGCAAGAAAAGCTCTTGAAGAGGGTGTTAATAAGTTAGCTAATACAGTAAGAGTTACAATTGGACCTAAGGGACGTAACGTAGTTCTTGATAAGTCATATGGCGCACCACTTATCACTAATGATGGTGTTACAATAGCTAAGGATATTGAGCTTGAAGATGCATTTGAGAATCAGGGTGCACAGCTTGTAAAGGAAGTTGCTACTAAGACTAACGATGTAGCAGGTGATGGTACAACAACAGCTACTGTTCTTGCACAGGCTATGG